>ERZ1292630.5006-Hain-H41-02um-R3-5006-length-11047-cov-19_pt1 | contig 11047 bp, 8 predicted proteins | sample MGYA00564408_ERZ1292630 | MGnify/ENA primary metagenome ERZ1292630 (study PRJEB36523, sample SAMEA6512641) | groundwater metagenome | collected 2019-01-08 | study: AquaDiva: Metagenomics assemblies of 32 groundwater samples | reverse complement strand
TTGCGACCTCTCTCAAAATTATATTTGGCATTGAGCGGTCTTATCTGGGCGGAGGGGATTAGGTGTGGTATCTTACAAAGAGAATTTTGACACTTTTAGCAAAAATTTGCGATTTACGAATTACGATTTGAGATTGAATAAATCGTAAATCTAAAATTTTAACTCAGTCCCTGTTTGGTTCCGGCTCGTCCAGATTAGGGGAAGGAAAATTAAATGGAAAGATTTTTACGGATAGACCGCCGCATTATATTTGCGATCATCACCGTAGCCGTTATCGTATCCCTCATATTGCGGTTTGAATTGCCCATACCCCCTTCGGAGCCTGTTCAGGGGGTTTATGAAAAAATAGAATCGCTGCCAAAAGGCTCCCACGTCATGATCGCCTTTGATTACGACCCATCCTCTAAGGAAGAGCTACAGCCCATGGCCATCGCCTTTCTCCATCATTGTTTTAGCAGAGATTTAAAGGTGATTGGTATGACACATTACACAGGCGCACCGGGACTGGCAGACCAGGCAATGACCTCCGTAGCCAACCAATATCAGAAAAAAAACGGCGAAGACTTCGCCTTTTTGGGTTATAAACCTGGAGGTGCTTCTCTCATTATCAATATGGGGGAAAACCTTTATTCTGCCTTTCCTAAAGATTTCTATGGAAATGATACGACAACATTGCCCGTCTTACAAGGCGTCGACTCACTCAGAGAAATCGATTTCTTGTTTGACCTCGCCGCAGGAACAACGATAGAAACCTGGATAGTGTTTGGGAAAGAAAAATATAAATTTGAGCTCGGGGCAGGTTGCACGGCCGTGATGGGACCTGACATGTATCCCTTTCTCCAATCGAAACAACTTATTGGCTTACTTGGAGGACTCAAGGGTGCGGCAGAATATGAGGCTTTGGTCGGGAAAAAGGCAAACGCCGTAAGCGGGATGCGCCCTCAAAGCGTGGTACACGTGATTATTATCCTCTTTGTTATATTTGGGAACATCGTTTATTTTACATCCGGAAGGGCACGGCATGCGTAAGGATTCTAACTTTTTCATTCTTGTTGGCTCAATCGGATTATTTGTATGCATTAATATCTTTTTAATGGCATCGGGGAAACTGCCTTTCTCCTCTGACGGTTTTGGAATCATCCTGGGCGCAGGGCTTACCCTTGCCATTTACAGCTTTCTTTATAAGGACAATCCTGCTTTTAAAATTGCAGAAAACCTTTACGTTGGCGTCTCCCTGGGTTACACCATCATTATTACCTGGTTTAATTTCTTAAAACCAGACCTGTACGACCCGCTTATTGTACCGATGTTTTCAAAAGCTGCAGAAAAGGCCCCTCAGTATGCATTAATTTTCCCTTCACTATTGGGAATCTTTATGCTCCTGAGATTCTCAAGGAAATTATCCTGGCTGAGCCGCTGGACATTTGCATTTGTGGTGGGTCTCGGGGCTGGGGTGAGCATTCCAAGGGTTATTTCGGCATTCATCCTTGAGCAGATAAAACCTTCCCTACACCCCGTCTTTTCGGGTGGAGAAACTATCCTTTCCAGCATTAACACATTACTAATCATGCTAGGTGTTATCTCTGTGCTTATTTATTTTATCTTTTCAGTCGAACACAAAGGCGCGATTGGGAAGATGTCAAAGATTGGGATATGGTTTCTGATGATCTCCTTTGGAGCTTCGTTTGGTTATACTGTCATGGGCAGGTTATCGTTGCTTATCGGCCGCATTCAGTTCCTTTTGAAAGACTGGCTGGGCATTTTACAATAATTATTTAGCCACGAATTGGCACAAATAGACATGAATAGGGAAAAATCATGTAAAGATTTACTGTTCAAAAATGACTTTTATTTGTGCAGACTTGTGTTTATCTGTGGCTAAACAGAAATCCTCTATTTTCCTTACGTCTAATCTATCCTACAAAACCTCTGTTCGTTTCTGTTTCGACTTTTTTACTTGATTTATTGATACAGTAGGCCAGTTGGTTTCTTTTTGGTGCTTTCGAAGCATATCTGCAAAGGCATGTATATTAAATCCACACGCTTCCGCCAGTTTCGCTCCCGCATCACGCACTTCCTCAACAATATAATCTTTCAATTTCAGTCCTCCTTTGGGTAATCTATTAACTCTTCAGGTGTGCAAATTATCGGAGTTTCATAACCCCATTGCCTGTTCAATTTTGAGAGGCGAAGAAGAAAATTGGCATTTGCCAGATGAGCACAATTCCATGTGACAAGAAAATCCATTTCATAAACTACAGCATAAGAAAGATGAAATGCATCGCGTATTGCTTTTACAGGAAATTGCAATGATTCAAAATACCTTACAGCCAAACTTTCAACTTCGCTATTTAACTCAAGCATTGGAATGCCTTGCAGAACTTCGGTCCTTTTATCAACCATTTCACGGTCACCTATTCTAATTTCATCAAGAACTACCTGAGAAATAAATATTTCGTATAAATGACGGTGACTATTCCACCATTCTCTTGTTAATTGCTGATGAGCAAGAATAACAATATCTCTGCTTGATTTTGCGACAAGGTAGCTAGGGATGGTTGTCTCAAGATATATGGTAGGCACTTCTATCTCCTTGACATTACTTATTTTATTGGCTAGACTGTTTTTTGAAATTAACAGAAATGCAGGGCAAAGTCAATGAATTATCTGTAGGTGTAAACTGTGTTGAAGCTGCATACAATGAATTTGAAACGAGTTTACTGATATAGATTTCCTATGCGTTTTCTCTTTCCTTATCTATTTTATCTTTTCAGTTGAGCACAAAGGTGCGATTGGGAAGATGTCAAAAATCGGGATATGGTTTCTGATGATCTCTTTTGGCGCATCCTTCGGCTACACAGTCATGGGCAGGTTGTCGTTACTTATCGGCCGCATTCAGTTCCTGCTGAAGGACTGGCTGGGTATTTTGCAATAATTATTTAGCCACAAATTGGCACAAATAGACACGAATGAAAAGAAATATTGTGATATACAGAATTTTTTCTGCATACCTAATAGTTCGGCGAGAAACCACGCCCTTATGCATCGATGGTTATGAACAATAATAAATCCGCTAACGCAGCATATCAAACCGTCCGCGTCTTCATTTCCTCCACCTTCCGAGACATGCAGGCGGAGCGGGACCACCTCGTCCGCTTCGTGTTCCCACGGCTGCGCGAGGAACTGCTCAAGCGCCGAATCCATCTGGTGGACGTGGACCTGCGCTGGGGCGTGACCGGCGACCAGGACGCTTTGGAAGTCTGCCGTGAAGTCGTGGACGAATGTCGTCCACGCTTCCTGTGTATATTGGGTGGGCGTTACGGCTGTGTTCCGCATGGAAAGAACCGATCCATCACCGCCGACGAAGTGCATTACGGGGTACTCAACCGCGATTGGAAGGACCGCAGATTCGCCTTCTTCTACTTCCGCGATCCCGCTGCCACGGCCGCGATGGTCGAGACTCAACTTGGTGAATTCCGTGAGCCGCCCGGCAGCGATAACGAAAGCCTCCTCGAAGAACTCAAGCAAGCCATCCACAAGGCAAGACTGAAGCCATTCATCTATACGGCGCAGTGGGACAACGAAGCCAAGCGGTTGATCGGGTTGAAGGTGTTTGGTGACCAAGTTTACACCGACCTCAAAAAGAGCATTGACCAGGAGTACGGTAAACAACCGGTGGCAAAGTTCGAAGAGTTCGCGGAAGAAAACGCGGCAATGGGTGCGTTCATCGATGAACGCACCCAACGCTTCGTGCTCGGTAGCCGCAGGAAGGTCGCAAAGCAACTGCTGGCACACGCGAAGGGCATTGGCGGCAATGGGTACATTTGCGTGGTCGGCAAACCGGGAAGCGGAAAATCGGCGTTGCTTTCGAAACTCAGCAAAGCCCGATCGCTCAACTCTTCAACCTCATCCTTGCTCATCCGCCACTTCGTCGGCGCGAGCCCCGGCTCCACCAACGTGCACCGCACGCTTCGACGATTGTGCCACGAACTGATCGCCGGCACGGGTATCACCGCCGAAATTCCCGACGATCCCGAGAAACTCCGCAACGCATTTCCCGAAATCCTCAAGCAGGCATGTGCGCAGAAGCATGTCGTGATCCTCCTCGATGCCGTCAACCAGTTCGATGCCACGCCGCAGTTAGCCGGGATCTGGTGGCTACCGGAGGAATTGCCGGAGAACGCGCGTTTCATTCTCTCCATACTGCCTGGTCCTGCGCTGGATGACCTGCACCAACTCCGCCTCGCGCCTCGCGAAGTTGAACTCAAGCCACTCGATGAGAAAGATGGTGAAGCGATCATCCAGCAATTTTTAACACGCTACCGTAAGAAGATGGAGCCAGATCAGAAAGATGAGTTGCTTAAGAAGAAGGACGCCGGCACGCCGCTCTACCTGCTGGCGGCGCTGGAGGAACTCCGCACGCTGGGCACCTACGAGGAGATCACCGAGCGCATCGCACAACTGCCGCCTGAGACCCAGGCGCTGTTCACGTGGATTCTCGAGCGGTTGGAGGACGACGACGGCTTCCGCGACGCTTCGGGTCGGAAGATCGGGCTGGAACTGGTGCTGCGGTTCGCCTCGCTGTTGGGCGTGAGCCGGCATGGTCTGAGCCAGCGGGAACTGGCCGAACTGCTGGCCCCCGGCAACCCCAAATCGGAACCTCCCATCCTGGACGATCCCCAAGGCAACGTGGTGGCGCTGGTGCAACTGCTGCGCCCCTACCTGATGCGCCGCGGCGAACTGCTGGACTTCTACCACGGCCAGTTCCGCGCGGCGGTTGAGAAGGCTTACCTCCAGACCGACGCTCAACGCCAGGCGGGGCACGAACAACTCGCCCATTACTTTCTTCTGAAGGGCGATCCTACAAGGGACGGCAGTTGGGAAAGCGCATCTCCTCGCCCTTTGTCAGAACTCACGCATCATCTGCTTCAGGGCAAATCTTGGCCGCAACTAGAAAAGACGCTTGTAGACCTACGATTTATTGAAGCAAACTGCCGAGTCGGCCGATCCCACGATCTTGAATCCGACTACCAAAAGACACTAAGGTCTTGGCCCGGGCATTCCCATTATGATCCCTTCGATAGGCCGCGGGCGGAGCCAGTTCCACAATGGCTGAGAGAATGCACTGAGTCGGTTGTAGTCTCCCGACTGTTTAGCAATCTTACCAATGGCTCTGGTCCAGTGCTAAGTCAGATTCTCACAAACCCGCGCGACACGTCAACCGCCATATCGGTACCAGCAGTCTTTCCTCCGGAATTGTATAGCAAGCTGCCAGATGGTTGGCCGACACTTGACAATAGAATCAGAGACAAGCTACTCCGCAGCGTCGCTGCTCTGCGTCCGGCATTCGGACCGTCTCAACCTCTGCCCGACACCGCATGCGATTTCGGGCTTGAGGCCCAAGTTGAGCGAGCATCGCGTCTGCAAGCAGTGTCCAGTCAGCCCATCATGCAGGAGCTTACTGCTGCCAAGGTCGAAGCATTCGCTACCTTCCTTGCCAGCCGCTTGAACTGGTTGGACTCGTTTCCGCAAGAAACGATCCCGACAGCTTGGAACTACCGTGCGTCTGGTCCCATTCCCGAGTGCGCAGAATCACTGTTGGGTGGATACCAAATGACGTGGATTGAGCGGCTTGGGCGTCCACAACAGGAATGCGTCCCTCCTGTCCTCATCCGGATGTTCCCTCGGGACGGGCTGAGCGATGTGGCAATGGCGATCGATGGCCGAATTGCCGTGTCCAATAGTTCCAACAGAACAATCTGTGTTTGGGATCTTCCATCAGGGCTGAAACGATTCGAGTTCGCTGAGCATTTAGGTGCTTCCAACTGCGTCAAAATCACTGGAGACGGCAAGTATGCGATTTCCGGTGGCACGGATGGAGCGGTGTGTATTTGGGATCTAAGTGCGGGCCGTCTTCTCCGGGCACTTCTTGGCCACGCGAACCCGGTCATAGCCGTTGCGATTTCTTTCGATGGACGTGTGGCGATATCCGGTAGTCGCGACAACATTTTTATGGTTTGGAACTGCAGCACTGGAGAATGCGTCAGGAGATGGAACGCACCCCTCGAATCCGGCGAAAGCATTTGCTCCATCAAAATGACAGCCGACGGAAGAATCGGATTCTCGGGCAGCGTCCCACAAAGGGAAGGGACCATCGTGGATGATAGGGTATTTCTGAACCCCGTAAGCACATCACTATTGGTGTGGGACATCGGAGCGGGAAGACTACTCCGGACGCTCCCGCAGTCCAGTGGTGTGTTTGCCATTAGCCAGAATGGCCGGATCTGCCTGTGTGCCGATGATACCCTTCTCAATCTATGGGATGTCGGTCAGGGAATATGCTTACGAATTCTATATGGGCATGAATCAGAAATTACCGCCTTGGCTCTCACACCCGATGGGCGAACGGCTGTGTCAGCGAGTCACGATCGCACTTTACGCGTATGGGATATTGTCACTGGGAATGCTTTGCGTGTAATCCCTGATTGCCCACATGTCCCAAGTAGTATGGCTGTGACTCAGGATGGGGCTTTGGCAATCACGGCTGGCGACTCCCGTCTGGTTGTGTGGGACTTGTCTCATGGAAAGGCTTCCCCCCGTCTCACCAGTCACTCAGGACCCGTTAACCTTCTCAATGTGTCACCGAATGGAAAAGAAGTGGTATCCGCAGTTACAGGTCGAGGGCATGGCGAGACTGTCGACTACGATCTCCGATCATGGGACGCCGCATCAGGAACTGATCTCCGGCGGTTCAGTGGCCACCATCGTGCCATTTACACCTTTGGCTTTACCAAGGATGGAACTTCTGTCGTTTCCGGCGCGGGTGACAACGATCTCAGAGTCTGGAGCCTGAGAGGTTGTCATTGCGACTCCCGTCTTGTGGGGCATGAGGACAGAGTCTACTGTTTGGCGTTGCTTCCAGATGGAAAGACTGTTGTCTCTGGAAGCAAGGATAAGACGCTTATTGTGTGGGATCTACCTGCCGGAAGAGCCATATTGCGATTGAAAGGACACGAGTTGGCGGTGAACGTGGTGAAAACCTCACCTGATGGGCGGTTCGTCGTTTCTAGCAGTTTTGGCTCAAGTTCACGAGTCGAAGCACCCGCCGCACACGTTTGGGACTTGGCCACGGGATTGGGTGTTTGTGAATTTCGGGAACACGGCAAAGAAATATGCGCACTAGCGATTTCTCCTGATGGCATGACTGCGTTGTCCGCGGGAGACGACAAGGTGTTTCGTATCTGGAACATACGTTCTGGAGAAACTCTTCGAATCGTGGAGCATTCGTATAGCCATATCGATAGTGTAGAGATGACTCCAGACGGAAGAAAGGCAGTGTACACAGCCGGATACGGAGACAAAGTGGGCATTCTCGAACTCTGCCCCGATGAAACATCAGAGCCTCTGCGAGAGTTGGAATCGGTTGCACCACCATTCACGCTAAGCACCGATGGTAAGAACCTTGTATGCAGAGGGCCGCACCGGTCGCTCCAAGCGGTGCACATCATTCAGATAGAGACGGGCTTGGTTATTGCCAGGCACTTTGTTGACCAACGAGTTTCAGGTATCTCACCCATGCATCCGACGGGTGTTTTCGCAATTGGCACAACAGATGGTGAAGTGCAAATTCTCCGGATCAGAAGCCTTCGGATGGTCAATCCGATTGCGACTCTGACAAGGGTGTTTCACGTTGGCAGTGGGCAATACGAGGGGCAATTGAGCGCTGTTTGCCCTTGGTGTGGCGATCATTTTGCTCCCCAACTGGCTGTGCTTGACGCAATCATCAGTATCCTCTCGGACAATCGCATTTCGTCTGTGCGCCCAGCCAGTGTCAACTTGCCAAGCGCTGTGTTTGACGACCCTCGATTGATGGTACAGTGCCCAAAGTGTCGTCGATCTGTGAGACTCAACCCCTTTGTCGTGGATAATCGTTCGGATTGGAGTTGAACATGTGAAACGAATAAGGGGTCTGCCCTTGATATGGGCAAATCCCTCTGTGCGGTAAGAAAGCATGTCACGCTCTCGCTCTGCCGAGCGGGGTAGACAAAGAATGTCGATATAGAATCTCGGAGGCAGTATCCGAATTTTTAGGGAACTGGCGTAGTGGTTTAGGTTTGGCCTATCCCCATTTACATGAGGACGTATCTGTTTCTGTCCCTTTCGTCTGACAGTGCCTCACGAGCCTAACCATGCTCTATTTCCAACTCCCCCTCATCAAACCGTACGTTCAGTTTTCCCGAATACGGCTTTCCAATCATCTTCTTCCAGAAGCTTTCGCAGTCTCCTGCTCGGCCTCCTGGTATAGTTTACTTTAAAGTTCCCGAATCTTCTCTGGAGTTTTCAGCATTTCTGCAATATCCATTCCTTCCTTTCTTCAGAAACACGATAAAGGCATTGCCCCTTCCCTCCTACAAGGGTATGTTGTCCTTGCAATACCTACGGTACTATGAGTAACTCCGACTCCCTTGCAAACCTCATAGAACTTCGGCTTCGCCTTATATCTATAAGTTGCCACTCTGTATGGCATCGGCAAGTGTCTCCCGTGCTACCTCATATAACTTCCCCTGCGTGTCACCCTTGCTACCCAGGAAGTCTACCTACTGGTTCTGGCAGTTATCGTTATAGTAGGTATGGCAGCCTTCCCCTTTTGACCACAGGGTCGGCAACTCCATCTCTGAATTAACGAGGCTACTTATAGGTTCGCTTGCGCTGCAACCCGCAGGTTTGCTCGACTCTCCAACGAGAGCCTTTGTCAGGGAACTTGGCGTTTCGGGTTACCCCTAACACCTCCCTCAAGCTACGTGGTGAACTGCCGAATTCCCACCGTCGGACTTAAACCGACTAGTCATACGCTATACACGGCATACGGTCAACCCTTCGTATTTTAATTGCAAGCAATGAGAAACAGATAAAATGTAGAGCAATGGCAAGACCATTACGAATAGAATTGAGCAACGAAAAGAACGTAGAAATTGGGAGATATTTCAGGGTAAAAGGGCCAACGGTAAGTGAGGCGTTAAAGGGTGTAGAAACCAAGATAAAAAGAGATAAAATTTTTCAGAAAGAGATTGAAGTGTTAAGGAAGCAGTTGGTTATTGAATAATGCCGGTATGACCTCATGCCTCTTGTATTTTTTTGAACGATAATGTTTAATTATGAAAGATGTGACGACGTGATACGTCTTATGGAATGTATGGTGCCTGTAGTTGAGGTAGAAAAGTGAAAAGTATAACCCAATTAAATCTGAAAGAGAATGAGAAAAAGGCATTACAAGAACTTAAGGAAAAGTTATCTGAAAGCTTACCGGAAGTTGAGATCATCCTTTACGGTTCTAAAGCACGAGACGATTCCGAAGCATTTTCTGACATTGATGTTCTGGTGCTTTTGGATAGAGAGGTAAACAACTCCTTAGAAGAGGAGATTTTTAGTATTGCATATGAAATTGAACTTGAACGTGATGTTGTTTTTGGCATTCTTGTTGAATCTAAGGTTTTCTGGAATTCTGATTTGGCTCATGCAATGCCTATTCACTGGAATATAGACAGAGAAGGAATAATGATTTGAAGGATTTTTGAAAGACGCCAGAAGGGTGATTACAAAGACTTTACGGAATTTGCAAAAGAAGATTTGGCCCCTTGTTTCCCGCCTATTTCCTCCCTTAGTTACTCAATCAACTGAGTCATACAGGTCCCTAGATTTTTATAATCCAGATTCACTTGCTTGCACTCCTGGTTGATAGCGAGTATAAACAAAAATTAGCATCTTCAAATCACCCAGGTGGTTTTCGATCAGGGGTTTGACTTCATTCCAATCTAGCCCCCCTACTCCTGTAGCAATACGAGGTAATGCAAGGCTTTTAATTTGCTCTTTCTCTATTTCGTGTCTAAGCCTTCGAAGGCAATGGTTGATATTCGACAAGGTTGCTTTTCCTGGTTTGCTTCCATGATCAAAAGAACCTTCCTGCGTTAGTAAATTAAAAATACGAATACCGAATCCACCCCATACCCATAATTCACCGGGTCGAGGATGTGTTTGGTTCGCATAGTGGCGGTAGTCTTTATGCATCATAGGCCATTTTTCCCTTAATGCCAAAGCTAATCCTTGAGTAAATGGGTCATTTGGTGCAATACCATGGGCAATAGCCTGTGCCTTTGTAAATAAAATATCACCTGAAACTTCGCTAATCATTATTTTTCTCTCCTTTTAGACTGAAAGTGTTTTCTAAAAATATTTTATAGTATTTCAATACTATGAATAGTAACAGGTCTTCTCGATATAGCATCCCCCCAAAGTATTTGTTAAAAACCATTAACTTTTGCTGGTGATCATTTATTTCTGACAGAATAAAATTTTTTCGTTCTTCTGAAGTAATATCTTCATTTGCTAAAAGCTTGAATACCACTTCTGTCTCATGGTAATTAAAATGAAAAATTGATCATTATGGAGACTTGTGCGAACCATCACAGTAAGGGGCATTTTTTGTACGTTGACAGTTACAGAGTGTCACCCGTATTTTTTCGGGAATCGTAAACTTAAGCGGTTTGAATTCTGTTTTCGCATGAGACCCATCACAGAATGGCTGATTTTTTGACATTCCACACGTGCACCATAAATATGTTTTTGGTAATAAATCTAATGTAACAGGCATTTTCTTCTCTTTTCTTGGTTATTCCCGATGTTAAAATGTCTAAATTTTGAAGTTTTGTTTTTCCTCTGTACATAGTAATGAATGTTACCATATAATAATTACACAGCAACGTTTAATTAAAAAATAATTTTGTTTCAAACCTGAAAAATAGAAGTCCAATTTAATAATTCTTTAGAAAAAGCCTTACTTGTGCTGAAACGAAAGCTGTAAATTGAATATTTAGTGTATGATTTGCTATAATATTTTCTCAATATTTTAGTAAATAGCTATAGAGTTTTATACAAAAACCAGTAAAAGATGGTAGATATTGGGGCATTAAAATTTGGGACAACAAAATAATTTGACTTTTTAGGGAGAAAACCATGAATCCAATAAAAATAAAAGAAGGGGTTTATTGGG
>ERZ1292630.5005-Hain-H41-02um-R3-5005-length-11048-cov-4_pt1 | contig 11048 bp, 9 predicted proteins | sample MGYA00564408_ERZ1292630 | MGnify/ENA primary metagenome ERZ1292630 (study PRJEB36523, sample SAMEA6512641) | groundwater metagenome | collected 2019-01-08 | study: AquaDiva: Metagenomics assemblies of 32 groundwater samples | reverse complement strand
AATCACGCCCGATGGCCTGAACACTCACCGGCGCTTCGTTTAACAGGAAAAATATTACGGAAAAATCATGCGGCGCCAGATCCCAGATAACGCTGACGTCCTTCTGATGCAACCCCAGGTTAACCCGGGTGGAAGAAACAAAATAGATTTTCCCCAGTTCATTTTTATCAATCATCTCCTTTATTTTTAAAACCGGCGGGGAATATTCAAAGGTGTGTCCGACCATCAAAACCCGTTGCTGTTTTTTCGCGAGTTTAACCAAACTTTCGGCTTCTTTAGCCGAAGCGGTCAGCGGTTTTTCTACAAAAACGTGTTTGCCCTGCTCCAGGGCTTTTTTAGACAGCGAAAAATGGGTAGAAATCGGCGTGGCAATTAAAATAGCGCTGATACTTTTATCTTTAAAAAGCGAATCAACCTGGGTGGTTGTAACGACGGCCGGATAACGCGCCCGAAGTTTTTCTAATTTGTGTTTATCAAGATCACTGCAAACGACTTCGGCCAGTTGGTGCTCCACCAAGTTTCTTAAAATATTCGGACCCCAGTAACCGTAACCAATCAATCCAACTTTAATCATTTAAGAACCTCCGTAATTATTCACAAGTGTATTTATCCACCCACCCCGCAACATTTTTTATACTTCTTCCCGCTCCCGCACGGACAAGGGTCGTTTCGCCCCACCTTGGAAACACTTTTAACCGGTTTAGATTTTTCTATGGCCGGCTGCGCCGGACCACCCGCTCGGCCAGGAGAGCGAGACGAACCGGCCGCTGCATCCCGGCGTTCCATTCCTTCAAAACTGCCGATTTCCTGGTGACTAAACTCGGTCGGCTGCCAGATATCCTTTAACTGGGCTTCGGTTGCCTCATCAAATTTAACCTTGAAAATCAGACCGGTCACTTCGTCTTTGATTGACTCAATCAACCGGTCAAATAAACGGTAACCTTCCCGTTTATATTCTATTTTCGGGTCCACCTGGGCATAGCCGCGCAAACCAACCCCGCTTTTCAAGTGGTCCATCGCATAAAGATGCTCTTTCCATGTTTCATCAATTTTATCAAGCAGGATATACCGTTCCAGTTTACGCATATAATCAGGCGTGAGACGGTTTTCGCGTTCTTCATACTGCGCCTTTACTTTATTAAGAATAATTGTTTCTATTTCGCTAACCGGCTTGTCTTTTATTTCTGCCTCCGCAAAATTCAGGGCAAATTTCCGCTGGACAAATTCAGCCAGCCCGGCGTAATTCCATTCTTTCTGCCCCGCTCCTTTAGGCAGAAAAGTATCAACCGTATTAAAAACCCGTTCTTCAATCATTTCCGTCACCATCTCTTTAAGTTTTTCGCCTTTAAGAACCTGCTGGCGCTGGCCGTAAATTATTTTACGTTGTTCGTTCATCACCTGGTCGTATTCCAGCAGGTGTTTTCTGATATCAAAATTATGGGCTTCCATCCTTTTCTGGGCTTTTTCAATCGCGTTGGAAATCATCCGGCTTTCAATGGCCTGGCCTTCGGTCATCCCTAATTTATAAAGAATATTCCTGACCCAATCAGGCGCAAAAAGCCGTAAGAGATTATCTTCCAGCGAAAGAACAAACTGTGACGAACCGGGGTCGCCCTGGCGTCCGGACCGGCCGCGTAACTGGTTATCAATCCGGCGCGCCTCGTGACGCTCCGTTCCTAAAATATGCAATCCGCCTAACTTCGCCACGCCGTCCCCTAAGAGAATATCGGTTCCCCGACCGGCCATATTAGTGGCAATGGTTACCGCCGCCGGCTGCCCGGCCTGGGCCACAATCTGCGCTTCCCGTTCGTGCTGCTTGGCATTCAAAACCTCATGCTTGACACCCCGCCGCCTGAGCAAATCACTTAAACGCTCGGAGTTGGCAATGGAAGTTGTTCCAACCAGCACCGGACGACCGGTTTCGTGAATCCGCACAATCTCTTCAATAATCGCCTCAAATTTTTCCTGCTCGGTCCGGAAAACCATATCCGGATAAGTGTTCCGGACTAAAGAACGATTAGGCGGGATTACCGCAACCTCCAATCCGTAAATTTTGTCAAATTCCATTGCTTCGGTCACGGCGGTGCCGGTCATCCCGGCTAATTTTCGATATAATTTAAAATAATTCTGGAGGGTAATGGTGGCTAAAGTCTGGTTTTCCTGTCTGATTTTAAGATGTTCTTTGGATTCAATGGCCTGATGGAGTCCGTCGCTCCAACGCCGCCCGGGCATTAACCGGCCGGTAAATTCATCGACGATAATAATTTCACCGTCTTTAATCACATATTCACGGTCAAGTTTATAAAGTTCTTTAGCCCGCAGCGCCTGCTCAATATGATGAGGCCAGTCCATATGCTCCGGCAGATCGTAAAAACTGGGAATACCGACAAACTCATGCGCCCGTTCCAATCCCGCTTCGGTCAACACCACCGTATGTTCTTTTTCTTTAATCGTATAATCAGATTCTTTTTTCAAACGGCCGGCCACCTGCTCGGCCTTGTAATATTTTTCCGTTGATTCCTCGGCCGGACCGGAGATAATCAACGGCGTCCGGGCTTCATCAATCAGGATGCTATCCACCTCGTCCACAATGGCGTAATAATGACCGCGCTGGGCCTGGTCTTCAAACCGGATTTTCATATTATCGCGCAGGTAATCAAACCCGAATTCGTTATTAGTCCCGTAAGTAATATCGCATGCGTACTGGATTTTACGATCGGCATTATTCATATCATTTTGGATAGCGCCGACGGTCAGACCGAGCAATTCATAAACCGGACCCATCCATTCGCGGTCACGTCGGGCCAGATAATCGTTTACCGTCACGATGTGAACGCCCTTTCCGGTTAAGGCATTAAGGTAAGCCGGCAGGGTCGCCACCAGGGTTTTCCCTTCGCCGGTCGCCATTTCGGAAATCCGGCCTTGATGCAGAACAATTCCGCCGATAAGTTGCACGTCAAAAGGACGCATTTTAACGGTGCGTTTACCGGCCTCACGCACGACGGCAAACGCCTCAGGCAGGAGGTCATCCAGAGAGGCGCCTTCAGACAGCCGTTTTTTCAACTCGGCTGTTTTATCTTTTAATTGACTATCTGATAACCGGGCCACGTCCGGCTCCAGCGCATTAATTTGATGCATCATCGGCCAGAGTGATTTCAGGATCCGTTCATTCCGGGACCCGAAAATACCGGTTAAAACCTTAAAAAATTTATTACTGGCTTTTTCAAACATCGGTAACTATGGCAACCTCTGTCACCCCGTCCTAGCGGGATAATATTTAATGGCTACTATAACAAAAATCATTTATCTGTTCAATGTTTTAGCACACCGGAACGACTTCTTCCTTTTTTTTCCAAATTTCCACCTAATGGTTAACACCGGTTAACCAGATTTATTAGCAAATTACTGAACTCTTGCGAAACGCCCTTTCTGTCATTCCCACGAAACTTGTCCTCGTGAAAACGGGGAGTGGGAATCCATCCCGCCCTTAGGCGGGACTGCTTCCGCTCGCCTCGCTCTGCTCGGCGGAGCGGGCAGGAATGACCCGTCCTTCGTGGCCCTTCGGTTACTTCGGAGAGTGAAGTAGGACACCTTTTGGGTAGCCTATTTCCCATTTTCGCAAGAGTTCGGTAAATTAGCATAAAAATCAGGATCGGTTAAGAAAAATTTGGAATTGCCCGGTATTTATGATTATGACGAGACACCAAGCAAGCCACTTTAAATCAGATCGTATTTGGCGCGACGCCGGCGTGGCGCAATAATTCCGAATTGAATAATCGGCGGGAGAATAATAATCACGCCAAAGATAACCAGCGTGATGAGATTAAAAGAATTGCTCACCAGTGGGGTGAAATTAAATTCCGGAATAAATCCCTCTTTTACAACCGCAATTTGGGTGCGCAGATAGAAAAGAATAACCAGTCCACCGGCCCGCATCACCCGCCAGATTTCTTTATTTTTTATAATCTGCGACCAGGTAAATTGACCGTTGACGTAATCCAGTTTCGCGGGAATTAATCCCGGTATAAATCGCGGCACCCTCTTAAGGTAATCGGCGTAATCTGCGGAAAATCTATTCAGCAAAAACGCCTCTTCTTTTTTTACCCGGCGGGGAATCACCCAGAGATAAAAAAGCGGAAAGTAAACCAGCAGGAGATAGGGATTATGGGCCACGAGACACAGCCCCAGGTCGGACAAAAAATTACCCACGTAAAAAGGGTTTCGGACGTGCCGATAGGGACCCGCCGCCACCAGCGTATCCCTTTTAGTCAAATAACCGGCCGAGATAAAATGGATTAATTGCCCCAGAAAAACCAGACCGGTCCCGCTCCAGAAGAAATAAGGATTATCAATCGGCCGAATCCAGAGCAGTAAACCCAGGATAAATATCCGGCGTAAACTGGTGCGAACTTTTTTAAATCTTAACATCTGGATTTATTTCACCACATCTTTCGGACGATATTTTTTTCGTTTAAAGATCCAGAGTCTTCTGATCGTTAAAAATCTTTTCAGGAATTTTTTTTCGGACCGCGTCAACAACCCGGGAAACAGGCGATGTTTAAACTTAAGTAACGCCCCCCGGTCAATCAGACAGAGCAGGTCAAATAGTTGTTTGAATCCAAAGGCCTCCCGCCTGAAATACAGGGCATTGGCAAAGTCAATAAAAAAAGGCCGGAATTTTTCGTCCGCCATAATATTTTTTTTCTGCCCCAAATCAAGATGGACCACCCCGCCGGCGTGGATTTTTTTTATCTCTTCGGTAAGATATTCAAAAAAAATCGGCGGAAGGGTGTCCGGTTTGAATTTACTCAACGGCTGACCGTTAATATATTCAGACAAAAAGGCGTACTCATCTACTAAACTAACCGCTTTTGGTACGCCGGGCTGTCCGGCTAAACGCTTGAGAATATAGTATTCGTGGTTAATTAAAAGACGTCCCCAAACGTCTTTTACCCACCAGGCGCGCTGGCTGTAATCCTTGAGAACAACTTTGCGGCCGTCCAGATCTATTAATTTGGTTACGGGTGATAACGGCGGATTATCTTTAAGAACTTTAATGGCATTCCGGTTTAATTTCTCACGGAGTGTGGTATTAAGCATAAATTAAATATATCATTAAAAAAACTTCAAGGCTATTGCCAGCACACCCAGAACCACGCACAGGCCGACGTGCAATTCGTTATTTTCGTTAAAGACCCGCCCCATCCAGCGTTTATCAGAGCCAGTACCGCGGTAAGGTGTTAACCGACGCGGGATATAATCAGGTACAAGTTTGTCAAACTCAACATAGGTGGCGCCGAATTTTTCACGCAGGCGCTCGCCTTCAATTTTTCTCTTGCGCGGAATATAATAAAAAAGAAAACCGGCTAATTCAATACCTAACAGGGTTAAAATATAATGAGCGTTTTCCGGATTCATCGCCATCGCGATAAAACCCATCATAATTAAAAACGAGCCGACGTACATCGGGTTTTTAACATAACCGTAAGGTCCGCTGGTCGTGAGCGACTTGTTTTTTTCCAAATGTCCGGTAGCCCAGATCCGGACAATTTCTCCGAACACGACCAGACCCAACCCGCTAAAAAAATAATATAACTGCGGGCGGGCGAGATAGACTAACGCCGCTACAATCAGAAAAGACAAAATAATCTTGATGTTAATTTTATTAAGACGGATACCAACACGGGAAAATAGAGACATCATTACCTCCATACTAAACCACGGTGGAATATTGGAATAATGGAATACCGGATTACAAACAGTTATTTTTTACTCCCATCATTCCAACATTCAACTTTTCCATTATTCCAATTCATGGGTTTTTACAAATACGTTAATAAATATTTTACGAGCGTCCCGAACCGGAACGGTTGGTATTTTAATGATCGCGCCAACGATTCCCGGGCTAATTGTTTATTCCCGTGCCTTAAATAATATCGTCCTTCTTTAGCATATTGTTGAGCCAAGCGCCGTCTGTAAAGTATTTTAGTAATAGGTTTACCATCTGAAACCTTGAGCGTTTCTGAACCAAAAAGTCGCCACATTTTATCTATGACCTGACGCTGGTAATCAAAAGCCCGGTGTCGTTTACCGGTGCTGACCGAACCAGGGTGCCGTCGGTATTTCACCAGAACCTTATCAACAAAACCAAATTCAAAGTCATGAGCGATGCGTAAGTAAAAATCATAATCCTGGCAGAGCCGCAACGATTCATCCAGCCAGCCCGTCTGTTCAATGGCTTTTTTTTTGATTAAAGCGGTTGAGGCCGGAACAAAATTTGACCGCATAAATAATTCGGTAAAAACCGGGCCGATGGGGTATTGCTTATCCCAGTTCAGCCGGAGACTAATCCGCCTCTGGCGGAGATGTTTTGGCAAAGATTGTCCTGCTTCATCCACTGAAATAATCCGTCCGTAGACTAAACCAAGATGCGGTTGTTGTTCAAAAAGGGCCATCTGGAGTTCCAGCTTATCCGGCATCCAGACATCATCCGCCGCGGCCAGGGCGATATATTCGCCGGTCGCTTGGCGAATGGCTTCATTCCAGGCCGACGCCGAACCTTGATTCACATCAAACCGGTGATATTTTATCCGGTCCCGGTACACTTTAAGCACTTCAGTTGTATTATCCGTTGAGGCATCATCAACGATAATCACCTCAAAATTTTTATAAGTCTGATTAAAGATTGAATCTAAGGTTTCCGGTAAATATTGGGCATTATTATAAGCGGCTATGGTAATGCTGACTTTTATCATATTTGTTTCAAGAAAGTAGCGGCGACCCTTGCGAAACGACAGTGGAGTCCCGACCTAATCGGGATGATAGCCCTCAACAATTTTAGCAAGGACAAGCCTCGCCGCTACAACGGTTTTAACAACGCCAGTTCTATGATTTTTTCACACAGTTGGGTAAAATTAATTCCGGCCGCGGCCGCGGCTTTGGGCAAAAGACTTCGTTCAGTTAAACCGGGAATCGTATTAACCTCCAGAACAAACGGCTCATTTTCTTCACTTAAACGGACATCAACCCGGGAAAAACCGTTGCATCCTAAAACCTGATGGGCTTTTAAAGCGGCGGCTTGAACTTTTTTCACCACGCCGGCCGGCAAATCAGGATTAACTAGATATTCGGTCGTCGCATCCTGATATTTAGCTTGATAGTCGTAAAAATTCTGACCGGTTTTTATTTCAATAATTGGCAACGGTTGCTCTTCCAGAATACCCACTGTCAACTCGCGCCCTTTAATGAATTTTTCAATCAAAACTTCATCTTCCGTCCCGCTATAGCGGGCTGGATATTTAAAAGCTTTATTTAAGGCGCCTGGTAAAAAAGTATCATCCTGAACAATTGATATCCCAACCGTTGAACCTTCGGCCCTCGGTTTTACCACGACCGGATAACCCAATCGTTTAATTTCCGTCCTCAGAACGGCCGAAGAATCCTGTGGTTCGGCTAAGCTCACCACGGATTGAGAAAATGTCAGATAGTCCGGAGTAGGCACTTGATGTTTGACGAATAATTTCTTGGCCTGAATTTTATCCATCGCGTTACGGCTGGCTCCGGCGCCGGAACCGGTATAAATAATTTTTTGGCAGTCCAGTAACGCCTGCAATTCACCATCTTCGCCGAATTTCCCGTGCAAGGCGATAAACACCACTTCAAACGTTGGTTTGTCCCGCCCTTTCTCCCGGAAAGAGCGGGATTTGGACAATTCTTTTATCTGCGGACCGATAACATCAACAATTTGAACTGGGTATCCGGCCGCGGTTAATGCTTTAGCGACGGCTTGCCCTGATTTGAGAGAGATTTCCCGCTCGGAAGAAAACCCGCCTAAAAAAACTGCGATGGGTAATTTTTTTTGCCTGAAAAGTTCTAACCGCTGATTAGGCGGATTTAACGGATTATATTTAAACTTCATTCTTCCGCCTTTCATATTTTTTTATAGCTCTCGCAAATAATCCGCTTCCATTCTAAACTTGGTTTGCCGAAATTACATAATAATCCTAATTTTTTACCGGTAACTTTCAAATAATTAAACATTTGAGCATAATCTTCTTTAACCAATCCATTAGTCGCTTTATTTTTCACTAAAACAGAATCTGCTACTATATAATCTGCCCGATAAGTTTTCTTCAATATCACATCTTTATATCTAATGTTTAATTCTTGTTCTCTAACAAATTTTAGCCCTCTTTTTTCCAATTCGTATTCCAAGGCTTCGGCATAAACGCCTTCTAAGAAACCAGGGCCCAACGTCCGATGTACTTCCATTGCTGAAGCAATAATTTCTCTTGTAATTTCTTCAAATAATAATTTACTCATCTACTTAATCCTTTTAATCCGTTTAATCAGATAAATCCGCGGTTACCAGATTTTTATTTCCGGCTCCAAATTGACTTTAAACTTATCAGCCACCGTTTTTTTTATTTGTTCCATCAAGGTAAGAACATCCCGGGCGGTGGCCTGTCCGGTGTTGATAATAAAATTAGCGTGCTGTTCCGAAACCTTTGCGCCGCCGACCGCCAGGCCCTTTAAACCGGCTTGGTCAATCAGGGCGCCGGCCGATTGATTCTCCGGATTTTTAAAAACACAACCAGCGCTTTTAGCGTTTAACGGCTGGGTCCTAATTTTCTCCTTTAAAATCTCCTGAAACCGTTCTTTTAAATATTCCGGCCTTTCTTTTTTTAACCGTAACGTCACTTTTACGATCAAAATATCTTCTGCTCCCGCCTTCTGCGGAGCAAGCAAACCGAAAGTCCGGTAGCCGAAATTGATTCCGTCCCGTTTAATGACGTGAAGCGTTCCATCCGAAGCCAGCACGGTAAGAGACTCGACCAAATCACCGATAGTTCCATATTTTCCGCCGGCATTCATCATTACTGCTCCGCCCACCGTCCCCGGGATGCCCGCCAGAATTTCCGGTCCACCCAGACCTGCTTTTAAGGAAGTAATCACCAGATGGTTAAGCGAATGACCGGCGTCCGCTGAAATTATTTCGTCATTAATCAGCCGGTGATTACCCCGAAGGTCTTCGGGGTTCACCTTTGGCGAGAAAGTAATTTTTATTACTGCGCCTTTCACTCCGGTATCGCTCACCAGCAGATTGGTTCCGCCGCCCAGGATAAAAACCGGAATTTCGTGCCGGCGGCATAATTGATAAACACTGGTTAATTCCTCAACGCTCCGCGGGGCAAGCAATATTTCAGCCGGACCACCGATTTTAAAAGAGGTGGATCGGGCTAATGGTTCGTTAAAACGGACGATTTCCTGATATAATTTAAATAAATTTTCATACATATATTTTGCATTCTGCATTTTACATTGGCCGATTGTACTTAACCAACGCCTGCGCCACCTGCCCGATATCACCGGCTCCCATAGTAATAATTATGTCCGCTTTATCCATATTTTTATTTAAATAACTGATTATTTTATCAAAGGTAGCGAGGTAAATGGCCTGGCCCTTTAGTTCCTTAATTTTTTTTACCAGATCCTGAGCCGTAACTTCTTTTCTGGCTTGGGCGCTGTCTCGGGAAAAGTAAATATCAGGCACAATAGTCATATCCGCCCCGGAAAAAACCAGGGCAAATTCGTCGAGAAAACAGCGGGTCCGGCTGTATTGATGCGGCTGAAAGACACACCAGATTTTCCGTTTAGGCCATAACCGGCGGGCAGTTTTTAAAACGACAGCTATTTCCGTCGGATGGTGGGCATAATCATCAATCACCGTAACCTTTCCGCCTCGCCGGCGGCCCCCGATTTTATCGGGGCGGGTCGGTTTTAACCGGCCGATGATTTCAAAACGACGGGCCACTCCGGTAAAAGAAGTTAAATTTTTCTTAATGTCTGTTTTAGAAATACCCAATAAATGAGCGGTGACAATAACCGCCAGGGTATTATGAACATTATGTTTACCGGGGATATTGATGACAAAATTACCGAATTTTTGGTGTTTTTTATAACTATTTTTAGAACGATGCCAGACTTCAAAAAACCAGCGGTTGTTTTTCAATCGGATATTTTTCGCCTGCCAGTTAGCCGCTTTGGTTAATCCATAAGTGATCACGCGGGCCGTAACAAATTGAATCGCTTGGAGCGCATTTTTATCATCCTGATTAACCAGGATAAAACCATCAACCGGCACTTTATCAGCCAGTATCTGAAAAGATTCAATGATTTCATCAAGATCACGGTAATAATCAAGGTGGTCTGCCTCAATATTATTAATCACCAGGATTTTCGGCCAGAGGTTATGAAAAGAGCGGTCAAACTCGCAGGCCTCGGCGACAAAATATTTTCCCCGGCCGGCCCGGGCGCTGGTTTTTAAAGACGGCACGTAACCGCCGACGACAAAACTGGGTTGCCGACCGTTTTTTTGAAGAACATAAGAAATAAAAGCCGTGGTGGTATTTTTACCATGACAACCGCTGACCGCGATACCATACTTGGTTTTCATTAACTCGCCCAGCAGTTGGGCGTATTTTAAAACAGGCAAGCGGCGTTTTTGGGTTTCCCGTAATTCCGGATTATCGTCTTTAATCGCGGCAGATTTAATAACTAGGGCGGTTTCCAAAGGAAGATTTTCCGCATTATGCCCGATGAAGACAGGACAACCTTGTTGCCGCAAGCGGGTCACCGCATCATTCTCCGTCAAATCAGAACCGGCTACTTTAATCCCCCGCGCCTGAAGGCATTGAACCAACCCGCTCATTCCGATACCGCCGATACCGATAAAGTAAACGACCTGCCCTGATTGGATCTTATTAAGAATGGTATCCATTAAGATGTTGTTTTTTTAGAGTTCATTACCGATTGATGTTCTTCCAATTCTTTAATAAATTTTTCTTTGTGTTCGGCAAAAATCAATTTGACTTCGCGCAAAATATCAGCCCGGCTCTGTTCCAGTGTTTGTTTCAGTTCGGACTCAGCTTTTTCACGCAAATTCATCGTTACTTCGCGCATCCGGTGTTCCACGTTCTGTTGAAGCAAATCGCAAAACCTTTCAATTTCACTTTCGTTTTCATTTTTTATACGCCCGAAGAAATTTA
>ERZ1292630.5004-Hain-H41-02um-R3-5004-length-11049-cov-8_pt1 | contig 11049 bp, 6 predicted proteins | sample MGYA00564408_ERZ1292630 | MGnify/ENA primary metagenome ERZ1292630 (study PRJEB36523, sample SAMEA6512641) | groundwater metagenome | collected 2019-01-08 | study: AquaDiva: Metagenomics assemblies of 32 groundwater samples | reverse complement strand
CCCCCCCCCCCCCCCCCCACGTTTCATTCAACCTTCGTAGGGTATATCTTCCTCCTCTGTCGCTCTGCTCTCCCTCTTGCGAAACGGCGGCGAACGAAGAGGAAGGAGAGATGGGGAGGTGCGGGTGAATCGTTCTGGTCATCATATCTCCCAACACGCACCCCAACGCTAACGCGCAACGGCCATTTTGCTGTCCGCAGCAGCCACAACGGTGGTCTGTCTGGACATTCGTCGTCGGACGCGAACTATTCTGCTGTCGTTTGACACTTTCCTCTGGTTCTGATGGTTCGTTTTGCTTTCGAAGTGTCTTTTTTGACACCGACCACGTGTCCGATCACCAAATGTCACGGCTGTTTCGCAGTGCCAGCACCGCCGTGCCGTTCCGGGCTCACGTTAGTCGCCACCTCACGCGCACCTTGAGGAATGCCAAGCAGTTCGACGCCATCGTCTCGCCGCTGTGGGCTTCCAAGGTGTATCTCGACCTGCACGCGATTCTCGTCTCGCCACCACCACCACCACCACCGCCGGCAGGAAACGGCCTCAACCCGACACTGGCTGACAGTGGCCCCGCCGCGCCTCCACCACCACGAGCACCCCCACCGACCGTTGCGGCGTCCGACGCACAGGTGGTGGTGATCCCCGCGTACGGCGACCTTGTGTACTCGTTGGATCCGTCAGGCAACTCGTCGTCGTCGGAAGCGACCGCCGTTCGAGGCGCCGAACGAACACTCTTAAACTGCGCTGTGTCCATCAAGCCGTACAAAACTCTCCTGCCAAGGTGCGGCGTCTCGGGTCAGTATTTCTCGGACGAGGAGGTTGCCGAGGCGCTGCTGACGCACGCGATCCAGAACGCGTTCAGCAGCTCGTTCTGGATCCGGCCAGACCATCCCGACATCCAGCGTGGCTTTCTCGAATTGAAGCCGGGGAGCGTTCCCGTGACGGTGTCGACCATCGCGGTGGTGTACCCTGCGAGCCGCTTGGCCGTGCCACCGGCCTCCCGTTCCGCCACCGCGGCCCCCAACGAGAACGCGCTCTCCGGATTCGTGAGCCACAATCCCATCTTCGAGCAACACGCCGAACTGAAAAGTTCCTCCTCGGGATGGGTGACTCTCGATCAGTGCGTGCGGCACAGCTTGATGCTCAAACCGGCGGCGGCGGGCTCGTCGTCAGATGGTAAACAAGACGAGACGAAAGCAAGATGGTCGCTTGATGGTGGGTTATTCATCGAAATTGAACGCTTTCAGCTGCACAACGCGAGCGAACTGGTGACTCCGGGTCGCTTGGCCTTGAAGTCGGCTGCCACCTCGTCCACGCCCATTGCCGAGTTTGACCCTCTGCTCGGCGCGTAAAGCAGCCGCGGGGACACTGAAAATACATCGCCAACGGGGTGGAACGTGGCGCTGCCCTGGCGGATTTGCTGCAAGGGCTTTCTCGGAGGTTGGGCTGCACTTCACGTGTCAGTCACGCGGGCAGCACCGCGCACCACACTCACACGCACACCGTTGGCGCAACCCGTGAGCCTGACCGGAGAGAGATGTCGGGCTGTTTTTGTTCCTTCGCGTTTTCCGAAAATCGAACAGGGGGCAAGTCAAGAACTTTCTCTATCTCCCCCTTTTAGACCTTCTTTTTCCCTTCCGGGACCGAACCCAAATGGTGCTACGAAAGATATTCCTCGTGGACCATCAAGTAAACGGACGCGGTCAGATCTTCATTGCGTGGTCTCCCAGCGGCACCCACTTCGCCGTCGTGGGCAGCAACCGCAGGGTAGCCATCGTCGACCGGCAGGGAAAAGTGTCGTCCACCTTCGCGCTGCCGCTCTCCGGCCCCCCTGTGGCTCTCGATTGGGACTTCGAGGGCGAATTCTTAGCCGTCCTTCAGCAAGGCGGCTCCGCTGTTACGATCTGGCACCGCACGAGCGGACGCATCGACAACATCGAGTCGACGATGAAGGATCTGTGTTTGCTAAAGTGGGCGAAGAACGCGCCGGTGCTCGCCGTGGGCGCGGCGAAAGGCGGTGTGTTGCTCTTCAATCGCGATACGATGCGGAAGTCGCCCCTCATCGGCAAGCATGGGAAGAAGATTATCGCCATGGCGTGGAACAGCAGGAATTGGCTGGCGTTGGCGTCCGAGGACCGCACCATCACGGTGAGCGACGTCGAAGGGAACACAATTGATACCCTGCCCGTCAAAGGAGACGCCGGCAATCTCGCCTTTTCGGATATGAAGGGCGAGGGCAAACCGGCTAAGGGTGCCAGCGGAGCGTCGGAAGGCACCGTGTCGATGAGCGTCCTGGGGAAGAACCTCCTCTTGCACAACGTCCAGCAGAAGGATCACGTCGTCGAGCTTGCGTTCAACCCCAAATACGGCAACATCGTGACGTTCCAGTGGTACGGAGACGGCTACATCGTCCTCGGCTTTTCCGCCGGCTTCGTGACGGTCGTGTCCACGCACAAGAGCGAAATCGGGACCGAACTCTCTGGGTTTCGGGCCCATCGGGAGACGCTCGTGGACCTGACCACGAACAAGAACATCAACAAGGGCGCCTCCGTGGGGGACAACGCCGTTCGCATCTTCGACCTGGACGATTATCAACTCACGGAGCAGAAGTCAGAAAAGTACGACCTCGACGCCGAGTTCGGGGCCCTGAGCACCGTGAGCTGGTCGGAGGATGGCCAAATCCTACTCGTCGCCACGAAAAACGGCAATGTCTACGGCTTTCTCACCCGCATCCCGATGCTGTCGACGAGCAATGGCACCCTCGTCATGTACTTGAGCTCCCTGCGAGAGCTGCAGGTCCGCGACGTCGTCAGCGACACGGAGGTGGCACGCGTGCAGGTCGACATGGAGCCAGCCTTCGTCGGTCTGGGTTCCGCCCACGCCGCCGTCGGCATGAACAACCAGGTCTCTTACTTCTCCTTCGACGTGCGGACTCCAGGAAAGAATGCGAAGGGCATTCTAGCGAAAACGTACCCAGGCATCGTGGAGTGCGTCAAGCTCTCGACTATGTACGCGGCGGTGCTGTTGGAGGGTAAAGCGCTGCTGCACACATACGATGACGCCAGTGCCGCGCAACGGGCGCAAAAATCCTTTCCTGAGAAGGAAAGTCAAGGAAAGGCCTTGTGCATCGCCATGACGGATACCTTTTTCATGGTTGGCACGCAGTCGGGCACGTTTGTGCTTTTTAGTTTAGTGGATCATCAGGTGATCACCGAGTACAGCCACATCTGCGGTCTCCGCGCCATGTCGTGCAACCGTGTGGGCACCCGCGTCCTATGGGTCGATGCGGCCAACAACGCCTTCGTCTTTCACCCGTCCACGGAAGTGCTGACGCCGGTTGAGAATTTCGCGCCCGGCACGGAGAACTTGCTCTGGGACCCCGATGGCAGCGTCGCGGTGGGCTGGGACAACGCGACCTTCGTGACCTACGTCTTCTGCCCCAACACCCGGTTCGGTCCTACGTGCCACGGTGTCATGTCGCGGGCCAAGCGGACGTTGGTCACGACCATGCGGCCTTACGGTTTCGCACCGGTGCTGTGTTTCCGGGGCGTCGTCGTGTGTCAAATGCCCACGGGATCGCTCGCGCCGATTCCGCTGCAAACGCATCAAACGGTGTACTTTTCCAACCGCGGCGACACGCAGTGCTTCGAAAACAACTTGGGGCTGTTCCGCCTCAACGAGGCGATGGCGGTCGCGACCACGCTAGAGCAAATTCAACTCGTAGGCGAGGCGGCGCTGCACACACTGAACGTCGACCTGGCGATTCGCAGCTTCCGGCAGCTGAATCAACCCGCACTCGTCATGTTCCTGGAGCGCTTCCGGCACGCCACAGAGAAGAGCCTCCTTCTAGGTCACGTGAGCGTCATCATGCGGCAGTACGACCAAGCCCAAACGTTCTTCGTCCGCTCGTCCAACCCGATGCTCGCGCTGGAGATGCGGCGCGACCTCATGCACTGGGACCAGGCCCTCGAGCTAGCGCAGCGGCTCGCGCCGGATCAGGTCCAACTGATTTCGAAGGAGTACGCGCAACAGTTAGAGTTCCGCGGGGAGTTCAACGCCGCGCAGGACATGTATCAGCGGGGCTACGTTGGCCTGCCGCCGGCGCCGGATGACGGAGCCGGGGCGGGATCGCCCGCGCACCAGGCGTACGCCCAGACCGTGGCGTCGCTGACCGCGCACAACTCCATTTGCCAGTCAGGCGTGGCGCGGTGCATGATGCGGCTGGGTAACGTGCGAGCGGGGATGCAAGTGTGCCAAGCCGTGAACAGTCAGAGCTTGTACCTCGACTGTGCCTCGATCCTGGAGAACATGAAACAATATGACGAAGCCGCGTCTCTTTTCGAAAAGGCAGAGCAGTACGAGCGCGCGGCCATCATTTACGTGAGGGACACGAAGCAGCTCAAAGCCGCCGCGCGAATCATTCCTAAAATCACGTCGAGGAATGTCTTGACTATGTACGCAAAGGCCAAGGAAACCGTAGAAGGGGCGTACGCGGACGCAGAAGCAGCGTACGCGCAAGCCGAGGACTGGGACCAGGTCGTCCGCGTGAAAGTTGAGCACCTCAACGATCTTCAAGGCGCGTACGTCATCGTCCGGCGTACCAAATCCAGCGAGGCCGCCAGCATCGTCGCCAAAGTATGCCGCAAACGAGGGGAAATTGTCGCCGCGGTCGAGTTCCTCCTGGTTGCCAAGAAGACGCAGGAGGCCTTTGACGTCGCGGTGGAACATAACGCCATGTCCGCGTTCGAAGCCGCGCTTCTATCCCAGGTGCCGCTCAAGGATGGCGTCGCACCGCCAAAGAACCGAGAAGATTTCGTCATGATCGCGAATTATTACGAGGGGAAGAACAACACAGCCCTCGCTGGCGACTTCTGGCACGTGGCGGGCGACTTCAGCAAGGCGTTGACCAAGTACCTTGCCGTGGGCACGGAAGAATACGTCACCAAGGCGATTGCCGTCGTCGGCAAAGCAAAGAGCGACTCGCTGACGCACCGTCTCCTAGACTACCTCATGGGCGAGCAAGACGGTGACCCGAAAGATCCCTACTACATCTTCAAGCTCTATATGGCACTCAAGAACTACGACAAGGCCATGAAAACGGCCGTGTTGATCGCGAACAAGGAGCAAAGTGTGGGCAGCTATCGCCAAGCGCACAAAATTTTGCTCGACACCGCTCTGGTCCTCCAGGACATAGGCGTCCGGTTGGCAAGTGACCTACGCCGGACGTTGATGCTCGTCCACAGCTATCTGAGCGTCAAGCACCTGCTCAAGCCGCTCGAGGATCACATCAGCGCCGCCCGGCTGCTGCTCAGAGTCGCTCGGAACATTCAAAAATTTCCCAAGCACGTCGCCACGATTCTCACAACCACCGTGGTCGAATGCACCAAGGTCGACTTCAAGGGCTCAGCGTATCAGTACGCCTGTCAGCTGCTACAAGCGGAAGACCTGCAAAAGGACATTCCCGAGAAGCACCGGAAGAAGATCGAAACCGTCGTCCGCAAAAAGGGTCGCGAGGAGCTCGTGGATCCGCCGGAGCCGAACACGCCCTGCCCTTTCTGCAACGCCCTGGTTCCTGAAACGATGCTGGACTGCTCGTCGTGCAAAAACTCGCTTCCTTTCTGTCTCGTGACTGGGAAGCACATGACCTTAGACGACTGGTCGCAGTGTCCGACGTGCAAGTTTCCCGCCTTGTTCACTCCGTTCCTCAAGCTCCTGCGAGTCGAACCTGTGTGTCCCATGTGCAGCAGCCAGGTGAATCCGCTTGAAGTGGTCAAGGTGGCCAACCCTGACGTCAAGCTATTCGTCTGACGCTTCTCGTGTGCGGCGCCAACGAAGAGCGAACGCAAGGAAAGGCGGAAACCCCTAGCTGCCGGGGTGTCGGATATCGAGCCGCAAAATGTAAATCCTTTGACGCCGGCACGACGATGTTTTTGTGGTTTTGTGTCTGTGTGTGAGTGTGAGAGTGGTGGTCGGTTTTATAGAGAACAAAGCGCACCACCGAGAGAGTGTGGGCGCCTGGGGACGGTCTCCCCGACAGTTACGGGGGTGTTCGCTATTCCCCCCCATCCGTTTTACCGAGGTAGATTGGCGTTGCCGGGGATTCCCGCCGGCGGGGGTTGGTTGTCCAACGCGCGAAACTGAACGGTACATATTTCGTAAACGACAAAAGGCAGCGTGTCGCGACGATTGTAGGTGTTTGTTTGGGGCACTGTGGGACGAAACAACAAATATGGCGACCTCGAGAACGCTCACGCGGGAAGTTAAAGGGGTGAACCGCGCCGACGTTGTGTTACCCTTCCGGACGGCCGCCTGCCGCAACCCATTGCCACCCGCCACGACGTCATCGACCGCCGCCACAGCGCACCGTCGTCCCATTCGCGTCGTCCATGTGTCGGACACGCACGACAAACACTACGTGAACGTCCCGCCTGGTGACATTCTGATCCACAGCGGTGACTTCACCAACCACGGCCACGACCACGAGCTGCGGCGTTTCCGGCATTGGCTCGATCAGCAGCCGCACACCTACCGAGTGATCGTGTGCGGCAATCATGAAACGGGTCTCGATCGCCTTTCGCTCGAGGACCTCAACCGCTGCATTATTGGCGACGAGACGGACGCTGCTGCGGTGGCACCCGACGCTAGTGGTCGTGTGGCCCCGGCGCGACGCGCGACGACTCGCGCGAATACGTTCATCTTGGCGGACGCCCACGTGACGCTTCATGGCATCACCATCTACGGCAGCTCCTGGAATAATATTCCTGGAATGGCGTGGGGCATGAAGACTCCGCAGGACCGAGCGGTGCAATGGTCACGCATCCCGGAACATACGGACATCCTCGTCACGCATCAGCCCGCATTCAACGTGTTCGATAGGGCGTTCGTTCGCCAACCGAACCCCTCCGAGGCGATGTGCTCGGTGTGTGGCGTGAGTCACCCGGGCTACGATCATTGGGGCTGTCCGTCGCTGATGGATCGCATTCAGCAACTTGGCATCCCGCTGCACATGTGCGGGCACGTGCACGACGAGACGGGCGTGCGCGTCGTCGGATGCACCACGTTCAGCAACGCCGCGATGGACTGGAAGCAAGAGGCATCCGTCATCGACGTTCACGTGCCGCACCCCGAGGCGGCCTCGTCGCTGCCCCCCGCCCCGTGGGTGTGAGTCTCTCTCCCTCCCTCTCTCTTCCCCTTGGCAGCCTTCCTCCGCTCGACTTCTCCGATATCTATCTCTTTGTTGCTCTCCATTTCACACCCCCACACACGGACGAGCCATCGGGGCCACCATCCTGTCAGCGCGTTTGCCTTCGAGGTTGTTGTTGCTTTTTGGTTGAGACGACAAGCCTATTGATTGTCAATGACGGCGCCGTTCGGAGCTCCCCTCGTCGCCTCGACGCCACTGTTGCCTCAACGATGTGAACGGGGAGATGATAATCTATTGGGGGGGAGTGCTGCCCTTGTTGCATCGCCCTCCTCCTCATTATCAACTGGCGATGATGCCGTGTCCTTCGCGGTGAGTGGCGCCGACCTGGCAATACTAGTACGTGCTGCCGCTCCGACGCGCGTGCTGGTCGACACGGCAACTCTTTTGGAGATGCTCTCTCAAGCATCGTGGTGTGGCTGTCGCAACAGTTTGCAGCCGCCTTCCGTTTCAAGCCTCCACCATCGAATTCGAACCATTTTACATTGGCGCGGAGAATTGATATGCCTGCTCCTCGCCCTCTCGACGGTCCAAAGCTATGTGGTGTACCCCATCATGGTGGCCTGGCGAGGTAACTCCTTGCCAGTTCAATTCGAATTGTTCAAGAAAGCGTGCTTCCTTGCCGCCGAGCTCTCCACGTTGTTGCTCTTGACGGCGATGATCGTGTTTGGTGTTCAACCCGGAGTGGTAGCGACTTGTGCCAAGTCGTCTGAAACCTGGTTTTATCTGTTCACCCTCGCACTGGCTGCCGCGAGTCAGGTATGGAACCTCTCTGCGACTGACAAGCGGCAACGAGGCACCACCGGTTTTCACCCTGGCGTCAGCCTTGGTTTGGGGGTGTTCTGTATGTCGTTGTTGGTTTTTGTCGGGACTTTCATCGACGCAATCGCCATCGGTCGGCGAAATCGAGGGATCGTCGAACTGACATTGGCAGTATTCTTCTCCACCGCAGCCTTTCGATACGCCTTGGTGCCCTATTTTCCTGCCGATTTCCGTCCTCAAACGGAGCTGCATCATCAACTGGTGGCCATTTTCGGCAACGAGATGGGCATGTCGCAGGCCGTCAGCGTCGCGGCGGCGTTGCTCATGGCTCGGTCTTTCTGGCGAAGGATGTTCAAGGACTATGACATCGTCGTGTGGCGCTTCACCGCTGAGTGCATCGCAATGGAGCGAGGAGGCCAGGCGTCGCTAGTTGCGTCGTCAGCGGCGGTGGGACCCCACGCGTCATTGGCGAATCACCGCACGTCGTCGTCGCGAGTCGCCTCCTCGTCGGCGACCCAACCAGATCCCGTCGGTGGTGAGTCGCCACTGTTGGTGTCCACTTCCCTTGAGCCGAGCAGGCCAAAGGAAGTAGGTTCCACGACGATGAGTTGGTCGCCCTGCGCTCATGAACCCTCCGCCGCCTGGTGGTCGCCCAACATCATTTTATCTCTATGCGGTTGCCGTTCCTTGTCATCGGCAATTCCGCTTTATCGGAGGGCTCCACTCCAGGTTGGAACCGAAGGTGCCCTTGGCAGCAGCAACGCCATTACATGCCCACAAGGCGCCGAAGAATCAGAGGGCGCCACAGGGGTGCCTCGCCCTTTGTCACGGATCTGGGAAGAACGCGCCACCCCTGCTGCGTATCTGTTTATCTGTGTGACGTGGATCCTCCTGAGGGCCTCAGACGTCGTCAACGACGAGCTGCATCGGCAACCGATCGCGGTGTACCTTGCCGTGGGGGCGTTGTGTTACGTCTTGCCAGCAGTCGTCATTTTATTGGGGCTCAACGCTGATGGCGCTCGCCACGCGATCTGCACCTTCGACTTCTGGTTCACCAGCGTGAACGTAGTCTGGACGCTTGGTGCTAACTACTTTGTTTGGATGAGTTCCATGGCGTGCCTCGCCCGCGCCCTCATCACGACACTGGCGACGGCGATATGTTTGTCCCTCGTGGACGTGTGGTGTCCTGGGAGAAACGCCGCTTTCAAGGCTGTCGTGCGGTTGTCGTTCGTGGTTGTGCTGTTGTTAACGATGAAGAAGACGGCCGATTTACTTCGAATCTTTCAACTGGGTGGCGAGTCAACGCCATTACTTTCGCAAAATACATGTCGACCCGATGGAAAACGTGGATTGGCCGGAATGAGCATCGAATCGAGCGTCAACGTCGCGGCGATCACCTTGTTCTCAAACGGATTCACCATTCTGTCGCTTTTGAAAGCGTGCTACATTTCGTGGCGGCATTCAAGCGCCTGCCAGTTGCTCTCATTCGGGGTTCAATGTCATCAGGTGTAGCTGTCACCTTGCGAAGCGTTCTCTTCCCAACAGGACCGTTTTACCAAAAATTCATGCGGTGGCGGCATTCGATCAACGAGTCTTCCTTTCTCCATCCCCACATTCCGCGTGACTCCTCTCTTTCATCACTGTTTCCCAGTCCGCGCGGCAACGTCCGCATTTTACGCTTCGATTGATCGCTGTTGCATCTGCGGTTAACCCTGTAAAACCGGCTTCTGTTCAATTTGTGGCGAAGGGTGGTGTTGTTGGTGGTGGTCGCCGCGGAACTCGCTGGTATTTCAATCATTGAATTCTTTGATGATTGCACGTCACATAGCAACGCAAAATTGAACTGCGAGGCATCAAAAAAAGATGCGAGTTCTGCGAGCTGTCTGTGTATTCGCCGTGTTGTTCCTCGGCCTCGGCGCCAAGGCGGCGCTCGACGAACCTGCCCTCGGCATCGCGATCCCCCCGGCGAAGCACCTTCCGGCGGCGCTGCGTGACGTACCCGTCTCCTCTCACGATTTGTGGGAGCAAAAGTGCCGCGGTGGCAAAATGACGCCAGCAAAGTGCAACGCGTGCTTCTGCGTGCCCTCCAACCCTGGTGGCTGTTGCTTTGTGTGCGCGCAGCCGTTACCGTGCTGCAAGACGATGACGTGTTAGAGAAAGAGAGGAAGTGAGGACAGAAGGCGCTACGTGCGTCAGCGTGCCGGATGCCACCTTGTGATCGACTCACTCACTTTTCATTCGCGGCTTTGAACAGAGGTGCTCAGGGAACATTTTGCAGCGAACTCCGGCGCCCCGTCACGTCACATACAACGTTCGAATGTCGCACGTTTTTGGCACATTGTTTCTTTTTTGCGTCTGTTTCGCACTTGCCAGAACACAGGTCGATGCCTCCTACTGCATGTGACACTCTCGCACGAAGAATTGTGCAGGTATGCCGCGACGCAGGAGGAGCACTGTCGCTTTCGTCCATCGCGAACACGCTCGCCTTGGACGTCAACGGCGCGGAGCTTCGGCAGTCGATATCGCACCTGTGCGACGGACACCCAACTTCTCATCCACCCCTGGCCATGATTCGGCAGGTCGTCCCCATCGAGACGACCGACGACGGTCAGGCAGTGGCGGTGGCGGTCGGCGGCAAGCGGCGACAGCAATGGTGGGACGCCGCCATCATTACGGCTCCCGACGGGCAGTCCGTCGCCGCGTTGTCGGATCAGGACATCGACGCCGCCATGATAAGAGCGGCACTCCTGGCGCCGGCCCCGCACCGCGCAACCGATAACCACAAGAAGGAAAAGACGAAGAAGCAGCAGCAGCATCCGCGGGTTAGGATGGGTTCGAAGCCCCTGAGAACGGATGCCGAAGTCGCGGTGCCGACGGCGTCCGGCGTGCCTCAAGCAAAGGAGGTCGTGCCGTTACCGTTGCCCGTCGCAGGCTCATCAACGGCTACGCTTTTGGCAGAAATCGAACGCCTCAAATCGGAAAAGGCAGCGCTCGCTGCGGAGGTCAAGAAAGCCAACAAGCAGCAACAAAGAAGACGGCGGCTGTAGCTCGACTCCCATCGGACGAGTTGGCACCGCTGCCGTTAGTTT
>ERZ1292630.5003-Hain-H41-02um-R3-5003-length-11049-cov-10_pt1 | contig 11049 bp, 11 predicted proteins | sample MGYA00564408_ERZ1292630 | MGnify/ENA primary metagenome ERZ1292630 (study PRJEB36523, sample SAMEA6512641) | groundwater metagenome | collected 2019-01-08 | study: AquaDiva: Metagenomics assemblies of 32 groundwater samples | reverse complement strand
CGACAAACGGTTTAGGAAACCGCTGCTCTATCCAACTGAGCTACGGGGGCGTGGAGGCTACGATACTGCAGGGATCGAGGAAAGTCTAGCCGGGAGTGCTGTCATAGCCTCCAGCCTCTGAAGAGGACTCAACGATGATTCATCTGGGATTGGAAGGTCGTGATTTACGTGACGAGGAACGTAAGGTTAGCCATACCATCGAATGTCTTGCTTGGCGATCGGCTCGGCGGCGGGCTCGTGGTAAGAGAGCGGAGCCGCCGCGAGCACCGCATGGACCAGTTGCATCATGGTCTCAACGGAGAAGGGTTTCTGGAGAAAGGGTACATGGTCAGTGACGAGTCGATATGCCTTGCGCTCTTGTTCGGACAGGCTCGACATCAGGATCACGCGGAACGTCTTCTTCATGGCCAGGGTGCGTTGAATGACGTCGTGACCATGGACCCGCGGATACGGATTTTCGGTGGAGGTAAATTGAAGGCCAGGCGGCGGCAGCATCAGATCGGTCAATAGCAGGTCGATCGGCTCCTGGTGGGTGGCCAAGATCTTCAAGGATTCTGAGCTGCCTTCTGCCTCGAGGACTCTAAACCCTTCAGCGCGGAGTGTCTTAACACAGATCAACCGCATTGACGGGTCGTCGTCAACGACCAGGATTGTTTTTGCGAGGGATGGGGGCATAGGTGCCTGTTTGTCCATGAAGACCTCCGGGCTCTGACAGATACCGGACTGGCTGAGCCCCGACCGTCGTATCTGTGGGTATTCGATGCTCTACGTCTGTATCGGTCTGAGTCTAAGAAACTTAAATGAGGAGATTTAAGGGGAGGGGGCAGGCTTCTGGTGCCGCCTATAGAAAAGATGGGTGGAGGAATAACGTGTTCTTCAGTCTCTCGGCTCTGGGCAATGTGGTTCTCGACAATCGATCGGAGTGGCCACGTCGAGGTGAGAGGGGCAGCGCACCCGGCTCTGGCTAGCGTAAGGCGGGTGTCTTCTCCGTTTTGGCAGTCAAGAGGTTGTTCTTTGTAGGAATCTGTGTGAGCAAGTCGGCGCGAATGTGGAAGATGCCAGGGATTCGCTGCCCCATGGCGTAGGCCAGTCCGTTGGCATGACTGCCGATCGCGAGCTTCCCTGCGATCTTCCCGTCCTTTCCCGTGGCGATAAACTCTGCAGCCGGTGTCACGAGCCCGTAGGGCGCCAACGGCCCTGGCTGTTTGATCACCCGTTCCTCGGCTGGGACATTGGCGACACGGCTGACAAACAAGTCGGTGGCCTGTTGGTCCAACTTCTCAGTCGGCTGATCTTCCAAGATCCATTCGCTCTGTTGGTTGATCAAGACATATCGCTCGGTCGGTGTGGTGACGGAGAGCATGGCGATGTCGGTGTAGTCGATGCCGAGCAGCCGTTTGTCTTGGAATGTAAAGAGCTCCTTGGTCAAGTCTCTGATCGCGGTGGGATTAATACGATAGAGAGGGCCAGTGGGACTCGTCTCCGCAAAGGCTTCGCCGCTGGCCAGGTCTGGCTGGAATAGTTTGACCGTCTGGTCACCATCGTCTGTATGGATGGTGACTTTCACTTTCGGTGCAGTGAGTGTTTGGGCCAGGGCATCGCGTTCTGGTCCCGGGTCGATGATGCCCAGCGCTTTCAAGTCTTCGAGCCTGAACAGAAGGGTCCGTACTTCCGTTTGATCAGCTTCTGCCTCAATCGGGTAGCGAAGCTTCCATTTGCTTTTGGGTTTCTCCTGCCCCTGATAGAGCGCAATTTCGGTGGTCGGATAGGTGAGGCGGATCTGTTCGACGTTGCCTTGTGATAGGTGCAGGAGGTCTTTGCGGCGAAAGGTCATCAAAGTCTTGTTCACGAAGTCTTTGGGTGCCAGATTGGTGAGCAGGACCTTGCGGTCCGATTCACGAAGGACATACAGCGTGGAGGAGAGGGGGCCGCTATCCCCGATGGAGAAGGTCTCCCGTGCGGAGCCGGCCACGACGGTGATGGTGGTGATCGGGTCGTCGAGTCCAAAGGGAGCTAGGCTAGTCGGGTGGTCCTCGACGACGCGGGTCACGGTGCCGGTGACCAAGGCTCGGATCAGATTCTGTATCTCCCGCTGATCGGCTTCGGCGGTGAGGGGCGCGGTCATCATCCAGCCCTTCTCAGGAGTCCGAGCGAAGGCGAGTTCGTGTCGGTCGGTCTTGACTGTGAGCCCGGAGAGGACTTGTTGGTCGAAGAGCAGGACCTTCTTGTCGGCGGCGTCTTGTCGCTCGTGCGACTCTTTTTGTGGAAGTTCGATGGCATAGAGGTACAGGCCGAGTCCAGCCAGTACGAGTGCCATGACGAGTGTGGGCCAGTAACGCATCGGTCTATAGGCGTCGGCGTTTGCGCCAGACCATGATGCCGGACAAGAACATGGTGGCTGGCAGGAGAATGACTTGCAGATAGAGCAGTGCTCGTTCCTGTAGCGGGTTGGGGGTAAACGGGCGAAGCGCGGAATCTTTCGGGGCGATCGCCATCATGTTCCGTTCTTCAGCCAACCACCCAGCTGTGTGGAGGAAAAAGTCGCTGTTGCCGGGAAAGTTCACGAAGGCATTGGTCGCGAATGTAGAATTGCCAATGACCACGATGGCTGGCCGAGGCTTGCCTTCTTCTGGTGCGATCTTTGGCGTGAGGGCCGCGGCCATCGGCAGGGGGCCTTTGATATCTTCTTTCTCATTGAGGTTGACGACACGGCCCTTCAGGTCGGTTTCTGCCCAGCTGTTCGGCGATGTTCGGGCGAGCGGTACGTAGTCCCATGCCTTGCCGACCTGTTCATCGAAGGTGATATGCCGTGCGAGGGGAAACAGCACGGCGGCGGAGAGGTCCTGCGTAATTTCATGTTCTGTGAACGTGCGGACAAGGAGGGACGTCAGGTCGCCTTGGGCCAATCGATCTTGGAGATCGACTAGGGCTCCAGGGCCGACTCCCAGGCCCCATTGCTTGAGCAGAGGATTCAGGTCTGCTTGCGTATCCGGGTCGATGAGGAGCAGGAGATGACCGCCCTTTTCCACATAGGTGCGAATCCGTTCTTGCTCCTCGGTGGTCACCGGGCGACGGGGCCCAGCCACGACGAGGATGGCGGTGTGATCCGGCACGGCGGCCTCTTTGAGCAAGCTGACTGTGCTGACGTCGTAGCCCTGCTTGATCAAGATTTCTCTGGCGGCAGACAGGCCGGTTCGCTCCCGATCGTCGAGACTTGGTTCACCGTGCCCTTCGAGAAAGAGCACGCGTTTCTTGCTGTCTTGGGACACGCGGATCAGCGCCCCGGTCAGCTCCACTTCCGAGGGGGAGGTGACCCGAACGGTGTGCCCGGCGCTTTCGAAAATGGCCGTATCGGTTCTGTTAACGCCGTAGTTCTGGGCGATTTTCGGCTGCCGTTCCGGGTCGACGAACTCCACAGAAATCTTCGGGCTGGCTTGTCGATAACTGTCGAGCCGTTCTTTGTAGGATTGGTAGCCGGGGTCTTTTTCTCTGGTGAAGACAGTGATGGTTACCTCGCGCGGGAGACTCCGCAGTACACGATACGTTTGTGGGGCGAGGGAGAAGTTCTGGTTCTCCGACAGGTCCCAACGAATGGAGTGGCGGGCAGCGAGAAAGTTGACGATTGCGAGAATGCTGACGAAGAGGAGAATCATCAGCAAGCTGTTTGCACCCATGCGCGTGGAGCGACGGGTGGAGAAGGCTTTCAGGCTGCTGAAATGGACAACAAAAAAGAGGATGAGGCAGAGAAGCGCCGATCCTTCCATGAAGGTGACCAGCCAGAGCTTCTCCGGGGCGAGGCTATAGCCGATCGCTCCGGCCACGGCCAGCGCCACTCCGGTCACGCCAAGTGGAATCGTCTTGAGGTTCATTTCCACCGTGCCGAGTCCACAACTCGGTGAGACAAAAAGAGCATCAAGGCCAGACCGCTGAAAAAGTATACAAGGTCTTTCGTGTCGACCAATCCACGCACTAAGTGGTCGTAATGTTCCATGAATGACAGGTACGAGATGGCCTGTCCGATGGCCGTTTCCCCGAGGAGTGAGCCTACGCCGGCGAGGAGCCACAGGACCAGTAACAGGCCGAAGCTCACAAAGGCCGCGACGATCTGGTTTTCGGTCAGTGCTGAGGCCAGCACGCCGACGGAGAGAAAGAGGGCGCCGAGTAAGACGAGTCCCAGGTAGCCGGTCAGCACGGGATGCCAATCAAAATCACTGAAGAGGGCGAGCACGAGCGGCATCAGACCGGTCAGCCCGAGTAAGCCCAAAAAGACGAGGAAGACGCTCATGAACTTGCCGATCACGATATCGTTGATGCCGATCGGAGAGGTCATCAAGAATTCAAAAGTGCGGAGTTTGCGCTCTTCGGCGAACAACCGCATCGTCAGGATCGGCAGGATAATCAGAAGAATAAATCGTATGCTCGAAAACAGATTCCGGAAGACCAGATCGTTCAGATTGATCTGGGCGCTCCCCTGCATCTGCATCAACTGAATCGCCTGGGCTCCGGCAAAGACAATATAGAGATACGCGAGCAGCCCCACGATCAGGAGAAACACGGATCCCACGACATACACCACGGGCGAGACGAAGTACGAACGCAGCTCTTTTGCAATGATGGCTTGGACTGGTGTCATGCTGGCTGGTTTGCCGGTTCTGCTGAGGCGACGACGGCGTCCTGCGCGAGGCCTTCTTCGTCTCTCGTCAGTTGGAGGAACACATCTTCCAAGGTCATGGAAACAGCTTTCAACTCAAGCAGCCCCCATCCGCTGGTGACCGCCAGGCGAGCTACCTCTTCCCGCGCGTCCCGGCCAAGTTCGCATTCTAGTAGAAAGGTACCAGGGGCATCGCTCGTGAAGACGTTCTGGACCCCCTGCACCGCTTTCAAGCGACTGTCAGTGTCCGAGGCGGGAGATTTGAGGGTCAGCGAGATCTTTTCGGACTGGCGTAGGCGCGCGGAGAGTTGTTCAGGCGTATCTTCGGCCACGATGCGCCCGCCGCTGATGATGACGACACGTTGGCATACGGCGGTGGCCTCAGGAAGAATGTGGGTGCTCAGAATAACAGAATGGGAACCAGCCAGGTTCTTGATCAATTCTCGGATCTCGATAATCTGTTTCGGATCGAGACCGACGGTCGGTTCATCCAGGATTAAGACCTGGGGATCGTGCAGCAACGCTTGGGCCAGACCGACGCGTTGGCGATATCCGCGTGATAAATTCCCGATGAGCCGGTGCTGCACTGTGCCCAGTCCAAGCCGCTCGACTTCGCGCTGCATGGACGAGGTGAGTATTTTCCCGCTCAGACCGCGGAGACGGCCGACGAACTGAAGATACTCCGTGACCGTCAACTCCAGGTAGACCGGCGGAGTTTCCGGCAAGTAGCCGATCCGGCGTTTCACTTCGAGCGGCTGGTCCGCACAATCAAAGCCTGCTACTCGCGCCGTGCCTTCGGTGGCCGGCATGAAGCAGGTCAGGATGCGCATGGTGGTCGTTTTCCCCGCCCCATTCGGACCCAGGAAGGCCAGCACCTCCCCTTTTGCGACGGAGAAGCTGACGCGATCAATAGCGGTATGGTGTCCATACCGCTTCGTGATTTGTTGGACTTCAATCATACATACGCGCTAATTAAATCGTGTAAGTTGGGAGCACTGCCGGCGGGTTGGTCATTGTAACCGAACAGGCAACAGGCCGGCATCTTACTCAGTCGGATTGGGGCAGTCAATATCGTGTTCCTTCCTGCCGTGCGCAACTTTACACGTTTTCTCCTTCCTGCTAGAGTCCGCGCTCGCGTGGACAGGCCTGCCAGATGGAACCGATCATCGTGACCAGGGTGCGTCAAGAATGGAAGTCACTATTCGCAGTCGCTGCGTTGATGGGCCTGCTCTGTATTCTGCCTGACAGTGCTGCAGCCGACGGGCGGACCTATCGGGTTCATGGCCAGGTGGTTGCGGTCAACGTCGTCCAAACTCCCCACATGATTGTTGTGAAGACACCGTTGACGAAGCATAACGATATGACCGTGGGAGCCAAGGTGACAGCTCAAACCAGGATTATCCGAAAGGGAAAGCGGGTCGCGCTTCAGACGATCAGAGTGGGTGAGACGGTTTGGCTGACCTATGTTAAACAGCGGGACGGGGTAATTGCACGGATCGTTCAGCTTCAATAGTGCTTCTCGTCCAGGCGCTGAGATGAGTGGCTGGGCCGGTTGGGGGATCCGAGGGGTGGTGCGAATGCCTGGGACGGCGCTAGGATTTCTGGGATGGCACCTCACCAGTCCTTTCTCCCTGATGGAGATCATGGGTTGACTGGCATACGTGCTTTCTTCTATATAGATATAGCCTCTTAGCTTGCCGGCCCTGTCTGTTGGTTCGTTTTTGTACAATTCCCACCCTCTTCGCTTTCTTACTTCATCCTAACGTAGGGGGTGTGGGGCTACTCTCTCGGTATTGTTGGACTGCTGGTTGGACCGTACTGTGAGGGTACACAGGTTGAGATCCTGTGTGACCGTTGGTTCAACTAGCAACATGGGGTACCAAATGATCAATCGAATGTGTGGAAACAGTCGGCAGTTGTTCTGGGCGATGAGCCTCAGCCTGGGGATGCTTATGGGGGCCTGCTCCTGGGTTCCTACGGGGGTATCTCATTTGGATGTGGGGATTGAAGATCGTGGGGTGTCTTCCTGGTATGGCGAGTCGTTTCATGGCAAGCAGGCGGCTAATGGGGAGCTGTTCGATATGGAGGCATTGACCGCAGCCCATCGGACCCTCCCCCTCGGCAGCGTGGTCCGGGTCGTGAATTTGGTGAATGGGAAACATGTCCATGTCCGCATCACGGACCGGGGTCCCTATGTCAACGGTCGGATTCTTGATCTTTCACGAGGTGCAGCGGCTCGGATAGGGATGTTGGCAGGGGGACTCTCCGTGGTTCGGGTCCAGCTGGTTGGAGAACGCCGACCAGTTGCTTTGCTCTCTTCAGAGGCCATGGCAACGGTTTCGACCTCGCTCCTTCTCGGGCGAGAACAACTTGGCTCAGAGGCGACTGAGTTCCCTACATCAACGTGGGGACAGGCGGACCCCCTGCTCGTCTATCCTGTTCGACTATCTCCTGGCGATATCTGGGTCTCGCGGCGTGCGCGACGGTTGACGGGGATGCAGGCGGCAGATCATACCGACCATACTGAAGTGGAAACCGTCGTTTCCACCTAGCTTCGTAGCGTATCGCCTGGTCGCCGGTTGACAGGGCGTGAAGCTCTCCACTAGACTGCCAGCTCCCGGTGGGAGCCGGGAGACAATTTAGATCAATTAGGTATACAGGGAGGCCCGAATCCGGATGGCGAAAAAAACGGCAAGTGAATCAGACGAAACCAGACTGAAAAAGAAAGTGGCTGAGAAATTGACTGGCCACAAGAATCCCAAAGAGGATGAAGCTCTTCGTGCGCTAAAGAAGCGACTGCGACGGACACAACGGAAACGGCGTACCTTAGCGCTACGCAAGAAAAATTCTGCGAGCAAGAAAACGGCCGCTCCCGCTGCAAAGTAGTCGTCTTGGCAGGGCAGTTGACGGGCGAGTGAATTATTAAGGTAGTACCAATGGAACAATCGCAATCCAAAGAAGAGCATGCGACTCCCGTCGTTTCAGCGACGGTGAGCGACGAATTGACCGATCAGGTGGCGGCCGATTTTACCGGAGAATCTCAGGTCCCAGTTGTGCCGACGGCGGAACTGACTGAGGAAGTTGTCCTTGAAGAAGAAAAGGTCAAGGATGAGATCGAGATCCAGATCGACTTGCTCAAGGATCCCGATTGGGTGGTTCGTCGCGAGGCAGCCATCACACTCGGTGAAATGGGCGATGAGCGTTGCGTGGAGCCCCTGTGCAGCGCGTTGCGCGACGGTGACTGGCAAGTACGGGAAGTCGCGATCGACGGGTTGGGTCAGATCGGTTCTCCCGCTGTCGAACTGTTGATCAAATTGCTTCGCGATTGGGATGTCCGGAAGTACGTGATTACGGCATTAGGGAAGATTCGCGATGAGCGCGTGCTCGATCCGTTGATGCTTCAGCTGAAAAATGATGAATTCAAGGACGATGCCACGAATGCCCTTGTCGAGCTTGGTGAACCATCGGTCTCTCGCCTCGTCAAAGCGCTCAAGGACAAGGATGAGATGGTTCAGAAGCAGGCGATCATGGCTCTGGGCCGAATCAAGAGCGCCGAGGCGATTGATCCCCTCATCGACATGCTCGCCGATAAAGATTGGTTTACCCGTCTGACGTCCGCGGCGGCGCTTGAGGCGATCGGCAATGACCGGGGCCGCGATGCGATCAAGCCGTTGATGAAAGATCCTGACATGGTGGTTCGCATGCGGGTAGAGCGGATCTTAGCGAAGTGGAAGAAACAGCCTGCCACCGCGTAGCGGTTATTTATTCAGCTGCCGGTCGACCTCCCGTTGAATCTCATCGATTTTTTTGATCGTTACCGGCTTCCCCATCGACAACTCCAGTCTGACTTCTCGAAGCGTCCCGGTGAGCGCCCGCAGGGCGAGAATTGACTCGTCTTGCTTTGCCCCTTTGGTCGCATTCTCTAGCGTCTCGGCCGCCTCGCCTAATTGTTTGGCGGCTTCTCCAACGTTCTTCTCGAAGAGTTCTGCTTTCGCCTGCACCACCCGTGACTTGCTGTCGATCAGTGCCTGTCGCCTGCGGAGGTCCCGCTCGATCCCCCTCGTCGTGTCGTAAATATTCCGTGACATATCTGTGATTGAACGTTGGAGGTCCGAGATCGTTTGTCGCAACGTGCCGACCGGTCGTTGGCCGAAATAAAACCCGAGACCGAATGATGTGGCGGCCAGGACGAGGGCTGCGACAGATTTCCACATGGCGAGATCCTTTCGGCTAACGGACTTTGGGGGATGGCGCGGAACGGCGGAGTTGTTGGAGCAGACTTCCGGCGGCCGCCAGGCGAATGGCCACGTCTGAGTCTTGTAACCCTTTCTTGAGCAACGGCGTCACCGGTGCGGTGCTTTTCCCCAGGGCTTTCGCGGCTAAGAGACGTGGCTGCGGTTGCTGGTCTTGCAAGAGCATCTGCAGCACAACTGCGGCTTGTTTGTCGGACGTCGCGGCCAGGGCATGGGCTGCAGCGGCGCGTATAGAAGGGTCCGGGTGTCTCGCCAAGTCTGCGGCGAGCAAGACGGTCGACGTATCGCCCAGTCGAAGCAGTCCTTCCACGGCACTGGCCCGCACCTGCATGTTGGCATCGCGCGTCAGGGTTTGCAGCAACGGTCGGTTCTCGCGAATCCCCAGTCGGCCAAGACTTGTGGCCGCGACTGCGCGCACGCGCGAGCTTTCATCTCCCAACGCATGGGTTAGGGGTGCGACCCCACCGGGCTGCCCATAATCTCCCAATGCACCAGCGGCGAAGGCACGGACCGATGGCTCGGGATCGTACACTCCCTGGCTCAGGACCGACAGACTTGAGGGACGCTTCAGCTGTCCCAGCACTCCTAGTGCTGCCATGCGGACCTCGGGGTCCGGAAGCGTCGCCGCGCCGGTAATGTCGGTCAGCATATCCTGCTTGCCGAGCCGATAGAGTGCCGCATAGGCGAACACGGCTTCCGGTCCGTCGTCCGCTCTGGCGACCTCGATGAGATGAGGCGTGATGGCTGTGACCTTGGCCTCGCTCAGCGCGTTCATCGCGGCAATTCGTACGGCAGGCATTACGTCGTTGAGCGCTCGTTGCAGGGGACCGGACTTCCCTGCGAGGCCGGCTTTGCCGATTGCTTCGGCGGCGCGAGCCCGCACAAGGACTGATGCGTCGAGTAATCCGTCTTCCAGGACGGCTTGTGTTTCTGCGAGGCCGAGTTCAGCCAACACCGTGTAGGCCGCGATCCGGACATATTCCTGCGAGTCGCGGACATGGCTGGTCACAAAGCTGAGCGCTAAGGGCCGTAAGAGGGCTGGATCGTCCGGCGTATCAGTTGGCACCAACCGTTGATAGAGGGCGAAGGCTTCTTCCGGTCGTCCAAGTTTGAGAGAGCTTTGGAAGGCGAGGCGGATGAGCGGTTTCGATGGGGCGGCCTCAGGTGGTATCGATTGCCAGAGTTTCAGGACTCGGTCGTACTCGGCATGGTTGAATGCGTCTGTGGCCTCACGCTCAAGGGACGATCCAGTCTGTGCCGTTAGCGTGCGTGCTTCCGCGTGCGGCAGGCTCGTGACAAACGTTCCGAGGGTAAGTAGCAGGAGTATCCGTCGCTGCGCGGTGATGGCGCAGCGACGGGCTCTCTGCAAGGGGCCGAATCGACGGTCGTTTACCATGTCGAGGGTGTGTGGACCATGGCTGGCGCATACAGATTGTCCACGTATTCCTTGACCATTCGCTTGGTGCAGAAGCGGGGGGCATTGGTTCGAAGGTTTTCCTTCATGAGCTGCAACCAGCCGCGGGGTATCCCGTCAAGGTCCCGTTGATAGTAGAGGGGAATGGCTTCTTGTTCCAGCATGCGGTAGAGCTGCTGTGCGTCATGTTCGTCCTGGGCCTGAATATCCTGGGTTCCGACTAAGGGCTCAATGCCCCATCCATTGGCTCCGTTGTAGCCTTCTTTCCACCATCCATCGAGGACGCTGAGGTTGATGACGCCATTGAGTGCGGCTTTTTGCCCGCTCGTTCCGCTCGCTTCTAAGGGAAAGCGCGGAGTGTTGAGCCAAATATCGACCCCTTGGACGAGAAACTTCGCCATGTGCATATCGTAGTTTTCGATGAATGCCACGTGGCCGCCTAACTTGTGGTCGTCGCAAAAGCTCAACACTTCATGAATGAAGTAGCGGCCAGGTTCATCGGCCGGGTGGGCCTTGCCGGCAAAGATCAATTGGACGGGACGCCACTGGTTATGGAGCAACCGTTTCAGTCGTTCGAGATCACGAAACAACAAGGTCGCCCGTTTGTAGGTGGCAAAGCGCCTGGCGAAGCCGATGGTCAAGGCTTCGGGATCGAGCAGCGTGCCTCGCGTCAAGACCTGCGAGGCTTGGAGATGCCCCTGCATCCAGCCGCTCCTGGCACGTTCCCGGAT
>ERZ1292630.2254-Hain-H41-02um-R3-2254-length-18025-cov-7_pt1 | contig 11052 bp, 6 predicted proteins | sample MGYA00564408_ERZ1292630 | MGnify/ENA primary metagenome ERZ1292630 (study PRJEB36523, sample SAMEA6512641) | groundwater metagenome | collected 2019-01-08 | study: AquaDiva: Metagenomics assemblies of 32 groundwater samples | reverse complement strand
GCTACTCGAATTCCCAATATTCCATCCATTTCTAACGGTCGCCGTGACGGGCTGGGATCGTCGTCCTGCACCAGCTATTGATGATGCGGGCGGGAACACTACGGATCGAAGCTGCAGGGATGGCCAAACGATCGGTCGCGACACGGACCATGCAGGATCGGAGCCGCCAAAGGGCATCATCGCCATCGGACCTGCGGAAGATTCGTTGAACGCGGTGCCAAACTCTCCAGCCGCGGTACTTCCGGTTGCTCGCGACGTGGCTACGCCCGCGGTGTCGAAGCCGTACAATCCCGGCGAGGGAACGAACCCAGCGCGTCCGAACACTGCCGACGTGCCTGCGCCCGCGGTGCCGAAGCCGAACGCTCCAGCCACGGGAACCGACGCGGTACTCCCGGTTGTGGCTATGCCCGAGGTGTCGAAGCCGTACAATCCCGGAGAGGGAACGAACCCGGCGCGTCCGAACGGTCCCGAAGTGGGCACACCCGCGGTGCCGAAGCCGAACGCTCCTGCTACGGGAGTAGTTCCGCTTGTTCGCGACGTGACTACACCCAAGTAGCCGAAGCCGAACAATCCTGGCGAGGGATCTGCCGCGGTTCGTCCGAACGCTGCCGACGTGACTGTGCCCGCGGTGCCGAACGCGAACGTTCCCGCCACGGGAAGCGGCGCGCTAGTTCCGGTTGCTCGCGACGTGGCTACACCCATGTAGCCGAAGACTGCTCCTGCGGAGCCGTTCTCCTCTCGGCCATCACCACACCGTGCACCGGGCGTGAAGGACATTGGTCCGTGTGAACTCTCTGTATTTTACTCCTTTTCCCGTTTGTCTGACCTTCTCTCTGCATGCGTTTCATGGGACGGGTGAGGTGGTCGGGTGCTGTGTGTCAACCGACTGTAGCCGAAAATCGAGCATTTTGTAGGGGAGAGCTCGCAACCCCCACCCTTACGCTAAAAAAAAAAGGTCATCGACGCTGTGTACGGTCACCCTCTTTCTATAATAGGAGCGGCGGTACTAACCAGGCCACCCGTTGTCCGCCGTAGGACCACGCCGCCCCCGTTCCCCGTTGTTGCGTTGGCTTCAATCCCTTTCAGAGGATTCGCTGTCCACCCGCGCCATTGCTGTTGACTTCGGCTGGCGCTGCGATACCGTGGCCAACGAAAGTGTGAATGGAGCTGGCAGCAGCTGCCGATTGAACGCCGCGGCTCCCACGACGCTAACCAGTCGCTGCGTGGCTGCGTCGACGGCGCCGCCGCTTAGCTCGGCGAGTGCGTCCAACAAACTAAGCTGCGGTGCCGCCGAGGACGATGATGAGGCAGGAGCGCTACTAGGAACGACCGGCGCCAACGGCGGCGCCGCGAAGCGCACGCGGAGTCTTGCGACCGACTTGCCAGCGTTTGTTGAGGCGTCGTCCGATCGCACCACCAGATACAAGCCATCGAAGTAATTGTCATCCGACACAGGGTGAAACGACCCGGTGAGCAGTTGCGATCCAGGGTTACGTCTCAGGAAGCGCACCGGCGGTCGTGGTGGCTTAGCACCCCTGCGGCGTCCGGCCCCTTCCTCGTCGCCGTCGCCGTGACGCGGCTCGTCGTGATCGTCCGCGTGTTCGTCGTGATCGCCCGTTTCTCGTTCCTCCTCCTCCTCGGTCCGATACAACGCGTCTTCCAAACCAAAGAAGATTGTCTGCGGGAGCTCCGCGAGCGCCTGAGTGTGCTGCGTCTGCCGCAAGTGCTGGTGGATCTGCCAGTTCGGCCACTTTGGCCCCCATGGCAAGTAGGCGTCCATCGCATAGTCGCAGCCGTCGTCGGTGCCGAGGAGGGGGGAACCAATGGCATTGGCTGCTGCTGCACCTCCTCTTCCTTGAGTTTGGCTTCTCGTCCGGTCAACGTGTTGCGCAATGGTGGTTTCGCGCAACACGGCCATTTCTGACGTTTGGCCGGCTTCCGCCGCTGGCAACCCATGCTTCTTCCACAGTTTCCAGCTCATTTGATTCGCAAATTTCATCGACCAGTCGGCTTTCGTCGGCCGGCCACGCCTTCCGGTGTAATTGTATCCTCGGTTGAGCATTCGCTGTTGCTTCCCTTCACTCTTGACGCCTCGGCGATGACCTTTCATGCGACGACGGAGCTCCAAGGTCAGCGTCACCCAGCGTTGTGCGAGCTCAGGGTTGGCCTGCTTCATGCGGCGTCGTCGTCGACCCCGGCCGAGTTGGCGCTTACACGCGTCGATCTCCCGCCGGAGCGCCACGATGGGCTCCGTGCTCGTGGCCTCTTTGATCACTTCGGCACGCAGCACCGCGCGACGCTCCCCCTCGTCAAAGCCAAGAAGCAATCGCGCTCCTTTTAGCCCTTGCCCTCGGATGCCGTGAAGAGATGGGTAATCGATCTTGGACAAGTCGAGATCCGGGACGAGCACCGCAAAGCCGCGGCGAGAGTACTTGTGCAGCCGCTTCTCGTAGGTCAAGCTACGCCGGCTAAGGTCGAACAGGTTGATGCGCTTGCACAGCGCGCGTCGGGCGCGTAAGGTACACCAAGGCCGAAACCCATCAAAGCCCACGCTGCACGCGTCAACGTCGAACCCGAGCAGCACCTCGGCAGGGCTGCGATACATACGGAGAACGAGTTGAATGTGGCGATGCGGGAATTGGCCGATGATGGTGATGGCGTGCGCGGTGCGGACAATGTTCACATCATCGTCATCCCCTTCACCTCGTCCGTCGTCGGCGTGGCCTCGTCGCGGGCGCTTAACAGTCCCCACTGGGGACGCTGCGGCGCCTTCCCTGGCAGACGTCGCGGCCGCCCGGTTTCGCATCACTACGTCGTAAATATGGCGAACCTTTTCAGCTGCCTGCACATCGGTGAGGCCGTACAAAAAGATATCGATGTCGCTGCCTTTGAACCCGGCCTCCGGACAGTCACGGTTGCGCTGCGCAAGGCCCCCGGCCCCCCGTGGGGCGACAGGGGTTGCGGGATCCAACGTCGCCGGCATTAGGCACGCCAACACGCTGCCGCCCGCGACGAACACGTTATCCCAGTTCAATCCAATCAGTTGATCAGACGTGAACTTGTCGAACGCAGCGCGAAAGTCGTGAAGCGACGGCTTAACGGCCCGCACTTGACTCAAGCGACGCTGCCGCTCCGCCGGCGACAAACCATTAAACGGTGGGACGGCCGCCATGGGCAACGGTGTGCAATATTGCTCTAAGATTCGGGCGCATTGTTTTTCCGTCGACGTGAGTCCTGTGCGCACGAAGGATGGATGCATCGCGGCACCATACACGTCGACGAGTGCCAAGTAGCGGTTGTTGGGATGGGCGACGTCGATGCGGCTGCTGCTTTCTCCTCCTTCTCCCCCCTCGACTTCTTGATGGGTATCATCGTTTTTCGTTGCGTGGTAGTGGTCCTCCACGACGTATGCTTTGCGTAGAAGGTTGTCGACAACCTCAATGATGATATTTTCCTGCGCTCCGTTCAGAGACACAGTAAGGCCCTCACCGCCGATGAGGCTCATGATGTGATCGTCATCGCGAGGCGTCCTCATCGTCGTCGTCGTCGTTCCATGCTGGGTGGAGCGCAATCGCTTTGCGAGGGCGCGGCGGATGAAAGGATGGTTTTGCAACAGGAAGGGAAACGTGCCGCGGTGCCATGATGGTTCAGCGTCAACATTGAAATGGCTATTGAGGCCGTTGTTGTCGTTTTGGTCGGAAGGGACCGAGGAGGAGGTGGTGGAAGTAAGCCGATGATGGTCGGTGCTGCTAGGTTCATCGACGCCATGTTCGCAAAGTGGGTGCACGAAGGCGAAAGGGACGGTTGTGGTGCTCCCCACCCCCGGTGCACCCGCATCGCGTCGTGGCGCGAGGGTCAGCTCCACGGCCTGGTCGGACACGTCATGAGTTTCAGTGATGATGAGGTTGGTGCTGGGCAAATCCCCTCGACCGTCTCCTTGCGCGAGGATAGTGGGTGCGGCCGTGCTGTTTGTGGGGCCCACCGACCGCTGAACCATCGCATTCAATATTTCGAGGGGCAGCGGCCGCCCGAAGGAGGGAGACGTAGCCATGGACGATTGGGACAACGGTGGCGGCCCGCCAGGCGCTGGCAGAGGGACGAGTGATAATGGTCCGCCGCCCCAGCCACCGCCACCGACGCTAGCTGGTGGCGGTCGTTGAAGACTTTCAAAGAGTTGAAGCGATGAAGAGCCGAAGGGCACCGCCGCCGTCGTCATTCCGTTTGCCACAGGCGGCACAGCAGGCGACGGGATGATTGATGGGAACAAAAAGGCGGTGGCTGCGGCGGCGGCATTCGGGATTGCTGGATTCGCCGGGGTCGCCAGCGTGCTGTAGCTCGCGGGGGCCCAGTGTGCTGGTGGGGTGGGGATGGGGCCCCGTCCGGTGGATTGGTTGTTGTTCCCTCCTCCGTCCGCACTAGTTGCGGACCACTGAGAGGAGAAAGGCAACATCAGTGGCCCCAGCGGCATTCCCCCACAGCCTTGTGCATAGGACGCCTGTTGCGGTTGCACCCCCGCGGCACTGAGCTTCGAGTAAGTCCAGAGAGACAGCTCCGTCTTCGCCTGACCCAGCACAGCGTTCATCTCCACGATGTAACGACTATGGACGGCTTGAAGGCGCAGCATGTAGCGTTGAACAATGGCTTCCTCTTCCTGACCGCATGGAAGCAGGGGCCATTGGACCCCCGTTGACGCTGGCGGCAATAAGGTGGCCCATGGGTCATGAGTCGACCACCCCGACGGCGGCTGGGACGGGGCCGGGGGACCACCAGCAGCTGGCGGCGGCACTGGGGCCTCTTGCCTTCCCACGGGGGGGCCACCCCACTGCATCAAGGGTAAGGTGGAACCGGTCGCGGTGGCAGTGGTGGTGGCCAGGTGTGGCGGAGGGAAAAGCGACGTGTTGCTGCCGCCCTGAAGTGGCGGCCGCGGCTGCTGCCCTGCAACTGCCGGTAACGGCGGGGGCCGAGGAGGTAACGGGAGGGCGTCGAGGGTGGGAAACAGGAGGAGGGGGTTGCCAGCTCCTCCCCCAGTGGAGGTCGTCGTCGTGCGACCAAAGGACGTAGGCAACAGCCCCGTAGAAGCCGGTGTCATCAGTGGCGCGGCGACGCCGTTGACAGCGGCCGCGGGTTTCGTGTGCGGAGGCGGCAGCGGCACGCCGCAACGATATTCGACAACGAGCGTCATGGCCTGACGAGCGTGGTCGTAGATACAGTACTCCGAATCCTCAAAGATGGAGCCCGGTAGCGCTGGATTTCCATGCGTCGACTCATACCCTGCCGGGGCGGCAAATAGCTCTGGCATGGCCAAACCGGTTTCGAAGCTTCGACCAACGTTCGCGAAACAGACAAAAGCGATCCGTGTGCGGCCATCCGGGCCGCCGGGTTGTGTGTACCGCGTTGTCGTATCCAGCTGGTCGGTGAAGTACAAACCTTGCCCGAGCCATCCCGCGTTCGTGCGCTTCCCGCCCGTGGTTTCCACTGCTTTGGGCAGTAGCAACCCTCGAGACAGAATGCCAAATGCGTTGCAGTGACGAGTGCCATGAAACAGCCGCCGTGTGGCATTGACCGTCTTCGTCGTGGTCGTGGAGGATGGAGCAGACGTTGTTGCGTCGATGCGATGCCACGCATCCAACCGTTGATGCCGATCCGCCTCGGCATACCGTTCGACTTTGTACACATTCGTGACCACCACCGAGGTTCGCATGGATTCGAGGCTGCATTGTTTCTTCACCCAATAATAGGCTGGGTCGACGTCGCTCAGCTTCACCACAGAACTTCTCAGGGCACGGTAATACATCAGCGACAAATTGGCCGCGTTGGTTGAATCGACCTCAACCGCAGACCTTGTCGTTCGGCGTTGTCGATCGAAGAGACGAATGAGGTCCCTTGCGAGCTGCATCATATCTTGCTTCGCCGCTAGAATTCCCGGATTGTTGATCACGCTGGCTTGGGTCGTCGACTTGGCCCGGCCGCCAAGAAAATGCGGCACACAAGAATAAAATTCGGCGCTTAATGACGACAAGCAACTGATGGGCGCCGCGCCTGGAAGCGACGAGGAGGTGGCCGCGGGCATCGTCGTCGTCGTTTTTGTTGTGAGTGTGGTGTCCTTGTGGCCACCGTACATCGTCGATTCGATGCGCCGCAAGATGGCGATGCCGCGGCGGATTTGAACGCGGGAGAGCGCTCCGAGCGGCGTCTCCACGCCGTGGCTCGTGACCTTGACGAACATCAACTTGGACAGCGCTTGCGACGCGGATTGGAAGAGAGCATCCACCATCGCGAGGACATCGGCCGTCGGAGCCGATGACCTCGCCGCCCGTTGCTCAACGTCGCCTTCGCCGTCGTCATCATCGAGACTCTCTTCCTCGTGCATGCCGTCGTTCCCGGAGGCGGCAACGTACCCATCAACATCGGCTAAATATTGAGTCCGAATCGCGCGTTGGAGTTGTCGCGTTCCGACCGTGCATGAACTCAGTGCGACGTCGCGGTAGCCTTTCACCTCTCGTTTCTGCTTCAAAAGTGCAGCAAAGGCGGCTAATGCGGAGTCCTTGGTCGCGAAGGGCCGCGCCTCCCGGCGGCCTGGGACAGCAGCGGTCTGGCGCCCATTCTGACCACTAGGGGTGGACCAAGTCACACCGCCTGCAGCGGAGTGACTCAGCTGAACGAGATCATCCGTGCGTCCATAGTGCGACAGGAGGACGTAACCACCCTCCCCGGTGTCATCATCAAGGCCGCCGCCGCCAGCAGACACTGTGGAGGTTTTCCGAGGAGCCACCGTGTGAAGCTCCAGGACGTAAAACTTGTTGTTATTCTTTGAAAAATCGCAACACTGAAGGACGGCCCAATGTGGCGACTGCAAAGTGCATTCATTTTCGCCGTCGTAGGCAGCGAGGTCGAACGATTCGCATCGCGCACCGACCACGAGGAGCTCATGATTGTCGTCTTCGTCGGCAGCGGCGACAGGGGTCGGAACCACCAGCGGCGGCTGTGTCCGTTTTGCGATGTCGGTCACACCGGATGCCGCCGCCCCCATCGTTGACGCCGCGGTAGAGACGACGGCAGTGGTCGCGACGCCCGCCCCTGCCGTCCGCGTCGTCCCGTGACTGACGGTTGTTGTCGTCGTGGTAGGGTTGGATGAGAGCGTTGAACCCCACGGCGCGGCTGCTGCCGTCGGGACGCGTTGATCCGAGTGGACTTGTTGAGTGGTTGTTGATGGCTTGAGGATGAACGTCGCCACCGCCGCGGCCACAGGAGCAGAAGGGTACGCGAGAGAAGGGGGCGCGGCGGCGGCGAGAGGTGCGGCCAGAGACCGATGCGGAAGAGGAGGAGGGTGCAGCGCACTGACGAAGTCATCCGAAGCGGCGGTGGTGGCCTCGTCGGAAGAATAAAAAAACGCGGTGCTTTCCTCCCGTGCGAAGTCCTGTTCTGCAAAGTCCAGGCGATCATCCGGTTGGGGCGCGACAAACCAGCAAGCCTGCCGGCAATAGCGGATCCACGTGGTACCGTCAACAATCGGAATCTGTTTCCGCAGTGCGGCCGCGAGGCCTCGAAATAGGACGTCGAAGTCAGTTGAGAACGACGCAGAGCTCGTTGTTGACGCACCTCTAAGGGACGTCGCGGCGCGGAAAGACTTCCACGTGGCTGTGGTCGTGAGAACAACATCAGGCCTGCCACAGTCCAGAACTTTGGCGTTGTTCGACCACAAGAGAAAATCATCGACGAAAATGGTATCGCCATCTTCCTCGACAACGTCTGCGTCTAGTGCGGCGCGCGCGGGCTCGGGCGCGATGACGACCAGGCTGCGGCCGACGAAGAGCGACGGCATTTTTTCTAATTTATAGTTCTCCCTTAGGCGTTTTGGTTTGCAGTGCGGTGTAGCAACGATGCTTTGAGCCAAAAGCAAATCCTACGCGAATCGTGAACATCGGGTTGCATATTGCTACAATGTTAATTTGTCCTCATACACTGTTTGATGTGTGGTGATTCCTTCCGCGCTTCACCACGGCGGAGCTCCCGCCGCATTCGCGATCAACTCCAGACATTTGCGTGCGGCAATGGGCGAGACAGTCCCAGACAACCCGCGGTCCCCAAGGTCGTTGTGGCGGGTGGGCGGAGGAGGCGCCGATACGAGAGACAACAGGATGGTCGAGAGCGCAGCGTTGTACCTCGTGAGTTGCGCAATATGAGCCTCGCACGATGCGACCCGTTCGCGCAAGGCTTGCACCTCGTCGACGGTTGCGGCCGCCGCGCCACTCGACCGCGGGACATCGCCATAATCCACAACGGCCGCCGTTGCGGATGACGATGAACTGTCCGCAAAAGGCTCAGCGACACCACCGACGACGACGACGACAGACGGCGACGGTTCACTGGCCGGCCTCGAAGTCGTCACTGAAGGACGTGGTGGTTGTTGTTGTGTGAGCCTCAAGGTACGCCAATCATGAAGGCACTCCGCGATTCGCGCCGCTTCCCGTTCACGACTCTCGGCAGCATGTTTCAAGTGCTCGGTGACCGCTTGGGACACAAAGTCGTCCTCCGGCGCGACGCCGCTGTGCCCTTGTGGCTGACTGTCCCGGCTCACAGAAAGCGGTGGTCCAGAAGACATCATTTTCGTTGTGTTTCGCGACACAAAAGCGTCAAGGGGGAGGGGGTGCAAGGCTTCCCCCCTTTTTTTCCTCCGCACAGGGGATGCGTTGGCACCGTGAAATGAAAAATAAAAAATGTGAAAAACAGAGACACAAAAAAAGTCGCGGATGCTTTTCGCCCGAGGCGTCAGAGCGACATTACGTCCGGCGAATCCGTCATGTTTTGGTTTCCTGATTGATACTTGGAAGCCAAGTATTGCTATTGTTTTTAACCGTTTTAACCGTCGTGCTTCTTGCCTGAGTGAGGTGGGTATGTCGTAAAGCCTTACGCGGCTGCCGAAACAAACCGAACCTTCGTTGTGGGTGCCTTCCTTGCCAAAGGATTGACCCTCTGACTCCGCGGGATCTTTCTTCTGAGGGGAGACGCTGCCGCGGTGGTGACGACCCCACTTGAGGCGGCCACAGACCACGACACTCCTGCGACCTCGCCACCAGCAGTTCGCCCGACGCCTTTTTGTGCGGTTGTTGAAACAACAACTGGCGTGGGGACCGCCACTACTTCTTCTCTGGGCCGCTTTGCACCCAAAGGGGTTTGTGAAGCCGTCGGCGGGGCTGTGTTATTCGCAGCGGATGTGCTTGGTGAAGCCGTTGTGTTGGTGGCGGCTGCCTGCTGCTGCTGTCGCAGCTGTTGTTGCTGGTTCGCCATTCGCTGCTGCTGTCTGAAGCCGACCGGGGGATGGGTGGCGGAGGGGCTCCTCGATGGCAACTTCTTCATGAGACCCGTTTTAGCAAGGTGCTTCATGAAGGCAGCGTCCTTACTCAACAGCCGGCTGGGGCCAACTGACGACGAAAGAGACGGATCGGAATGTGCCACGGCGGTGGTCGATGCTGCAGTGCGGGCACAAAGGCCAGTCGGCTCGTCTAGCCACACAGCGGTCGGCGACGCTGTGAGCCGAAGAAACGCGACTCGACGGCAAAGCAGTGGGTCACGAAGTACCCAGCGACGCAGATCGTGTGAGCCCGTGGCAAGGAACACAACGGCGGGGGCCGTCGACATCACCGGCGCGCCCGCCACCACGGGGCGTAGCGCCTCCACCGTTTGCTGCTCGTCGTCACTTTCGTTGCTGTTATTATTGTGACCTCCCCTGCCGCGGCCGCCGCTGCCCCGCGACGGAGTTCCACCCCGTCCGCCGCCCCTTTCCGCTGCTGTCGCAGCGCTAAACTTCCAGCGTTTGTCGCCAAAACCAATGGCATGGGGATATCCACCCGCTCCACGGCTTCCCCCCCGTCCTTGCGCCGCGAGCCGATGACTGGTTGCGGCCACCTCTTCGTCAAAGCCTCGGCGCACGTCGGCCGCAGATTTCCTCTTTGGAGGCGTAGTGGCGTCGCCGTTCGACTCACCGCCGCTAGTGTGCTCGTCCCGCGCTGGGCAAGCCGATATCACTCGACTTGGCTCCGTCAGCAACGCGCGCAGTAGGGCGAGTGTCGCCTTATCAGAGTTGATCCTCCGTTCTGCCGCGGGCGACGACGGAGCGACGAGGGCAGCCGCGTCAGCCGTCATCGTCGTCGTCGTCATCGGCGCCGCGGCGGCGGTCGTCGTCGGGGCCGAGGCCATGGCGCACCGGGTCATGCCACGCAGCAGCGGGACGATGTCCCCCGGCGCGGCGTCCATGCGGCCCGACGGCGCAGATCCCCCCCCCCGTGCACGGAAGACACCACCGCCCCCGTGCGGGCCAGAACTTGGGGAGATGGCAGGCCACCGGCTAGGCAGTCGATGATGCCGCCGCTTCTTCGACACCGCTGTGGCCGTCGTTGGGGAAAGAGGTGTCGCTCCTTTGTTGTGGATCGTTGCGGCCGATGCAGGCGCGGTCGATGACGCAGGTACAGGGGCAGGCCGCGCAGCTGTCGTTCCCAGCATCGCCAAGTTCACAATGTCGCCTTCGACCGCCTCGGACAATAGGACCCGAATGGACTTGACGTCGAGGCTTTCCTTGAACAGGGGGAACAGATCGTCAACCTGCAGCTGTAAAGCAAACCGTAGGAACGAAAAATCAGGCACCACGTAGTACGGAGGGCTGAGTGGCGCGACAACGGCAGCAATCCGTGTCGCTGCGCCGCCAGCGTCGTTGCGCGTGTCGGATGGCTGACCTGCTGCTGCTAATGTTATCGCCGTCGTCGCCACGCCAACCGTCTCGGCTGGCAGACCAGCCGCTTTCAAGCAGCAAACTCGCCATAGGCGAAGGGCGTGCCGATTGGACTTGGCACGCAGCACCGCGCGCTTCATATATCGCTGACTGACTGAACAGAAAAGCTGAACCTACGTGTGGATTTTTTTTCTCTCGGGACACGTCAGCGAAAATCAAAAAATCAATTTTGCGCTTTGCCGCAACAAACGTTCCAGAGTGGGTGCTCTCGTCATGCGGAGGGTGGGAAAAGCATAAGGGCGAAAACGGAGAGGGGGGGGGGGGGG
>ERZ1292630.531-Hain-H41-02um-R3-531-length-39152-cov-7_pt1 | contig 11054 bp, 12 predicted proteins | sample MGYA00564408_ERZ1292630 | MGnify/ENA primary metagenome ERZ1292630 (study PRJEB36523, sample SAMEA6512641) | groundwater metagenome | collected 2019-01-08 | study: AquaDiva: Metagenomics assemblies of 32 groundwater samples | reverse complement strand
CGCCAGGCAGTAAAAGAGCTCTTGCCAAGGTTAAAAGAGGAATTTAGCCTTGATTTTGTTATTGCTAATGCCGAAAATGCTGCCGGTGGCTCAGGGATTATTCCTAAAGTAGCAGAGGATTTATTTAGTTCCGGCGTAGACGTGCTTACTTCCGGAGATCATATATGGAAAAAGCAGGAAGTTTTTGCGCTTGTTGACCAGGATAAGCGGGTAATGCGCCCGATAAATTTTCCCGAAGGTGCGCCAGGAAGCGGAGCGACTGTATTTAGCTGCCGTAACGGGAAAAAAATAGCTGTAATTAATGTGCAAGGTAGGGTATTTATGGAAGCACTTGATTGTCCTTTCCGTACCGCGCGAAAGGCAATTGAAGAAGTGCGTAGTCAAACTCAAATAATTATTTTAGACATACATGCCGAAGCTACTTCAGAAAAAATGGCACTAGGTTGGTACTTAGATGGATTAGTGAGTGCGATTTTAGGCACACATACGCATGTGCAAACAGCAGATGAGCGTATTATGCCCAAAGGGACTGCCTATCTTACTGATGTAGGTATGACCGGCCCCTTAGATTCTGTTATTGGTAGAAGAGTTGAAGACGTGTTAAAACGTTTTCTTACCTCTATTCCTGTTAAGTTTGAAATTGCAAGCGATAACATTCAGTTACAAGGAGCAATTGTAGAGATAGACGATAGTGGTAAGGCAAGAAGTATCCTGCGTATCCAAAGAAAAATATGAAACGCGCATTATTAATAATTTCTGCGGCGATATTTATTATTAATTTTTTTAGCCTGGCAGAAGCAGAACAGTCCGCTTTAGATGCTGGCCTTGAGTTTGTTTTGGATGCCAATAGTAAAACCATTCAACTTCCCAAAGTTTTTTCCCCGAATATCAACCTAAGCGGACGCGGATTTAGCCACCAAGCAAGCCTGCCTAAAGGAATGCCTTCTCTTGAAGTATTGGAGCGTTGGGAAAATGAGATGGGTTTTAGCGGAATTTACCGGCTTAATTATAATTTATGGGAAGAAGCGGAATTATCCGGCTACAAAGAGACTAAAGAAAAGTTTATCGCAAATTATGACTTTTTGCTGCAAAAGATTACGGATTCTGATGGTGTCGCCATAATAAGCCTTTTTGGCACTCCATCCGGCATGGGCAGGGCATTTGATTGCCGAAGCGTGCCAAAAGATATGAAGGCATATAAATCCGTAGTTAAAGAAAAGATGCGTTATTTAAGCTGTCAGAAGCATTTTAATATTTGGTATGAGGCTTGGAATACGCCTGATTTAGAGGAATTTTTTCTTGGACGAGCCCAAGATTACTTTAATATTTATCGTGCGATAGCAGAAGCGTCTAAAGAATTAGAGCAAGAATATAAAATCCATATTCCTGTGGGTGGGCCGGGTGTAAGCTGGTGGTTTCAAGGGTTGGATGAAAATAATATTACAAACGCAGAAAAAAGTTTTATATATGAACTACTCAAGTTTGTTTCCCGCAATAAACTTGCTTTAGATTTTGTCAGTTGGCATGCATACACAAATGATCCTTTTATTGAGCAGGAAAAGACTATTTATAATGAAAGTTCAATATCTCTTTTACGCCAATGGCTTGAATATTTTCATTTTAATTATCCGGTTGCGCTTATAATTGACGAATGGAATTATGATGATGGCGTTAATGTTACACCTGCCCGCGGTGAGAAGTCTTATCTAGCGGCAAGTTATTATTTGAGCCGTCTTTTTTCAATGTACAAGGAAGGCCTGGATCAGCAGGTTTATTTTAGCATTGAAGATTTCTATAACAGTAAAGAATCAATTGTGCGTAATTGCGGAGTATTTTGGTTTAATCCTCAGTCGGATAGTTATGAAGGAGGGGCTAAATCATCTTACACTGTGATGCGCATGCTAAATTACTTAGGTAAGAATATTTACGAAAGTTCTTTTAAAAAAGATGATCCATTCGTAGGAATGATCGCTTCAAAAGCGGATGATAGAACGAGAGTGCTTCTTTTTAACTATATTGATAAACAGGCAGGAGAACATTTGCTTTATAGGAGCGTTGCAACTTTGCCGGAAAAAGAAAGACGAATTTTACTCAAGCTTATTAAAGAAAACCGGCTTGGCGATTATTTAAGTGGTAAACAAAATATCGCTCAATTAAGAGTCGGTAGCCGTTTTAAAAATATTTTAAAACAAGCGCAGGATTTGACGACAAAAAAGAGCAAATTTACCGAAAGCAGCCGTTTTATAAAAATTACTTTTAAAAATCTTACCGGTAGTTATATTTTGCGCCGTTACGTGGTAGAAGAAAGCTGCGGGCCGGAATGTATTTTTGAGGCAAAAGAAGAAAAAGAGATAACTGCGCAGGGAGCAGTGGAGCAAGAATTAACGCTGGATCCGTATCAAGTAGTGTTACTTGAGCTATCCCCGAAACCGCAGCCGCCCCCTGAAATCGTATTGCCCGTAGAAGAATTAACAAAAGAGCCTGAGCCTGCAGTAGAAGAAAGTAAATAATTCTATGGCACAAGCAGAAGACCGGCATATTTATACTGTAAGTCAGCTTACCCAAGATATTAAAAATATCCTGGAGAATACTTTTATTGAACTTTGGGTTGAAGGAGAAGTATCTGGGCTTAATAAACATTTTGCTTCGGGAACGATTTTCTTCAGCCTGAAAGATGAAACAAGCCTTATAAAATGTGTAATTTTTAATACGATGGCTTCATCTTTAAAATTTGACCTTAAAGACGGAATGAAGATTATTTGTTTTGGCCGGGTCGGAGTTTACGAAAAAGACGGCCGTTATCAGTTATATGTAAGGCGTGTTGAGCCTAAAGGATTAGGGGCGCTTCAACTTGCGCTTGAGCAATTAAAAGAAAAATTACAGAAAGAAGGGCTTTTTGCCGAGGAGCATAAAAAGCCGATACCGTATCTTCCTTCCCGCATTGGGTTGGTAACTTCTCTGTCAGGGGCGGCAATTAATGATATATTCAAGGTTTTAGATGAGCGTTATAAAGATGTGCATATTATTGTTAATCCGGTGAGGGTACAGGGTGATGGAGCAAAAGAAGAGATTGCCGCAGCGATCAAGGATTTTAACGATTTTAATTTACAGGTTATAAAAAATGAGCGCATCGAAGTAATGATTGTTGGACGCGGAGGGGGAAGCGTTGAAGATCTTTGGGCTTTTAATGAAGAGATTGTAGCCAGAGCTATTTATGCCTCAACGATACCGGTAATTTCCGCAGTCGGCCATGAGCGGGATTGGTCAATCGCGGATTTAGTGGCGGATTTACGCGCGCCTACTCCTTCGGCAGCAGCAGAACAGGTGATTCCGCGTAAAGAAGATTTGCGCCGCAGGCTTAACGAGTATTGTCAGGGGCTAGAGTTGTCTTTTAAAAATAAAGTTTATTTTTTATTCCAAGAGCTTGAAGATTTCGAAAAACGCCTTCAGATAAATTTAACGCACCTAGCCAGGTTAAACAAAGAAAGGTTGGCTGCGGCTGTCAAAAAACTTTCACTACTTAATCCGCAGGCTGCGCTTATACAGCATAGAGAAAAAATAAAACAATACAATTTTCGTATAGGGCTTGCTGTTACAAACCGTTTTAAGTTTAAAGAAGCGGGTTTGCAGAAAGCCTCAAGTAGATTAAATAGCCTTAGCCCGTTGAATATTCTTTCCCGCGGCTACAGTATTGTTTTTAAATTTCCGCAAGGAGAGATTATCAAAGATATAAGAGAATTAAAAATTCAGGATCAATTAAAATTAAGGTTACACCGAGGAGAAATACGGGCGCGAGTTGAGGAGGTTTTAAATGGCTGAAGTTAAATTTGAAGAAGCACTTAAAAGGTTGGAAAAAATTGTTGATGAGCTTGAACGGGGCGAGCTTTCTCTTGATGAGGCTTTGAAAAAATACCAGGAAGGGATCGAGCTTTCCCGGATGTGCAATCAGCGCCTTGAGAGTGCCAAGAAAAAAATCGAGCTGTTAACAAAAAATAAAAAAGGCGAGTTTGAGCTAAAACCGCTTGAGGAAAATAAGGAAGATTAATGTTACTTGAAAAAATAAATTCTTCTCAGGACTTAAAGAAACTGACAATTGAACAGCTGCCACAGGTCGCGCAGGAGCTGCGCAGCCGGATGATAGAGGTAGTGTCTCAAAACGGCGGCCATATTGCCTCAAGCCTGGGAGCGGTAGAATTGATTTTAGCCTTGCATTATTGCCTTGATACCCCCCGGGACAAGATAGTTTTTGATGTCGGCCACCAAGCGTACGCGCACAAAATTATCACCGGTAGAAACAAAAGTTTTTCTACAATGAGGCAATTAGGGGGGATAAGCGGATTTCCCTGTGTTGATGAGTCTGCTTTTGATGTTTTTACCAGCGGCCATAGTTCAGATGCGGTTTCTCTTGCTTTGGGTTTGGCCACTGCCCGTGATTATTTACCTCTCTTAGAGCGTTTCAGGGTCGTAGCAGTAATCGGAGACGGTTCTTTAAGCGGAGGGTTATGTTTTGAAGGATTAAATAACTCCGGGCATTTAAAAAAAGATATGCTTGTTATCTTAAATACCAATGAGCATTCAATCGCTCCTAATGTCGGAGCAATCAGCACCTATTTAAATAAGATCATTTCACTTCCTGTTTATAATCGTTTTCGTGATTCACTGGAGAATTTTATAAAATTTCGCCTTCCTAAGGGAAGCCGGATTTTAAAACTGGTTAATAAATTTGAAAAGGAACTTAAAAACCTTTTTGTTCCGGGCGTTCTTTTTGAAGAACTGGGTTTCCGTTATTTTGGCCCCTATGATGGCCATAATTTGCCCCTGTTAATTACTACGCTAAAGAATATAGTTGGATTTAAAGGGCCGTTGTTGTTACATGTTGTAACTAAAAAAGGTAAAGGCTATTCTCCGGCAGAAGTTGAGCCGGTAAAATTTCATGGCACAGGGCCCTTTGATTTAAAAAGCGGAAAAACCATTATAAAAAATGATGCTTTAACCTATACCCAACTTTTTAGTGAAATTTTATGTTCGCGCGCTGCTAATGACCCGCGGATTATTGCTGTGACTGCGGCAATGCCGGAAGGAACAGGCCTTGATAAATTCCGCGATAGTTATCCCGGCCGTTTTTTTGACGTGGGGATTGCTGAACCGCATGCAGTTTGTTTTGCCGCCGGACTTGCGAAAGCCGGATTAAGGCCGGTGGTGGCAGTATATTCTACATTTTTACAGCGGGCATATGACCAGATCATAGAAGCAGTTGCTTTGCAAAAACTTCCGGTAATTTTTATGATTGACCGCGCAGGCATTGTAGGAGAAGATGGATATACTCATCAGGGAATTTTTGATCTTGTTTTTTTAAGGAATATTCCAAATATGAATGTACTCGCACCTGCGGATGCGCAGGAATTTATTCATAGTTTCGATTTTGCAATTTCTCTTAACGCGCCGGTTGCGATACGCTATCCAAAAGATTTTGCCCCGAGTTTAAATCTGCCGGAAAATAAGTTTGAATTAGGTAAACCTCAAATGCTGCGTTCTGGTAACGATGCTATAATCATTGCTTTGGGAAGTATGGTCATGCCTTGTCTTGAGGCAGCAGAGATGCTTAAACAGAGTGGATATTCTGTCGGCGTAATAAACGCTCGTTTTGCTTCGCCCTTAGATTATCCGGCATTTAAACAGATGGTATCCGCCTACCGCTATGTTTTTACTATTGAAGAAGGGTTGCTTGAGGGGGGCTTTGGCTGCGCTTTATCGTCGATATTACCGGGAGGCTCAATAATTCCTTTAGGCCTGCCCAGAGAATTTATTACGCACGGAAAGCGTTCGCTTTTACTTGAACGGTATGGTTTAAATAAAGACGGAATTGCCCGTAGAATAAAAGAGGTATTAAAAAAATAATGGCTAAGGTGCGTATTAATAGGCAAAAATGCAAAGGTTGTCTTTTATGCGTAAGTTTTTGCAGCCGGGGGTTATTAGCTGTTGAGGAAAAATTTAACCTTAAAGGTGTAAAACCGGTTTTTTTTACCCGAAAACAAGATTGTATAGGGTGCTTACAGTGCGCGATTATTTGTCCTGAGGCATGTATTACAATCTACCAGGAAAAATGACCCATTCGACGCGGCCGGTTCCGGCCTTGCTCAGGGTCATGGTGAGTGAAGTCGAACCATGAAAAAAATTTTATTAAGCGGAAACGACGCTATAGCAAAAGGAGCAATGGATTCCGGTTGCCGTTTTTATGCCGGTTACCCCATAACTCCGCAGAATGAACTGACTGCTTATATGGGGCTTCATATGCCTCAAGAAAAAGGGGTTTTTATTCAGGCAGAGTCAGAGGTTGCTGCAATAAATATGGTTTTTGGGGCTTCAGCCGCGGGTGCTTTGGCAATGACCTCATCCTCTAGTCCGGGGATAAGCCTGAAGCAGGAAGGAATTTCTTATATCGCCGGAGCAGAACTTCCGGCAGTAATTGTAAATATTATGCGCGGCGGCCCGGGTTTAGGAAATATCTGGCCTGCGCAATCAGATTACTGGCAGGCGACCCGCGGCGGTGGCCATGGAGATTATCATTGTCTTGTGCTTGCGCCTAGTTCTGTACAAGAAGCGTATGATTTTATGTTTAAGGCATTTTCTTTGGCAGATCAATATCGTAATCCGGTAATGATCTTAGGGGATGGAATGTTGGGGCAGATGATGGAACCTGTTTCGGTTCTCGAAGCTAAAAATCGAAAACCGAGCACCGAAAACCGAGCACCGAAAACCTGGGCTTTGACTGGTTGCCGCGGCCGAAACCCTAATATCGTTAAATCATTTTATCTTCATCCGGGTGAGCTTGAGAAATTTAATTTAGAGTTACAGATTAAATACACTAAGATTGTAAAAAATGAGCAGCAATTTGAAAGCCTTTACTTAGATGATGCGGAAATTATTCTCGTAGCCTACGGGACAATGGCGCGGATTGTAAAAGATGCTTTAAAAAAATTACGCCTTGCAGGTTATAAAGTAGGATTAATCCGGCCGATAACTCTTTGGCCTTTTCCAAAAAATATTTTTAACTCGTTAACCCGTAAACCCGTTAACTCGCTAACCTTTTTAGCCATCGAAATGTCCTACGGCCAAATGGTCGACGATGTTTCATTAGCGGTAAACGGCAGGAGTCCCGTAGAATTTATTGGCCGTTCAGGCGGAGGGATTCTTTCAGTAGGTGAAATTATAAAAAAAGTTAAATCAATTGTAAATAAATGAAAAAATTATTTAGCCGCACAAAATCTTTACGTAATATCTCTACTCACTATTGTCCGGGTTGTGGCCATGGGATTGCGCACCGTTTGGTAGCAGAGGCAATAGATGAGCTTAAAGTTCGCCAGAATACAATTGGCATAGCTCCTGTTGGGTGCGCTGTAGTAGCTTATGACTATTGGGATTTTGACTGTTGTGAAGCAGCACATGGTAGGGCACTTGCAGTAGCTACTGCGATTAAAAGGGTGCATCCGCAAAAATTAGTTTTTACTTATCAGGGGGACGGTGATTTGGCGGCAATCGGTACTAATGAAACAATCCATGCCGCAAACCGCGGTGAAAATTTAAGCGTAATTTTTATTAATAACGCTGTTTACGGAATGACTGGTGGACAAATGGCGCCAACTACTCTGGCAGGCCAAAAAACTGCCACTACACCTTTAGGAAGAAATACGCAAACCGAAGGTTACCCTTTAAAAATTTCCGAGATGCTTGCTTTATTGCCGGGAGTTAAATATGTGGAGCGCGTGTCATTACATTCTCCTTTAATGGTGCGTAAGGCAAAACAGGCGGTTTTAGAAGCTTTTCGTAATCAAATTAATGGAGTCGGATTTTCTCTTGTGGAGATACTTTCGCCTTGTCCGACGTATTGGCAGCTTAGCCCGGTGCAGTCGCTTAAGTGGATAGAAGAAGTGATGGTAAAAGAGTTTCCGATAGGAAGGATCAAATAATTGTGTAATGTGGATTGTGTAATGTGTAATGTGAGTGTGATGAAACTATGTGTAAAGGAAAAACAAAAAAGAATAGTTTTCATTACACAATTAAACATTAAACCCGCTTTACACTTTACACATTTAACATTACACAGAAATTAGCTATGACTGAGAAATTAATCATCGCCGGCGCAGGCGGCCAAGGAATAATGCTTCTAGGAAAAGTTATTGCTGAAATAGCAATGCGGCAAGGTAAATTTGTTACCTGGCTGCCTTCTTACGGAGCAGAAGTCCGCGGCGGGACCGCCCACTGTATTGTGGTGATATCCGATGAAGAAATCGGCTCTCCTTATGTGGAACAGGCTGATACGTTAATTATCATGAATGGGCCATCGTTAAATAAATTTTTTAATTATCTTAAAAAGGACGGATTGCTGGTTGTGAATTCTACTTTAGCTAAGGTAGATAAAAAATACTTAGCTGGCAGTAGAAAAATTTTTAGTTATCCTTTTAGCGATTTAGCTGTAAAGGCAGGTAATGTTAAAACGGCAAATATGATGGCACTTGGTTGTTATGCTCAAGCTAAAAAAGGATTAATTGAACAGAATGTAGTGTTTAAAATTTTTTCTGATTTCGCTCCAAAGGGGAGAGAAGATATTGTACTGTCAAATCGTAAGGCTTTTCAGGAAGGGATAAATTTATATGGAGACAAGAGTACGTTTCGCGCCTAGTCCGACCGGTTACCTGCATGTCGGAGGAAGCCGCACAGCATTATTTAACTGGCTTTATGCTAAAGCTACCGGGGGAAAATTTATCCTGCGCATTGAAGATACTGACCAGGCACGTTCAAAAAAAGAGTTTCTTGATGAAATATTAGATAGCTTGGGTTGGCTTGGAATGCATTGGGATGAACTTTATTTTCAAAGCCAGCGTTTTGATCTTTATCGCCAGCATGCCGAGCGTTTGCTTAAGGAAGGTAAGGCTTATCTTAGCCGTTTAGAGCCTACGCCGGAAAATCCTGATCCCGGTGAGGCAATAGTTTTTAAAGTAGAGCCGAAAGCGCTTAAGATGATGGATGTTATACATGGGGAGATTAATTTCGATACCTCCGTGATTAAGGACCAGGTTCTGATTAAATCTGACGGCACTGCTGCTTATAATTTTGCTTGTGTTGTAGATGATGCCCTGATGAATATAACGCATGTAATCCGCGGAGACGATCATATTTCTAATACGCCGAAACAGGTGCTTATCTATGAAGCCTTAGGGTTTAGTTTGCCTAAATTTGCCCACCTGCCGCTTATATTAGGAAAAGAGGGGGGCAGGCTCTCAAAACGAACAGGCGCAACTGCAATTTCTGACTATCGTAAAATGGGTTATTTGCCTCAGGCGTTAATGAACTATCTCCTTCTTTTGGGTTGGTCCCCCGGAGGTAACCGCGAGCTTGTCAATGCGGAGGAGGCAATACGCATTTTTGATATCAAAAATATTAATAAGACTGCTGCGGTTTTTGATATAGAAAAACTCAATTGGATGAATAACCAGTATTTAAAAACCGAGGACAGCGAAAAACTTGCTGATTTAATAGTTCCTTTATTGAAAGAAAAGGGGTTATTAACTAGCGATAATTTTGATAGAAAATATCTGGTTTCTTTAGTAAAATTATTCCAGGGCCGGATGAACACGATTAATGATTTTCCGGATTGGGCGGACTTTTTTTTAAAGCCTGAACCGGTGATGGATGAAGCGGCGGTAAAGAAACACTTAAACCGGGATTTTTCAAAAGAGTTTTCGTTTTTTATCAAGCAGCTTGATGCGCTTAGTTTATTTGATCCAATTTCCATAGAAGAATGTTTTCGGAAGCTTTTGGTTGAATTAGGGATGCAATCACGAGAATTGATCCATCCGATACGAGTAGCTTTGACAGGAAAGACTATCGGGCCGGGGTTGTTTGAGGTGATCGCGCATCTGGGGAAAGATAGAACTAGAGAGCGCCTTTTAAAATGGGTGCACCCGACACAATAGGAATATGTGTCGGTGTGCCCTTTTGGGTAACGAGAGGAGTGTCAATGAAAAAACTTCTGTTAGTTTTTATGTGGGGGCTGCTACTTTTTATCGGCGGATGTCAGACTATCGAGGGAGCTTATCGGGGTGCCGCTGAAGGGTCTAAGGATGATTGGAAGTCAGTAAAAGATGCTGACGAATGGATGAAAAAGAATCTTTGGTAAATTAGAAAGGAAATAAAGATGATCGAACGTTCGGAATTTAAAGGTAAACCGGTGTTAGTTTTAAAACGCAACGAGAATGAGCGTTATCCGTTTTCTTTCGGGCTTTCTAAAGCGCGCCTGATCCTTGAGAATATCGACGAAATAAAAAAATTTGTCGAGGAGAATGAAAATAAGGAAGGATAAGCTGTGAGCAAATCTATAAAAGGAACAAAAACCGAAAAGAATCTTTTGGCTGCCTTTGCCGGTGAATCGCAGGCAAGGAACCGTTACACTTATTTCGCCTCTGCTGCGCGTAAAGAAGGGTTTGAGCAGATTGCCAATATTTTTATAGAAACCGCTGAGAACGAAAAAGAACATGCTAAGGTTTTCTTTAAGCATCTTGAGGGCGGAGAAGTGGAGATTACTGCTAGTTATCCTGCCGGGGCGATCAAAGATACGGTTTCAAATTTAGAAGCGGCGGCTGCCGGTGAAAAAATGGAGTGGAGCACGCTTTATTCTAATTCTGCCGTTATTGCTAAAGAAGAAGGTTTTTTTGAAGCCGCAGGCTCTTTTGAGCAAATTGCCAAAGTTGAAAAATTTCATGAAGGCCGTTATCGTAAACTAATTGCCAATCTAAAAAATAACGAACTGTTTAAAAAGAAGCAAATAGTAAAATGGCACTGTATTAATTGCGGTTTTGTTTTTGAGGGCGCAGAAGCGCCTAAGGAATGTCCAGCCTGTAAGCATCCGCAGTCATTCTATGAACTTTTAGCGGAAAACTTTTAAATTTAAGTTTATTGCCCTCTAGTGCAATGGTAGCACGACTGGCTCTGGACCAGTTAATCATGGTTCGAATCCATGGGGGGCAACCACTTTGGACGTTCATTCGCACCAAAGG
>ERZ1292630.5000-Hain-H41-02um-R3-5000-length-11059-cov-7_pt1 | contig 11059 bp, 3 predicted proteins | sample MGYA00564408_ERZ1292630 | MGnify/ENA primary metagenome ERZ1292630 (study PRJEB36523, sample SAMEA6512641) | groundwater metagenome | collected 2019-01-08 | study: AquaDiva: Metagenomics assemblies of 32 groundwater samples | reverse complement strand
CCGCATCGCCGCTGGTTCCTAGTCCACCGGTCGCGTTGTCGTCCTCCGTCAACCGGTGGTTCACGCCGTGCGCACACGTTCGCAGTGATTCCACGATACCGCGGCACCGGTCGAGCCGCTGCCGGATAACGTGGAGCCCCTCATCCAGGAAACCGGGCGACTTCAACAGTGGCGGTGGGTGTGCACCGAGCTCCTGGCAGACCAGCCGTTCCGCCGCTGTCCCGTCTAAGGCCGCCAAGAGGCGCAAGCCAACGCTGCCCCGCGCCGCCGCCGCTGCCGCAACATGAACGCCGTGAGTGCCAGCGCCAGGGGCAGCGGTGCCCGACGCATCCACGACGGCAAGGAGCTCGTTGACGGTCTTGTCCAGCATGCCAAGATGCAGTTCGAGGCCCTCTGCTAATCGCCGAAGCCGGTGGCGCTCTGCTCTGGCACCAAACTGCTCACAAACGGCCATGGTCCAGAATTTTTGAAGGTGCCCGTCGGGGTCGAGCTGGGGACCACCCGATGACGCCGATTGATGGCTAGTGGCGGCCCACAGCGCCTGCGTGTCTTGCAGCCAGCCGCGACTGTCGAGCAGCGCCGCGGCGGGTAGTGCAAGCGGAATGCGGAGCTGACGTCTCACCTTGTCGATTGAAGCACGCAGCAGCAGCCGGCACGCGTCAACGGGGCTCTCCTGCTCGCAGGACGGCGAGGCGCCTGACGCTCGTTCGCCGCTTGCACCCGTCGCGGGGCCGCTGACCTCCGCGGGTCCTCCAAACATGACCGTCGCATGCGTGGTCAGCTTGGCGTGCAAGTCGTCGATGAGTCGGCGCACGTGCAAGCCGAGGTCGGGGTGCGACGTCGTGGTCGACTGCAAAAGCGCCACGTCTTCGGTGAACTCGTCGAGCATCGGCTGAAGCATGCTTAAAACCGTTTTGCGGTTTTGCGCGCTGTGGAGCAATACCAGCTCGTCGCGAAGCGCGGTGAGATCCCGCGCAAAGATTCGCTTCAGACGGATGATCTCCTCTTCCTGCAGCGCGATGGTGCGTTCCAGCAGCTCGACGTGCTTCTGTTGGTCGATGCCGAACCGCAGTCCACCCCCACTCCCCCCCGCGGTGTTACTCCCGGCGGCGCTCACGCCGCGTTGCTCGATGACGGGAATGGACAACAGCCACCGGTGGTACTGCTGCAGCATCGCGTGCCGCGCCGCGGTTTCGTCCTCGAGCTGCTGCACGAGGCCCATGCGCGTCTTGAGGACCACTTTGGATGCCTCGGCGGCCATGTCGCCGACGTCCGCCGCGAGCGGCAGGCGAGTCGAAATGAACGTGTTCAGGCGTTTGATCTCCGTGAGTGCGTGCGAAAGCTGCGTGGACAGGTCGTCCTCGGTGCGCTCCGCGGCGGCGCCCCGCTGCGCGGCGGCGTTGCTAAGTGCCAACAGCCGCTCCAAATGGGCACGCAGCGTCGCCACATGCGCGCTCCGCAGGGCCGTTTCCAAGGCGACCGGCGACATTGACGCCTGATCGGGCACGCGAGGGAGGTGCGGCGGTGCGAAGAGCGCCGACTCTCGCGGATACGTGACAACCGAGCGACTGCGCAGAACGGCTTCCAGGGCGCCAATGTCGGCATGGGTCGCTGCCCTGCGCGGCGCCGTCATGACGAAGGTCGTGAGGGCGCAACTGAAGGGCCCAAATATCAACGTCGAGAGGGCGCCGTCTTGGCGACGCACGTCATCGAGGACACGCAGTGCCTCGTCCTGCGTGGACGCGACCGGCGCCTGGGTGGCCGCTTGGGCCTCGGCGATGCGGGCGGAATGACCTTTGCGCTGAATCGCTGCAACAAGGCGTTCCGCATTGCAGACGTCGATGAACATGAGTCGATTTTTGGGCGTGCTGTGTTGGTTCAGCGACCCCCCGCCACCTTGCAGGACTCCACGGCTGCGATTCAATGGCAGGGGCGCGAGGTCCTTCCACTGGGGGTCGTCCCCAGCACTCCCGCCGCCGCCAGTCGCGTTCGGCCCATGCCGGTCGAAAGGGTCCGTGCTCGCATTGAAATGAAACTGGTTACCACTGCGCTGCCGCCTCACAAGCGTCAGCCCCACGGCCACGTCGACGAACGCGGCGATGGTGGATCGCGACTGATGGCGACCTAGGCACTCCAAGGCTCGGTTGAGAAGGTCGCCGACCCGGTGATCCGACGTCACCTCGAATTCGAACGCACTGGGAAACAGCAAGCTACCCCCCTCGGCCGCGGCCATGAGGTCCGGACGAAACTTCACGACCACCGGGCAGTGTCCGTCCGGACCGACGCTGCTGGCTCCGCGTGCCCCGCCGTGGCGGTAGGCGAAGGCGCCGTCGTTCCCTGACGTCGGCCCCCCTCCTGACGCGAGCTCCATCGTCGCCCCCAGATCATAGCACAAATTCACCGTGCTGTCAATCGCGAGAAAGCTGGCGTAGGCCTGAGTCCCCGGACGGCGGCGGCACTCCTCCACGACGGCGTGGAGCAAGTTCAACCCGAGCGACGACGCGGGTGTCGACGTCGTGCGCCCCACAGACTGCTGCGGCGACGGCGCGTGAAATAATGAAAACGCGGCCGCGTGCGCCGGGCTGGCCGCTAGCGTTGGGCACAAGCATCCGCATATCGTGGCACAGCAAGGCGACGATCCGAACTGCAACACCGGCGCGCACGCGGACATGAGCGACTGCATCAGCGACGTCGTTTGCTGTATTTCGCTCCTCGCGTCGCCGGCGCACGTTGCGAAATCAAAAGACCGATTGACGAAAAACGTAGTGGTGGTGGTTTGGGAGTCCCCACTCACGCCCTTGTCGCCCCCTCCTCCGTGAGAGGAGACAACCGCCATTCGTTGAGACGGGGGAGGCGGGGAGCCGCTGTCGGCCGACCGCGGTGCGAGGCGCCACTCGACCCACTGCATCCCGCAAGCCACGTCGTACGTTGTAGGCGTCGGTCGTCGCTCATCGCTGCGCTGAGCGGCGCCGTGGTGGTCGGAAGGCGTGAGCGGAGGCGGGCTACGGCCGGCATCAAGGATCTCAACGGCCGGTGCCACACAAACGATCGTGTTGACGCGCTGCCCCTGCAGCGGGGGAGGTAGGTCCACGCCTTGCATGAGCGCGTGACGAGCGGCTCCCTCGGCGGTCGGCGGGCCTGCCATCTCCTCAGTGGAAGCCGCCGCCAATCCGTTTTCTTGTGCCGTGGGAAGGGCGCTCGCCGTTAGGGTCGCGGGTCTGCCTCCCCGCGCGTCGCTGAACAGCGTCGTGCTCTCGTCGAGCAGGGTGAGCAGGAGCCGCTGGGACGCGGCCGTCGCAGTGGCGTCGCCGACGGGGCTCGGGAGCGCCGGGGCGCCCATTGCGGGTGGCTGAGCGCGGTTTAGTTGTTGCGCGGCCATTCTCTCCATGGCCGAGGCCGGCCTGGAGACGTCCTCTACAGGCTTGAACTGAGCGAGGCGCTGCCCGACGGAAGCGCCTCGCCGCCGACTCGACGCACGGGGCGAGTCGGAGGACAGAGTACCAGCCGTTGGCGTCCTTTCGTCATCGTCGACGTCGACCAGAGAGTCGTGCGAAGAGGGCGCGAACCTCACGGAAGCGCCGCGCTTGCGAAGGGGTAACGGCGTCTCCATCTGTGACATGCACAAAACGGGGGAAACTTGTCACAACACGACGTTTACCACGGTGCGGTACGGTGCGGACGAGCAACTATCGCGAAACTCCTATGACCAACGAGGGGGACGTTGTCACAGAGGGCGGAAGGCAGGAGGAGGTGGAGTACGCTGATGGTTCTAGGTAGGAGGCACGACGGGAGGCGGCTGTGAGATCAGTTCCTGATGCTCGGCGCCGTCGAGGGGGGGCGCCTGCTGTGAACTGGGGCGCCGGCTGAGCATCAGCAAGGGTTCCTCAGCAGTAGTCGTGCGCGCCTGCTGCTTCTGCCACTTGCGAAACCGTAACCATTCAGCGTGACGTCGAAACCGAGCTCGAATCTGAGTCCAGTTTTCGGACGGCTGGGACCCGCCTTGCCAAGCCGTGAACCAGGCCGACGCGGCCGCCTTGGCCCGCCGGTCGCGCTCCTCTTCTTCCGCGCGACGGGCGGCAGCTAGCGCGGCCGCTTCCGGCGTCATGATCGCCGCCGGGTCGTTGGGATCCGAAGGGGGGCACGCCTCAACGACGACGTCTTCACCACTCCCGGCTTCCTCTAGTGAGTTGAACAGTGCTGGGCGCACGATGGAGAGAATCAGCGCAGCCACGGTGACGATCCACTCGGCTGCGAACGCGATGGCTGCGACGCGTCCCGCGGCCGTGGCGGCGGCGCTGGTGGGCACCGCACCCAAGAGGGATTGGGCGACCACCCCAGTCAGATGCACCGTGGCCCCAACTAGGGCGAGTCCCGCGGCGAAAACATTGTCAGCAGTCCCTACGAAAGGTCTGACGATGCTGAAGTAGACGGCTTGGCCGAAGGACACACCCGTCACGACCAAACCCGCGAACCGGCACTGCGATCGTGTGGAATAGGCGAGCGAACCCGCGGCGGCAATCGTGATGGCCGCCACCTGGTCGCCCGTGAAGTGCGCCCTACACTGCCACGAACCATCGCGCATCGCAGGCCTCACCAGCGCTCGGAACGCACCGCCGGGAACACCGACGAAACGACTGTAAAGAGGGCGAGGAGGAGCCGCTCCCCCGGCATCGGATGCGGTGGCCATGCAGCCCGCAGGGAGCAGCGTGGATCCGACGCCGATTGCGACGATCAACAGTTGGACCAGTGCGGACCCCATCGCGATAAGTGTGTTCGTCGTGATCATCGACGTCTCCGACGCCCCCGGAGTTGCGTCGCTTCCCGCGTCCTCCGCCATCGAGGCGATCGTCGCGGCAAGGCCAACGACGTTCGGCATGAAGTAGGAAATCGCTACCGCGTGAAACCCACAACTCACGCGAAACCCCCAAGACAGCTCGACGGGTGCGTTCACAATTGGCTGCTGCGATTCGTCCACCGGCGGCGGCGTACTTTGACTACGGGGAGACAAGAGCAGTCCCGCGGCGACTGCCAGCAGCTGGCCGGCGATCGTGATCGCAAGCGCCACGGAAGGGACGCTCCAGCGTTCGCCATCGAATGTCCACAGATACTTCACGTTCGTGTCCAATTCGGGAGTCGCCGAGCCGCGCCACCGGCGGGCCGCTACATCAGGACCGGCGCACTCAAACAAGTCGATGGCCGTGGACAGCTGCAGCGAACGCCACGCGAACGTCGTCGTTGGCGGGACGGTCACACGGACGCTCCGAACGAACGTCAGCACCAACTGAGTGACGCCTAGAGCCGCCGCGGCGTTGCGGACGTCGTCCTGGTCCGGAATGGCGACTTGGGGCTCGTCGAAGGCCACCACATCCGCCGACACTGTCGCCGAACGCCTCTGCAAACCGGTCGATCGCGTCGTCGCCCCTGACGAAGAGGAGGATTCGTCGCCATCCACCAAGCCACTTGACACGGCAGACGGCTGCGCGTTGACGACTGCTCGCTGCGGTCCGACGGCGCACGCGGCGACAGCGAGAGACAACAGCACCGTGAGGAGCACACCGCTCGGCGTTCGCGTCGTGGTGGCGGCGGTGGTGTCGCGCCAGACCCGCCGCCCGTTGGCGTTGCAGCCGCCGCGAGGCTTCATGTCGTTGCAGCCGCCGCGAGGCTTCATGTCGTTGCCACCATTGTGGTTCAAATTTGCGATATAATTCTGCAAACGAACTAAATCTGCAAGCTGGATTCTGCAAACGGCATGTCACCGACTGCATTCAACTCGCGATGTGTGTGTGGGGGAAATGGGACAACGGGGACAATCCCCTGCGCGCGATGCTGCTGCAGGACATGACGAGGCGGGTCTAAGAAACGTTCGATTCGCCACTTTTGTGGTTACAGCTGCCGGAGCATCGACGTCGCCGACGGACGATAGCCTTCCAGGGCGGGCGGGGGCGCCGATGGTAGGGTCCCTCCCCAGTACGACCCGGTTCCGTCCCCCGAAGACAACGTCGAGGCTGACTCGGCACGCTGCACTAACGAGGGGGGAATGTAGGGCGACGGAGAGTGGAACGACTGCGACGCGGCCGTGAGTCCCGCCGCCGGCGTGCCTGCCTGTGCGATGGGAAGCGGGCCGCCGTTCAGCAGTTCCTCGGCCGTAGGACCCGTCGGGCGTCGCTTCAGTTGGCCCGCGACGCCGAGTTTGACGAGGATGGGGCTCACGTACTGTCGGGATGGCACCGCCGAGGTGCTGACGCCGCCGTGTTGCGACGTAATTACCGTCGTCTTTCGACCGGCGGACGTTGCACTGGGAGGGGGGAGGCTCGACGACGAGGCGCTGCTGCGACCAAGGTCCATGCCGTGGCGGACAGCGTCCATGCTGCGCCGCGTGCCGTTGCGCAGGTCGCGTTCGTCTAAGACGGACATCTCGTACCGCTCCAGCGCCGCATGTTCATCCTGGACCGACTGACGCCACCTTAGATTCTCCCCCGAGAGATCCTGAATGGCGTTCCGCCAGTACGCGGAGGCAGTGTCATGGAGAACTTTGTCATTGCCAGTGTCCGCCAGTTCTCGGAGCCGCTGCGTTCTCGTTCCGATTTCCGTGATGAGGCGGTCCCGCGCGATGCCGTCGACGACGGAGCCTCCTGCCGAGTCACCTGCATGGCCGGCCCCTCGCGGTGCGTGTTGGTCAAATTCGTCTAAGTACCGCTGATTGAAGTCGCTGGCGGCCGTGACCGTGTTGTCGAGCACCGTGCGAGTCGACGCGACTTGCCGGCGTGCGGCTCGCAAATCCGCTTCACGGCTATTTTGACGCTGCACCTCGTCGGGGGCGTAGGATGTGGGATACTTGTACGTGCGATCGAGGTCTTCGGCGTGGAAGCGCCTCACTGGCGAGCCACCCGCGTCCTCGGTGAATGTGCCGATCGCCGCCGCGTAGCTTCGGTGGGACGGCGATGCATCGTTGTTGGACATACGTGGGTCGCCAGACAGCGCCGCTGCCGCCTGAGCCACTCGCTGCCAATCGCTGTGCCCCGTCGTGTCAAGGATCGTCACCTTTCTGGATGCAGCAGCCGGCACGCCGCGCAAATTGGTCAAATCCCTGGACGAGAACGACGTGCTCACCGTGGCCCATTCGTGGCTCCGTAGATTGAGGCACCACACGCGTGAGGCTCGCTGAAACGAGTAATCGACGCCCCCGAACACGAACATGGCGTTGCCGATCACTGTGGCACTGTGTCCGCTCCTCGGCAAGCACGCCACTTCCGTCAACCCTCCAGCGATGGCTCCGTTGTTGTTGGTCGATACGCCCTTCGACCAGTCGGACCATGTCCCGCGGTCGACATCTAAGGCAGTCACGTCATTCAGAAGGATCGTCCCAATATTGGTGAATCCACCAAAGCATACCATGTCGCCGCCCCATCGCACGGCAGTGTGCCCGGCCCGCGACGGGGGCGAGTCCACTCCCAGTGGCAGCCAGCGCCACTCGTTCGTGACAAAGCTCCACGCACAGACGGCGTTGTCCTCGATGCCGCACGCCGTCACCTGGCCGGTTCCACCGGTTTGCAACTGTCTTCGGCTGTTGGCGGTCGGTGCCGCCTCTGCCGTGTACAACACGCCCCCGAAGAAGAGCCAAATGTCGCCCGAGAGAATGGCCGCGCTGCCCCAGCGCTGAGGGGCGACGGACCCTGCGGCGTCGATGACGGACCACACGTGGCTGTCGAGATCGAGCGCGTAGACGAGCGAAAGCGCCTTCACTTCTTCATCCGTGAGACGGCCGGTCGTGTGGACGCTGTAGCCGCCGGTGACGTACATGGTGGACCGGTACACGGTGGAGTTGTGATGCGAGCGGGTGGGGGGCACGGTGCCCGCGGTGACCACGGCCGTCCACGTCGGTTGTTCGAGCGACAGGTCCAGTGCATGCACGTAGCACGCCTCCTGTCGCTGCTGTGTCACGCGCCGCAGCGTCGACGGATCGCGACGGCGGGTCGCGCCCGCACTACGGAGGGCGCTTTCATCCAACGCGTCGGGGTGGGCCATCACGTTGTAAGCGTTGTAATGGATGTCATCCACCCCGACGGCGAGGAGGCCGCCGAAAACAATCATTCTCTGCCGCTGCGCCCATAGCACCGCGCTGTGGTAGGCGCGACCGGCAGGTTGCGCACCGGCGCACCGGAGGCGCCGCCACAGTCCGGCGGAGGAGCTCTCGCGCGGCTGTCGCGCGCCGACGGACCCCCCGATCGGTGGCGTCGTGCCCATACCGAGAGACGCGTCGTCTGGAAGCTCGAGCGCGAACACCTGGTCGCTGACGGAAGTGGCATGCGTTTTGCCGCCGTACACCACGAGGTAGATACCAAACGCAATGGCCGAGTGCCCGTCCAAGCCCGGGAGGCACTCCACCACGGCGCTGCGAAACATGGGGAATGGCTGCTCGACGACAGAGAGAGAGGGAGTGGGAGAAATGGTAGCAAAATGCAATCAGTCTCACCTGCCTGTGGTTCCCATGAGAGCAGCGTGGAGGTGCAATTAGACAAATTAAAAACTGTTGGGAGAGGGCCCGTCACACGACCTCATCGGGGCCGCGCGACGTAGCTCGACCAGGCGGGATTCCCGTCGATGCGCAGCTTCTGGCGTCGTTCATGCTCGCCGGAGTGATCGCCGCTGGCAGCCGCACCACCCGACGGGCCACCACACGCGGCGGGGGCGGGGCCGTCCTCCTCCACCACGGGTGCGCGCAGGTCCATGCCGGCCTCGAAGCGCTCTAGTTGCTCGCGCGCTCGCCGGCGAATCTGTTCCTGATGGAGTTCGTCCGCTAGCGCCTCGCGTCGTATCGCCGCCACCACGGATGGATCGGTAGCGTGGTGCTCGGCTTGAAACGTCGTTGCCGTGGCCGACGCCCGAGTCATGAGCCCCTGCAGCTTGTCGCTGCCTTCCCCGAGAGCGGAGTCATTGGCGATTTCCTGGTTGGCGATACGTTCGTATGCCTCCGCGCTGCTGCTTGGCCCCCCATCGTAGCCAAGGCCAACTTGGTCCGGCCGCACACCGGTTTCGCGTTGCCGTATGGTGGCGTCCTCGTCGAAGGCGAGCTCCTTTTCCCTCAGCCGTGCGACGCCTTCGCGCATCTTTGACTCCATATAGCGGTCCCGCACCACCTGCTCCTTGGTGAACAGCTGCGATTCCAAATCGGGTGAATTCTTGAAGTCGACGGGTGACCCGTCCTCGTCGTGCACTGCGCCGGACACGAAGCGACCGCCGATCCAGTCGCCTAAGAAAATCAGTTTGGGGTCGATGGCGAGTTGCTCCGCCCGCCCCTTGCCGTGGGCCATGCCGTTGTCATCGAAGTCCCCTTCGTAGGTGAATGTCGGCGAACGCAGCTCGCCGTTGCGAATCACGCCGTCCGCGAAGGTGCCGAGGTAGACAAAGCCATTGGCGAGTCGCATCTTACAATCGTTACCGTGCAGCTTGCCACGGAAGAACGTGCCTTCGTGCACGGCGCCGTTACTGTACTCCAGTCGACCCTTACCGTGGGGGACGTTGTTGTCGAACGCGCCTTCGTAGGTGAACGCCCGCTGACGCAGCCGTCCCGTGACGAATTGCTCGTCCTTGAGTCGGCCGACGAACACGGCCGCGTCGGCGATCGAGGACATGGACGCGGCGGAGCGCCGGGACGGAATGACCACCTTTCCTTCGACGAAATCATCGGCTTCGAACCGCCCTTCGTACGTGGTGCCGTCGGCGAGGGTGGCGCGGCCGGTGCCGTGCCGCTGCCAGGCCGAAGAAAACTCTCCGTCGTACGCATCGCCGTCCTCCGTCAAGGTGCAGCGGTGGGCCTCGGGAACACCAGTGATCGCATCGAACTGTCCGGAGAACGTGCGGCCGTCGGGTAGTGTCACTCGACCGCTACGCAGTCGAACGGCGCGACCGGCGTCGTCGCGTAGAATATCGCCCTCGAGCACGGTGCCATCGCTGAGGGTCGCGGATGCGGCAACCGTGGTGGAACAAGTTCTGGCCCCATAGTTGCATTGCAGCGCCCCGAGGCCGATCGTGGCATGGTGTGGCGTCATGCGAGGAGCTGGCAGCAGGCGGCTCGCATACGGTAGGCGAGCCTCCCACAGCCACCACGGTCCGAGGGGCGGCCGGCAGCAAGAACGCACGTTCGCAATTAGTCTGGTCCGTGCCGACGGCATGGAAAGGAAAACGGGACAAAACCGCCGCGCTGTCCATCACCACGACAACGAACCACACCCGGTCTCCGCATCCGCGCGGCTGTGAGGGGATGTGCCCGGAACTCAATACAATCGTGCACGTGCACCTACACACACGCACGCACACACACAACGCGCACACACAAGCAATCGTTCGCATGCCGCGAAATGTATTCCCTATCGTTTCGTCTCCCCCTAAGTCAGTACATATGTGAGCATTATTGTTCGCGGGGGGGGGGGGGGTCCTCTACGGATGCGGCGTCGGCGGCGCCACCTCCTTTCGTTGACCCTTTTCGGCATCCACCGCCGCCCTTGCGGCCTTGGCGCGGTGTGCGGACTGTATGCGAGCGGCGGCTTCATCCTGCGCGGTCGAATACGCCAGTCGCACCACGAGGCTGCCGCGTTTCGTGCTCCCTTCCGTCAGACTCAGCGAGTGCTCGGTGGGCACCCGCGTCAATCGGGGCAGCCATTCCGACAGAAGCAGCTTCGCGGATCCGACAACTTCGTCGGCGCCGCTGTCGCGGTCCATGACGACGAAGGCATAGGCGGCCTGTGGCCCCTCCGATCCGGGCTGTGAGGTGGGGGCAACGGGCACCGTCAGAATGGAGGAACGCAAGTCCCACTTGGGATTCAGCGAATCCTCGACGACTGCGGTGCGGAGCATCTCGTGGCCCTTCCCGTCCTGGACGATGACATAGGCATCCGTCTTGCCGACGACATCCGCGTCGTGGAGGTCGATGGCTCGCAGCACTGCGATCTGCAGTTGAGAGATGGTGATCGCAGGTTTTGCCGCAGTTGCAGGCTTAGCATGCTCGGCGGGGTCAGCGGGTTTCGCGGCCTCGGCGGGCTTAGCCTCCTCGGCGGGCTGG
>ERZ1292630.4997-Hain-H41-02um-R3-4997-length-11064-cov-7_pt1 | contig 11064 bp, 8 predicted proteins | sample MGYA00564408_ERZ1292630 | MGnify/ENA primary metagenome ERZ1292630 (study PRJEB36523, sample SAMEA6512641) | groundwater metagenome | collected 2019-01-08 | study: AquaDiva: Metagenomics assemblies of 32 groundwater samples | reverse complement strand
GTTCAGATTGAGGTCTGCAACTCGACCTCATGAAGATGGAATCGCTAGTAATCGCGTATCAGCTATGGCGCGGTGAATACGTTCCCGAGTCTTGTACTCACCGCCCGTCACGTGAAGGAAGCCGGGAGTAGTTAAAATCTCGCGTAAGCGGGCCTAAGCTAAGCTCGGTGACAGGGACGAAGTCGTAACAAGGCATCCTTAGCGGAAGCTGAGGATGGAACATTTCCTTTTTAGGGAGTTTCTCTTCTGGCTTATGTCAGATAAGGGGAATCCGATCGCTTTGCGATCGGTCTCTTTAAAAACGTCAGCTCATAAGACACCTCTTAGATTTCTAACGAGGTTATCATATTGAGTGAGACAGGTCGGTTTGATCCGCGCGCATAACTTGTTATGTGCGGGACAACCAAAATAGTTTGGCGATCACAACTATACAAAGAATGATCGCAGTCGTAACCGTTCGACTAAAAACGGAGAGAGGTCGTGTAAAATAAGTTTACTATTTAATTTACTGTACTATTTAAAACCTCACACATATTGGGGCTGTTTGTTTTAGGTACGGACATATGGCGGTTTAATTAATTGATAATCTTTCAGAAATTCGTTGGGCGTTTTGCCGTTTAAACCACAATGCTCTAAGTCATTGTATATAATGGTTCCAGTCCTGCTTCTCCATTCGCTTTGTAGACCGCTACCCAGCGTTCCAGGCTTCGTTTACTGTGGGGACATAGCGAAGCTACATCTTTCAATTTAATCTCTTTCTTTGCTATTGGTAGTACCCACCTCAGCTTCTCTTCTTTGATTGTTTTAATCATATATATGCTCATTCCTCCATTGTAGGAGAAACCGCCATATGTGTGTGCACATTACCTGTTTTTATTGACAAAAGCAGTCATTTAAAGAATATTGAACGCAATAGAATAAAATTCTTTTACAAAGAGGATGCTATGCCCGAAAAAGTTATCGCGCTTGATATCGGAAAAGTCATTCTTGATTACAATCTTGAAGCGCTTTTCAAAAGCATCGCGGAAGTATTCGCCACAACGCCCGAACGAGTAAAAAGGGTTTGGGCTGATGAAAGGATTCATCGCGCCATTGATCTCGGACTTTCAAGGGGAGAGATTTTCTGGCATTTCTCAAAACATTTGGGAATGGCGAATCAAAAAGAATTCTCTGTTGCTTTTATGTACGGCGCTCAATTTTCGCTTCTTGATGGTTTTATTGAGTTTCGAGATGCGCTGTGTACGCACGGAAAAAAAGTGATAGCGCTTTCAAATGTAAATGCTTTTCATGCTGACTACTTTGAAATTCACTTAATGTATATTCTTGAACCGCTCATTCCGCGCGAATTTCATTTTTTCTCCTGCCGTATTGGTGCTATGAAGGGCGAAAGCGCGGAGCACTTTCATGCAATCGGCGAAAAAATCGGTATTCCTCCGGCGGATATGGTTCTTATAGACGATATGTCGCAAAACATTCGCGGTATTCAGGCCGCGGGCGGAGACGGGATTTTATTTACCGGAGATTATAACGAGGTGTTGAGAATTCTTCGTGAGAGGAGATATATATAATCGGAGCTTTACCCCGTTAGAGAATGGCCGTTCTATCCTAGGGAGGAGGCTGAAGCCGTGCTTAAGGGCGGGGCGTTCTCTAACGGGGTTGAACGCTCCGTTTTTTTTTGGTATGGTACTGTGCGACCGAATGGGCGGCTAGCTTTGTGGTAGGTTGAATGTGAATGATTTCATATTCAACGGGATTTTCCTTAAAAAATCTGGCGGGCAATTAGCTCAGTGGTAGGTTAAGAGCAAATGTCTTTGTTCTTAACGGGTTATTTCAAATTATACATCTCTTTGGTGGGCGACTAGCTCAGTGGTAGAGCGCGTCACTGATAATGACGAGGTCGAAGGTTCGATCCCTTCGTCGCCCACCAAAGAGATTTTGAATAGAGTAACCCCATCAAGCCGAAAAGGCGACCGCGTCACTGATAATGACGAGGTCGAAGGTTCGATCCCTTCGTCGCCCACCAATACAAAAACAACTTGAAATTTTCAAGTTGTTTTTTATTATTTTTGCGTGTGGCAGATATAACTGGGTACAATTTTCCCGTCGCTTTTCGCCTCCTCGGCGAAACACTGGGAAATTTTTTACGAGAGCTAAAGCTCTCTAAATTTCCCGTTAAAGCTTCCCCGAAGCTTTAACCTCGGAAGCGTATACTACTGTATCCGCTTCCCGATCTTCGCTAGGTAAACAAAGATTGTTCCCGTCGCTTGCTCGGAAATGAATACGCGTACGCATTCATTTCCCGATCTTCGCTAGGTAATAAACATTCGGTTATATTGTTGATTAGGCGCACTCTACTATATGCGACGATCGTCGCATATAGTAGAGCAACAAAGAGTTATATGTTATATTTTTACACATGAAAGCAGTTATCCTTGCGGCGGGAGAAGGGCTTCGCATGCGCCCGCTTACGCTAAAAAAACCAAAACCAATGCTTGAGGTTGCTGGAAAACCACTTCTTCATCATATTTGGGAATTTTTGCCTCATGAGATTGATGAAGTGATTTTGGTTGTCGGATATAAAGCAGAGATGATCAAAAAATATTTTGGCAAAAACTTTCTTGGGAAAAAAATTAGATATGTGCATCAAAAAACAAAGAAGGGTACTGCCGACGCGCTTTTTCTTGCAAAACGATATTTGAATCAAAATGAAAAATTTTTACTTCTCTACGCCGATGATCTTCACGATAAAAAAAGTATTGAGATGTGCGTGAAGACGGAGCAGGGGCTTTTGGTTTGTCCAACAAAAAATCCAAGGGAATTTGGCGTTGTAGTCGCGGACGCACAGGGGAGTATTATTGAAATCGCTGAAAAACCCAAAAAACCAAAATCAAATATCGCCGCGGTTGGCGTATATGTTTTGGATAATAGAGTTTTTAAGTATAAACCAACACGAAACCAAAACGGTGAATACCATCTTACTTCAATGATTGAGCAGATGATCAAAGATCATCCAATGCGGGCAATCAAAACTAACTTTTGGCATCCCATTGGCCATCCTAAAGATTTAAAGACCGCTGAAAAAATTTTAAAAAAGAAAAAATAAACATACATATAGTCACTCGGCTAATTCGTGCGAATAGGCGAATAGTTTAAAAAAGAAAAAGCCAAGTTCCAAACCGCATACAAAGTTTTTAAAAATAATACCGGCTGGAACAAGTAGCCGGTATAACGATCGCTTTCGTTGTCATTTTTTTGTTCTGGCTTAAAGTCTTTTTTTGATATACTCGATAGCACTTCCAACGGTCAGAAGTTTTGTGGCGTCCACATCTAGGATTTCAATATTAAATTCTTCTTCAAGCGCCATCACCAATTCCACTGTATCGAGAGAGTCGGCTCCAAGATTCTCGACAAAAGCTGCTTCCAAAACGACGCTATTTTCCTCGACTCCCAATTGTTCCATAATTACCTTTTTAACCCTGCTTTCTACGGATTCACTCATCGCGCTCCTCCTTTTTTGAATTGAATTGAATTGAATTGTAAATGTTCAAAACATAAATCCGTGCTAAATTAGTATAGCAAACATATAAAAAAGTCAATGGTACAAGCTCGTCATAAAAAATCGCAAAAAGTTATTGTCGCAATGTCCGGTGGTGTAGATAGTTCCGTCACCGCAGCGCTTTTACAAGAGCGCGGGTTCGATGTGCGCGGTGTATATATGAAAAACTGGGTTGATCCGGAATGGCCTTGTCCGTGGCAAGAAGAACGCAGAGATGCGATGGCGGTTTGTGCTAAACTGGGCATTCCATTTGAAACATGGGATTTTTCAAAAGAATATTACGATTCCGTCACCACATACATGATTCGCGAATATACGGCGGGACGCACGCCAAATCCCGATGTGATGTGTAACCGCGAGATAAAGTTTAAGATATTTTTAAATCGTGCGCTTAAAGAAGGGGCGGATTATATTGCGACGGGACACTATGCGAAAGTTAAAAGTGAAAAGTTAAAAGTAAAGAACAAAGAAGAAGATCGTTATAGACTTTTTGCGGGGAAAGATACCAACAAAGATCAGAGTTATTTTTTGTGGACATTGACACAAAACGAACTGAAGTATTGTTTGTTTCCCGTTGGCGAATATACAAAGCCAGAAGTCAGAGAATTTGCCAGAAAATTTGACCTGTCTACAGCAGAGAAAAAAGACAGTCAAGGCATCTGCTTTGTTGGCGAGCTTGATGTAAAGGCATTTTTAAAAACCAAAATTCCCGCGCATGAGGGAAAAATTATTACCACAAGCGGAGAGATAGTCGGAACGCATGAGGGCGTAGAGTTTTTTACTATCGGTCAGCGACATGGTATTGGCTTTGGCGGAGGCAGAGGGCCCTTGTATGTCGTGAGTAAAGATATAAAAAATAACACGTTACTTGTTGGTTTGGAAAATTCTCCGGAACTTTATCGCAAAGAATTTTTAATTTCCGAAACTTTCTGGGTTTCTGGTGCAATTCCAAATGTGCCGTTTACGGCGTGGGCTCGTGCGCGCTATCGCGCGCCATTAAAAAAATGTACCGTTGCTCCGGTAAAAGAGAGTGGCGATTTTATGGTAACGCTTGAAGAAGCTGAGCGCGCTATTACGCCAGGTCAGTCGCTTGTTTTATATCAAAAAAACACCTCCGAAATTGAACTTTTAGGCGGGGGGATTATATTTGACTAATATAATAAAAAGTAGTATAATGGTGGCATCTTTGAAAACATAACAATATAATCAAGGAGGCGCTTTGTGGAAATAAGATTATTTGACATTATCACCAAGTCCGTAATCTTCATTTTCTTTATGGTCTTGGTTGGTTTTTTGATAATGATGTAAAATATAAAAAATCATAAAATAAGGAGGGTATTATGCTTACGCTTAGACCTGAAGAGCTTTTGTTCGCGATGTTTTTGTTTTTCAGTATTGTATGCGCAATTCCCGTTGCGTACGCGCTTAACAAAAAAAACAAGAGGTAAGAGGATTCTCTGGAGTGGGACGATTAAGTCGTCCCACTCCATTTTCATATCTATCTAGCCATAAAACTTGCTATTTTTTGAAAATATCAGTACGGTAAAATAAATCAATGGTTCATTTACAAGGGGGGGGTTCAATGCCAAAAAATCTTTTTGTGGTTTCCGCAAAGCTAAAAAAAACAGTATTGATTGGCGATTCTTCTAAAGATAACTTCGATCCGCATTTAACGGCGTATTTTAAGAAAATTATGGCATTAGGTCGTGGTCGTTCACCAGAATGGGAAATCGGCGTTGCAAAACAAATAGATGAGGGTAGAAAAATAATTATCCACGCTCTTCGCGAGCTTTCTGCGTTGTTGGTATTGATTGCAAAAAAAGATCCTTGCGCACAGGTTATTCTCGCTATGCTGAAGAGCAACGTTTTAAGATGGAAAACCATCGGATCAGAGAGGTTTATTTTTGTTGAAAACGCGTTTTCAGAAATTGAGACGATCGTTCATACACACAATAACGCTCTAGAACGAGCTTCTTTTATAGAGGCGCGAAAACAGTTTGGTGTTGGGCGAGAGATTTTTGAAAGATCTCGTAATGAGCTTGTAGAAAAAAATCTTTGTTTTGCGGTTTCTATCGCAAAAAAATATTTTTATCATCGTATTGGATTGAGTCCTTCTGATGTCATAAATGAGGCAAACATTGGATTGATAAAAGCGGCAGAACGATATCGTTATGCAATGGGATTCCGTTTTACCACATACGCTCATTGGTGGATTCGTCAGGCGATTCTGCGCGCGTATGACAATAAAAGTCGTGGTATCCGCGTACCAGTACACAGGCGCGAGCTATGGAGTAAAATCTCTCGAGTGCAGAAAAATCTTTCCCAACGCTTTACCAGAGAATCAAAACCAGAGGAGGTCGCGAAACAGCTTGGCGTATCGCCTGATGATGTTTTAGAAAGTGGCACAATTTTTACGGTTCCACATTCGATTGATGCGCGCATACCATATACAGAAGATGTGTGCTTGAAAGATGTTATCCCCGATAATAAAGAAAAAACTCCTGAAGCATTATATGCCGCAACAGAGCATGTTGCGTTTATAAAAAAGATTATGGAGCAAGTCCTTGATCCGCGGGAACAGTATATTATTCAAAGGCGTTTTGGTTTTAATGACGAGTCGCCCGATCAAACCTTTAGAAAGATTGGTCGCGTTTTGAACTTGAGCTATGAGCGCGTTCGTCAAATTCAGAATGAAGCAATTGAAAAGCTTCGCTCCCCGGAAATTTTAAAAGAGTTAAGATTGGCAGTGTAGCCTCATCCGTGAGGCTTTTTTCTTTTAAAAATGCTTAATTTTTGATATACATAATTGATATGGACGCAATGGAAATTCGTAAAAAATTTCTTACATTCTTTCAAGAGCGGGGACACGCGATTGTTTCGTCTTCTTCGCTTATACCCGATGATCCGTCGGTGCTTTTAACGACGGCGGGTATGCAACAATTTAAGCCGTATTATACTGGCGATGCCGATCCTGTGCGTGATTTTGGCTCAAAAAATACCGCTTCAATACAAAAATCATTTCGCACCTCCGATATTGATGAAGTGGGAGACGAATCGCACCTAACATTTTTTGAAATGCTCGGAAATTTTTCATTTGGAGGATATGTAAAAAAGGACGCAATTTCCTATGCGCACGATTTCATCACGAAAGAGATGGGGCTTTCAATTTCGTTCGTTTCTATTTTTGAAGGTTCTGAGAATGTGCCAAAAGACGACGAATCAAAAGCAATATGGCAATCACTTGGCGTAAAAGATATTCGGGAAATGGGAATGCATGAGGTTTTCTGGGGTCCAACGGGAACGGCGGGGCCCTGTGGTCCAACTACGGAAATTTACTGTAAAAACGGGAACGGAAAAGATATTGAAATTTGGAATATTGTGTTTAATGAGTTTTTTTGTGATGGATCGCGTGAACAGCTTCTTGCGGGCACAACGAAGCTCTTACCGCTTGCGATTAAGGGTGTTGATACCGGCATGGGACTGGAACGACTTGCCATGATTTCACAAAAAACAAAAACTATTTTTGAAACTGACCTTTTGATTCCACTTATTTCGCTTTTACCGTCAGAGCTTGATCGGCGCAAAAAACGAATTATCGTTGATCATGTCCGTGGTACGGTATTTCTTCTCGCCGATGGAGTCCGCCCGTCAAACAAAGAAGCGGGATATATTCTTCGGCGTCTTATCCGTCGAGTAACGGGATACGAAAAAATAGATTCCGTTCCATCGCATGCGATTGATGCAATGGTGCACGAGGTTATTCATGAGTATGGTGATTTTTATCTAGAGCTCTTAAAAAATGCCGAGCATATTCAAAAAGAAGTTCGTGATGAAAGAGGGCGTTTTGAGAAAACTCTAAAAGAAGGACTAAGGGAATTGGAAAAAAGATATCCAACTCCAGAAGCACAAATAAACGCTCCTGATAATTGGGGACGCTATAAAACGTTTCCGGTAGGTCGGTATGTTGGCAAAGAGGTCGCAGATCTTTATCAAACATATGGTTTGCCAATTGAGATTATTCGGGAACACTTGGAGAAAAATTTTTATACATTCGATGAAAAGGAATTTAAAAATGCGCTTGAAGAGGCATTTCACAAACACCAAGAGATTTCCCGTGCAGGAGTTGAGAAAAAATTTGGCGGTCATGGGCTTGTTTTAGATACAGGTGAATTAAAAGCGGGTAGTGAAGAGGAGTTAAAAATTGTTACGCGCTTGCATACGGCAACGCATCTTATGAATGCCGTTTTGCGCACAGTATTGGGAGCTGAAGTAGAGCAAAAAGGTTCTGATATCACAGCGGAACGAACGCGTTTTGACTTTTCATTTAGCAGAAAGCTGACCCCAGAAGAAACGCAAGAAGTAGAGCGATTAGTGAACGAAGCTATTAAAAATGATTACCCCGTAACGGCGCGCAAACTTTCTCTTGATGAGGCAAAGGGTATGGGTGCGTTATTTATGAAAAAAGGGAAGTATCCAGAACGCGTAACAGTATATACGGTTGGAAATGAAAAAGAAATTTTTTCGCAAGAACTTTGTGGAGGTCCGCATGTTGTGCGCACGGGCGAAATCGGTAAGTTCAAAATCATCAAAGAAGAGGCTTCTTCTGCTGGAGTTCGTCGTATTCGCGCGATAATTGAGTAAATCCTTAAAATCGCCAGTTGCGTGCCATTCTCGTAATACGTGTTTTGTTGTATACTAAATATATGGCATTTTTTTCACGCAAAAAAGCTGAACATGTTGAAATTAATACTGCGACGACCGAAAGCTCAAATCCCGTGCTTTCGGATGTTATTGATCTTCGCAAAATGCGTGCGGAAATGAATGGACGGAGCCATAAAAACTCCAATAGAGAAAGCGTAGAGATAGATGAAGCTCGCGTGCAAAAATCAAAAATAACGCACGAAAATCAAAAAAAGGATTCAATCAAAAGTTTTTTTTCAAAAAAAACGAGCCAACCAAAAATTATTAGCTATACGCCATCTTTTCCCACCATTGAAATCAAATCAAAAAAGTTTTGGTATGTTTTTGCGTTTATTTCAATTTTTATTATTGGAGGCTTTTTACTTACAACAACATTCTCTTGGGCGGTTATTATTATTCAACCAAAAAACGAAGAGATCCGTATTCTAAAAAAATCTATAACCGTAGATCCATCCTTGTCTCTTTCCGAGATTGATTCTGGGAGAATTCCGGGCGAAGAGGTTCAGTATACAGAAGATATTTCCGTTTCTTTTAATGCAACTGGACAAAAATATGCAGAAACGCGATCGCGTGGAATTATAATAATTAAAAATGAGTATAGTTCTGCTTCGCAAACTCTTGTAGCGCAAACGCGTTTTCAGGATGAAAAAACAAAAAAGGTATTTCGTATCACAAAAGCGGTTACCGTGCCTGGAGCCAAAATTGAAAACAGCAAAGTTATTCCATCGTCAATTAATGCGGAAGTTTTAGCTGACGGCGTCGGAGAAGGATATAACCTTGCGGAGGGATCATTTGTCATTCCGGGCTTTCAGGGAACGCCAAAATTTAATGGTTTCACCGCGACTATAAAGGAGCCGTTTATAGGTGGATTTCGCGGTAATTCAAAAGTGATAACGCGCGATGATTTGCAAAAGGCAAACATTGATTTTGTAAATCAAGCTCGTCGTGCGCTTGAGCAAAAACGAACAAATGATCTTCCTGCAGATTTTAAAGTAATTCCATCGGCGGAAAATTTTGAGATTATTTCAAAATCAGAACCGCGAATTGGAGATGCTGGAGAAGTCTTTGTGATTCGCGGAAAAGCCCGTTGGGCAAATATCGCTTTTCAGGAAAAAACACTTTTTGAATTTTTTAATGAGGCGTCTAATAAAGAATTAGCAGGATCAAAAACTTCTATTCCACAAAAATCAAATATCATATATGATTCCGCAACGCTTACGAAAAATAAAAAATTAAATATTGTTGTTTCTGGAAGCGTTGCGACCGTATCAATTATTAATCGCGCCCACATCCTTACCGTCATAGCAAACAAATCTTTAGAAGAGGCAAAAACTATTCTTCGGGATATTGAGGGCGTTGATACCTTTGGCATTAAACTCTTTCCGTTTTGGAAGTCAACACTTCCAAGAGATTTTAGAAAGATTGAAATTCGCATTGTTGAAAGCTAAGAGAGTGCTTTGATGTAGATTTTTTGCTAAGCCTGGGGCTTTGGCGCGTACGGACGCGCTATTGCAAAAAAAGCCGTGTTTTGCTATGATTTTTTCTTACAAATTAATTTAGCTGGCGTAAAGAACTATGACGACACAAGACATTCTTGAAGATCAAAATAAAACTCACGAAACCGTTATAACCGTTGTGAACGAACACATCACCGCTATGATAAAGGCGGGAGTTCATATTGGACGCATTCCGTCAAAAACCAGTCCTAAAATGGCTCCTTTTATGTATGGTCCACGAGGCGTTACTGCGATTTTTGATCTTCAAAAAACAAAAGAAAAACTTGATGAAGCGGAAGCGTTTATTAAAAAACTAGTTAGCGAAAATAAAACTATTCTTTTCGCGGGAACAAAACCTGCCGCGCGGAAATTTATTCAAAAGATTGGCGATGAGTTTGGTTATCCAACAGTGAAAGATCGTTGGATTGGAGGAACGCTTACGAATTCAAAAAATATATCGGGGCGTGTTCAGCGATTAGAACAACTCTTGCGTGAAAAAGCGGAGGGCGGATTTCAAAAGTATACAAAAAAAGAGATTATGAAAAAAGAGGAGGAAATAAAACATCTTGAAGATACTTTTGGCGGACTTCGCTCGTTGAAACGGCTTCCCAATGCCCTCGTACTTGCAGATATTGACGAAAATAATCTCGCGGTTCGTGAAGCGCGACGCATGAAAATTCCCATTATTGCAATCACAAACTCAAATACAGATCCGAATACTATCACTTACCCGATTCCCGCAAATGATAACTCAACGCCATCTCTTCGTTATATTTTTGGTCGCATTGAAAACGCAATTCAAGAAGGAAAAAAGATGGCAAGTGTCGCCGAACGGCAAGTTGCTAAACAGCAAGTCACCGAACAGACTGAACAACCTGAAAAATAAAGTTTCTCTAAAAAAATAGTTTTTGGATATTAGAAATCAGTAATTTTTTGTTTGTATGCTTGATCTTATTAAAAAACTTCGTCAAGAAACAGGGTGCTCAATCGGAGAGTGTAAAAAGGCCATTGAAGAGGCGTTTGGCGATTACGAAAAAGCAAGCCGCGTTTTGACTCTCTCTGCGTCAAAAACTGCCGCAAAAAAGGCACATCGCGAAACCAAAGAGGGAATTATAGCGACATACCTTCATACCAATAATAAAATCGGTGTTTTGGTTGAGCTCCTTTCGGAAACCGATTTTGTTGCAAAAAACGCTCTTTTTTCTGAACTTGCGCATAGTATCGCACTTCATATTGCGGCGATGAACCCGCTCTATATTCGCACAGAGGACATTCCAAAAGACGCCATTGAATTGATTACGCGCGAAGCAA
>ERZ1292630.4996-Hain-H41-02um-R3-4996-length-11065-cov-6_pt1 | contig 11065 bp, 7 predicted proteins | sample MGYA00564408_ERZ1292630 | MGnify/ENA primary metagenome ERZ1292630 (study PRJEB36523, sample SAMEA6512641) | groundwater metagenome | collected 2019-01-08 | study: AquaDiva: Metagenomics assemblies of 32 groundwater samples | reverse complement strand
GATCAACGCTAACATTCAAAAGGGAAACGGTGCTTCCCCAGGCGTTGGTCCGTAAGCGGTGCGCTCGATGGCCAAAAAGAAAAAGCTGCCCAAACAACTCGCCATTCTCGACGAGGACCTTTGCACCGGATGCGACGCCTGCGTGTCCGTCTGCCCGGTCAATTGCATCGACAAGATTTCCGACCCCTCCCATCCCGGCTACGCGATGGGCATCTGCACGATCGACCTTCCCGTCTGCATCGGCTGCAAGCTCTGCGCCCAGGTCTGCCCGTGGGACGTGATCACCATGGTCCCGACGGATCATGTGTTGATGGCCCCGAAGTACGCGGCCCTGCTTTCCGAGTAGCGATGCCGGCCCGCGACGCGGCGTGTCTGGCGGATCGATTTGAGTCGGTAGGGCGGGTTTTCCGGCGGGATTTCCGTGGTGCGCACGGAGGCCTTTCAGCCTGAAGGGCTGACCGACCATAGCCGTGGGCAACGCCCACGGTTGTCGGCGCGTATAGAGCCCGACCCTGAAAGGGTCGTACCCCGTGCTTCACGGTATATGCGACCCTTTCAGAGTCGAATATCTCTCTCGTATCCGATGCGGGGGCGGCATTCCGGCCCGCCGGGACTTGCCCCCGCCTACTATCTTTACACCTTTCAGGCGTGATTCCCGTGTGCTTTACGCCATTCGGCCGCGAACCGTATGGCGGGGTTCATCCGCCGATACCCGTCGTCGAAATGCGGGAACGGTTGGGTTGGGGCTACCGAGCTTATCGCCCATCGCCCAACCTGTCAATCAAAGACTCCCGACCTCTTTTTCGCTGCGCAATCAAAGACTCCCGACCCCTTTTTCCCTTTCGCTCCCACGTGAGGCTTCCCTCCTTCAGGCTCACCACCGTCAGCGGCGCGGAGTCCGTACAAATGCACTCGAACTTACAGGCCGCGTCGCGCTTGACGAATTTGGCAGAGAGCACCACGTCGCCGTCCGATCCGCTGGCCTGAATCCCCTCCACGTAGATTATAGTCGGTCGATTCCCGATCTGATCGCAACCCGGTTCGCACGACGACCAGCATTTGCCCAAGTCGAAGGGCTCGGTGCGATTGACATTCTTCCACAGCCGTACCCGGTTGCAAAAACCGGAGCAAGACAGCCGCAGTGTGCCCAGCGTCCCGCACGTTAGCGACACGCCTTTCAAGTCGTTCTCGCCCGTGCGGGCTCTAGAAGGGAATCACTCCCCCAGTCTTGCGACTTGGTCCACCCACCTTCTGCTATTTGTCGTTTGGTGTTTTCGTGACGTCATTCTCCGTTCGCTGGCGCGCAAGAACGAGTTCTGCTCGCAAGCCGTTGACCATTTCTTGAACGGTTGGCTGCTCTCGTGAAGCAACAGTGGCGTTTTCGAGGACTTGACGTGCGTCGTCCCAAGAATTGGTCCAGGCATGGAGAATACCGTGCATATAAAGCGCGCGGGGTCTGAGGTAGATGTCCCCGTTGGCAATCGCAAATTCTAGTGCGTCCGCAGCCTTTCGGTAAAAGGCGCTTTGCACTCCGGCCGCTGCAGCGATACTCCCGTGTCGCACCTTGTTTTCTTGCGCCATTCCAAGCAAATAACCGCATCCTGCGAAGTAACTTGAATAAGGGGCGTAACTTGACTCCGGTAGCTCAGTGGCCAACTTCTGGAGTTCGTCCGCCCATCTGACTGCGTCTTCGATGCTACGACCGTGTGGTCCCGCAATGTCTCCCGGCTCTTTCGCATAAGTAGCCTCCAATAATTCCGTAATCAATCGCAGCGCGCGGTAGTCAGCTCCCTCAGGTCCCCTCGCCCATTCCTGATAACTGGTCTCACCATCCGTAAAAGGGTCTTTGCCATGGATTCTTAGGATAAACTCCATGTCCGACAGCCTATTTAGGAATGTCAGGTCCCACCGTGTAGCCGGCGCCACTTGCACTCGCTGCTTTACGCTCGTTGACTCTCTGGCATTGCCTTTATATGCAATATCCCATAGCATGTCATATTTCCCCGCCTCTGCAAATAAAAAACTTGGTGAGTCTATATCGAACCGTCCAATCAGCGGGGTGATCACGACTGCGGTTCCTGATGATGGCACTTCAGAACTCCTCCCAGCACGAAAAGGATCGCCGCGTGGAACTTGCACCTTCGCGTCCCTTATAGCTCCATCCGAGCCCGCAAGCCGCGGAGTTATTTCGGCCATTGCGTCTGCTGCGGGGAACTCAATGCGCGCGACTAGGATTCCTTTGGCATGAACGGATCCCACCATTGTCGCGGTTGGGTTCCTCTCTTGTGCATGTAATGGAGGAGCCATCATAACAATAGTGGCAATCCAAGCCGTCTTCATTGTACCTAAGTTATGGCCGGCGCACATGTCTATTCCTCGCTTCTTGTTCAAGGACCATTGTATTCGCGCAACTTTTTCAGACTAATGGCCGCAAAGGGATCCTTTTGGCATTCGCCGACTGTGCACATATGCCCTCCGTCTTCATGCGAAAGACCTAGAGTGTGGCCAATCTCATGTGACACACGCATACGCTCGGCTTCGGCGCCAAGGTCGGTCGACTCAGCACCGGGTTGTGTTACTGCCTTGAATATCGTGCATAGGCCAATATAGCTTGCGTTCAAACGAAAGTTATTGGTCGTGCTTCCATCCGAATGGGTGTTAATACCGAGCGTTATTCCATAGGACTGCGCTTCGATATCTGCATCTGCGTCGTCGTTCTCTTCGGCTTGCCACGCAGAGATGACCATTACGGTCCAATAATTGGTTGTTGAAATCGGCAGGTTGCGCACGCCGGGCGCTTTGGCTTGATCCCAGAGATCCTTCCCGTATGGCGATTCGTCAAAGTTGATGTTGCGCAGAAATATCGATACTCCACCCGTGGTGTTAATTGTTTGGTCGTGGCTGGGATCGATATAAGCTGGCCGATATTGACTTTGTAACGCGCCAAGATCTGGAGGCGAAAGCGCCGAAGTATTTGCGCCTCCAGTATAGGTATCATCGCAACCCCAAACCTTTGCGGAAAAGAGGACGGGATCGCTGAGGTCATCGTCACTGAATATGGCATCTCCAGGCGTTACGCCGGTAAAGCAATTGATGCCTATCTGTCCGTTCCCGCAATCTGGTGCGATTAGCGTAACATCGTCACCAGCCGCACTGTTCGTGTAATCGAGCACCTTTGCCACAAGCAAACGCGTTCCATCGGCCCGTAGAATCTCGACGTAACCGTTTGTGAACTGTCCATTGTTGGTCTGAAAGGGATTTGAGAACGGGTCGTCAACATCGAAAAGCACATAGCTGCTCCCAGTTCCCTGTCGTGGCTCATTCCAAGGCATTGTAAACGTGTTCTGTGTAAACGTCGGTCTCACCATCGTGTCAGTTTCTACGTGCAATTTCCGCCACACGGTGAGCATGGGACTCCAGGTGAGGGGGACCTTGTATTCCGCGAAGTCGCCGGGTTTGCCGACGAATTCGTCATCCGCCGCGTCGGCTTTTGGTTGGTCGGCCTGGCTGGGAGCATCGGAGTTTACTGAACCTCCGGCCCGGTAGTTGTTCCCCGGCTGCATGGATACGGTGAAGGTGACGCGGGCCTTGCCGCTGGGCTGCCCGTTGGCGCCGGTAACAGCGGTCGCAGTCCAAGGCTGCTCGCCCGGTGGCGGGCGGTTGTCGGGACCGGACGTCGGAGTCGAGTCGATCAGTCCCAAGACCGGCATCGACGGATTCAGTTGATCAAACGGATCATCAACGTCCCACACCTTGAAATATACCGTGGCCCCCTTCACCTTCGGCTTGATCGTGGCCACCAAATCCACCGTGCGGCGCTTGGCGGCATTCGCTCCATCAGTCTGGTCGATCAAATCCGGAAAGATCTTCTTGCCACCGTTGTTATCACAATTGCCGAGGTCCGGGTTGCCGGGGAAGTCGTCGTTTCGCTCCCAGGTCAAGCTTCCCTCCCTCAAGCTGACCACCGTCAGCGGCGCGGTGTCCGTACAAATGCACTCGAACACGCAAGCCGCGTCGCGCTTGACGAATTTGGCAGAGAGCACCACATCGCCGTCGCCGTCGCTGGCCGCGACGCCTTCCACGTAAATTATAGCCGGCCGGTTCGCCAGCGGCTGGCAGTTCGGCTCGCACGACGACCAGCAGCCCAAGTCGAGCGGCTCGGTTCGATTCGCATTCTTCCACAGCCGTACCCGACCGCACCCAGAGCAAGACAACTGCAACGTGCCCTGCGTGCCACAAGTCACCGGGACGGCCTTCAAGTCGTCCTCGCCCGCCGGCGCCGGATCAGCCTGTTCGCTGTCCCTCACGTTATTATTGTCGTCATCGTCCTCGTTGGCAGGCACGATGATCGCTTTCTTCCTGATCGCATTGGGCGGTATCGGAGACCCTATGGTCACGGTCGTGCAGCGGTATCTGCACTTCCCCGCGTCGGGGCTGTTGGGGTCGGAAACGCACCCGCCTTCCATGCAAGGCCTGACGCTACAGGTCACCCCGCAGCACGGGTCGATGCTGTTACAACACGCGTTGGCTGCTGCTGTTGCGACCGAGTTCGGATCGCAGCACGGGTCCGGGTTGTTGCAGCATGGATCGCTGGATTGGCAACACGGACCCTGGCCGGTTCCACAGCAAGGGTTATCGAGGTTGCAGCATTCATCGATGCTGCCGCAGCAAGGATCATTCTCGTTGCAGCACGGATCGTCACTTCCGCAGCATGGATTGCCGAGCCCGCAGCAGCGGTTGGAATCGCCGCAACAATCACTTGTGTTATCGCAACAGGGATCGGTGCTTCCGCAACAAGGATTGGTGCTTTCGCAACACGAATCGCCGCAGCATGGCTCGCCGCAGCAAGAGTCGCCGCAGCAGGAATCGCCGCAGCAGGGATCGGTGCTTCCGCAGCAGGGATCGCTGCTCCCGCAACACGGGTCTGGATTTCCACAACAGGGGTTGTCCGGGTTGCAGCATGGGTTCGGGTTTCCGCAGCAGGGATCGTTTCCGTTACAACAGGAGTTGGTGCTCCGACAACACGGGTTGTCGGGATTGCAACAGCGGTTGGGGTTCCCGCAGCAGCGGTCACTCGGACTGCAGCACGGGTCCGAACTTCCGCAGCACGAACTACCCCGGCAACAGCGGTCGTTGCAACACGGCTCGCCGCAGCAAATCGGATCAAGGCAGCACGGATCGCCGCAGCATCCACATCCGCCGGGCGGTGGGCACCCGGCGCTGGCTACCGCGAGTTGAAGCACCTCATCCGGCGAAGCTCCGGGCGGCGGTCCCCGAAGCGGCTCGACCGCCCTCGCCGCGATGATCGGATCACAGGGTATGAGTGGCGCAGCGACGCCGCCCAAACCATCCTCTTGTGCTCCGAAACCCATGATGGCCAGGATGCCCTCGCGCGAGGCCGGTTGCCATGAACCATCGTCTCCTTCGCTACGCTCGAGGACAAGGATCGTCGCCGGCTGGGTGGCCCATCTTCCGCGAAGCGGAAGGTGGGGGAGTGATTGGACCGCAACATGCGAATCATCAAATCCTGGCCCCAGGTTCTGCGGAACCTGGGCCACCCCGTCAAGCGAAGCGAACAGCGCCGGGTCGAGTCCGAAGTCGCGTTGCAGACTCCCCACGGCCACGGCGACATCGTCCGGCGTGAAGAGCAGGCGATCGAAGACGTAAAGATACTCCGTCTCAAAATCGTTCCAGTACGCGACGAAGCCGGGATTGTCCGATTTGGCCGGTCGCTCGCGCTCGCGGTTCTGATCGTCGTCGGGCGGAAGTGCCGCATCGTAGATGACCAGAATGCCTGCCGAGGTTACGACTCGAAAGCGGGTCAACTCTTCCGCTTTGCTGGACCGGTCGCTGACGCTCCCGGCTCGGATTGGCCGGTCGCTCGCGCTCGCGGTTCTGATTGGCCGGGCGCGATCTTCATCAGCGGATTTGACGGCGGAATCGCGGACGGATCTGCCCCCCCCGCGAGATCGATCCCTGGCATCGCCACCGAGGACCTGCGATACGCACAAAAGCAACAGCCCGAGAACGCCGCGCCGAACCATGCTCTCGCCTCCCTTCGCGGGCTTATGCCGCCTCCACCCGCACCGGTTCGATTCAGAAAGGACGCTGGTACTGTACTCCAATACCGAAGGATGTGCAAGCGAAACTCAAAAATTAATTTGCTGTCATCGGTCATTGAAAGCGTGAGTTCGCGCGGCTGCGTCAATATCTAACGATGCGGGCACGGTTCATGCCGGGGTGGGGCAAGCCGTGTTGGCGGGCGAAATTGCTATGGCACGACCAGTTCCAGATTATGCTGTCATGGACCGTCGTTGTGATGATGGTTCGGCTCGCCGTTCGTTGCGGCGGACAACGGCGCAACTGCGGCCATGACAGCCGGTAGTTCCGTAGCCTCGTCTAACCTACTCAGTAAACAATGGCACGTCGTCGGATCGGTGAGGTGTACGAGTGACCAGTCGCCGACCGGTACGCGGTGGCCTCGATGCTTCCCTACGATACACGCGCGGTCCTTGTGCGTGCCGAAGTGTTCCCTCAGGACCGGGGCATGAAACACCACGGCGAGGAACTCGCCGCCACGGTCGTATCGGGCCGCGACACCGGGCGCCTCGTCGAAGCGCAGGATGTGCACGGTCTGCAACTCGAACCCGCCGGGCAATGTCTGCGGCAGGTCGAAATTCAATCCGGCGGCGTAGCGTTTGGCCTCGTTGGGCGTCGCAGAGATGGCGTTGTATTGTGCCAGGAACTTTTCGAAGCCCGTCACGGCGTCGTGTTGCAGGGCGTCGAGGAGGATCGCAAAATCGACCGTTGCGGCGCGGGCCTGCCCACGGTCGCGATCCCATGGAACTCCGAATAGCCCAAGCCCAATCACGATCACGATGCTTGCAGCGATAGCCAGCGCTGTGCGCGAGCGAAGTACGCTAAAAAAAGACATTCGGACCGCATGCCCGCTATCCAGCCGCTCTTCGATTGCGGACCATAGCTCCGAGGGAACTGAGACCGGGCGGGACTGCGCCAGCGACACCGCCAACTGCCGGATGTCGTCAAGCTTCTCCGCGCACGCGTAGCAGACCGAAACATGCGCCTCGACTTCGCGGCGCACTTCCGGGGCGGCCTCGTCGTCCACGTAAGGTCCCAGCAAATCTCGGATTTTTTCGCAGGTCATCACGTTCCGGTTCCAGGTCGAACGCGCGGCGACGAAGTTGTCGGGTTGCCGTCCACAGATTCGCTCTCGACCCCATCTATTGGATGTTTCGGAGCGGGTGTTTCTTCCACAAAGCCATAACCTTTTTTCAGCAATTCGCGCATTTTTTCCCGGGCGCGGTTTAACCGCGACCCCACGGTGCCCGGGGAGCAATCGGCAACCTGTGCGATGGACTGATAGTCCAGGCCTTCCTGGTATCGAAGGACGAGCATGGTCCGTTCAAGAGCGGGAATTTGAGCCAACGCGGCCTCGATGTCGATTCTCGTGTCAGCGCCGTTGTCGGGGTCTCCACGGCCGTATCTGGCGGCGAAGGACTCACGGTTGGTCCTGGCGACGCCTTCGCGTCTGAGGAACTGAAGCGCTTCGTTGACGGCAATCCGGCATAGCCACGTGTAAAACGACGAGTTTCCGTCGAACTGCGCTATTCGGGTGAACGCTCGGACGTAGGTCTCTTGCGCGAGATCGAGCGCGTCCTCCGAACTGTGAGTTATGCGGAGCAAAACGCGATAAACCCTCTCCGCCGTTCGCGCATAGATTTCCTGCTGGGCTTTACGGTCGCCCCGGCGGCAGCGCTCAATTAGCTCGTGGTCGATCATCGGCTGCTCGGAGGCCCACCGGAACGTAGGCGCGGCCTCTTCATACGACTGCGGTAGCATAGTCTCGTCAATTCCGTATCGAAAGGCCGCCATCCCGCCTTTGCCGACTCTGATTGGACGACCCGACATGGCCTCGCAGGCGTTTTATCTGCCCGCCGGGAAGATTTTGCGGCTGCCGTGCATCTAATCCTGAGCAGCACGAAGGCGCCGGAGCCTTTTGAGACGGAGCCGGTCGATCTTCAACGGGCCTGCTGCGAAGGAATCACGGACAATGTTTTGCGAACAACGAAGGTACCGTTCTTGGATGCTATGTCTTTCGCTCCTCTTGCCTGTCGCTGTCGTGTCGGGCCACGAGGGTCACGGCGGCAGTGAGGTCGGACCGTACGATCTCGATACGCCCCGTCAGGTGTCGCCGGAAACGGCCGCGCATATCGGTTTGAAGACTGCGGAAGTTGACTTCGGGGTGGTGGAGGATGTTCTGCAGCTTTCCGGAATCGTCCGGGCGACGCCGAACCGCCATTGGACCGTCGCGACGCGAACGGCCGGCAAGGTTCTCTCGGTCCGTGTGGAGATCGGCGACCGCGTCAAACAAGGGGACCTGCTCCTCGAGATCGATTCGCCGGAACTCGCGCGCAACGTGTACGAAGCCCGAAAGCTCGAAACCGAATATCAGAAACTCCTCGTCGAGATCGTTCGCGCCGAGGGCCGTGTCGAACAATTGCGCGTGGAGGTCGAGAACTCTCAAGAGACCGCCGGTCTGGCCGAAGCCGATTTGCAACGCTCCGAGGCCGCGGGCGATAAGGCGGTCCCGTTGAACGTGCTTTCCGAACGGCGAACCGCGGCCCTGCGCGCCCGGGGAGAGGCCAAGCTCAGAGCGGTGGACTTGAGCGTGGCGATCAAGGAGGCGCAGGCCCTGAAAAACCAGGCGGAGGCGCTTCGGCTGTCGCGCGACGCGCAGCTAGCCATTGCGAATGTTGAGCCGTACCAGCAGAACGTGCTGACCCAAGCGGCGGATGAACAGCCGATCAACCTGGTGCGACTGTCGGCGCCTGCGGATGGCGTGGTCATTGCGCGAACTGCGCGCACGGGCCACTGGGCGGCTCCCGGCGAAACGCTGCTGGCGGTTGCTGACTATTCCGTCGTTCAGATCGAGGGCGAGCTTCCGGAATCCTTGATCCCCCGTGTTGTCAGCCGCTCCTCGGACAAGGTCCGAGTCAGGGTGCCCGCGGATTCGAATTACTTGAGCGAAGGACGCATCAAGTTCATCAGCCCAGTACTCGATGAGGTCAAGCGAACGGCCCATGTCCTGATCGAAACGAGGAACGCCGACGGGGCACTGAGGGACGGGATGTTCGTTGACCTTGCGATTGTTCTCCGCGAGGAAAAGACGGCTGTCGTCGTGACGCGATCGTCCGTCATTCAGGATGGTCCCGTCCATTTCGTCTTCGTCAAGAGCGGCGATAACGTGTATCAGAAGCAGGACATCGAACCGGGTCTGTCTAACGATCAGGTCGTCGAGGTTCTTTCGGGGCTGGCGCCGGGTGACATTGTCGTCACGCAGGGCGCTTACTCGCTCACGCAACTACGCCCCAAAGCCGCAACGGCTGTTGCAATCGGCGCACCAACCCAAGCCAGGAACGGAGTCCCGAAAACCCCGTGAGCGCGCCGCGCGTGACCTGCTCTTTGTAGGGTGGGCACCGCCCACCATCGCAACAGGAACCTGATCCAGTGCTGAATGCCATCATCCGATTTGCCCTGCACAACCGCGTGCTCGTGCTCGCGGCGGCAGTTCTGCTCGCGGCGTACGGGCTATTCACGGCCTCGGAGTTGCCGACGGATGTGCTGCCGGATTTGAACCGCCCGACGGTAACGATTCTAACCGAGGCGCCGGGTCTGGCCCCGGAGGAGGTGGAGACGCAAATCACCTTCCATCTGGAGACGGCGCTCAACGGCTCTGTGGGTGTCGAGCGGGTGCGAAGCGTGTCCGGACTCGGGTTATCCGTCGTCTTCGTCGAGTTCGGGTGGGAAACGGACCTCCGCTATGACCGCCAGGTTGTCCAGGAGCGCCTCAACCAGGTTGCGGAAAAGTTGCCGCCCGGCGTGATCCCCATCATGGGACCCGTCACGTCCATCATGGGCGAGATCATGTTGGTCGGGTTGCGGAGCGAAACGCTGTCGCCGATGGATGTGCGTTCGCTGGCAGATTGGGTTATTCGCCCGATGCTGCTCTCCGTGGCCGGTGTAGCTCAGGTCACCGTAATGGGCGGGCAGGTGAAGCAATTCCAGGTGCTCGCCGACCCGGACAAACTGCGGCGGTTTGAGCTCACGCTTTCCGATCTTGAAGAGGCTTTGGAACGCGCCAACGAGAACTCGGGGGGCGGCTTTATCGTTGCCGGAAGTCAAGAGTTCGTCGTCCGCAACCTGGGACGGGTGTCCACCGTCCGTGACATCGAGACGTCCCTGGTTGCTGTTCGAACCAACGAAGGAGTTACGAGCCCAGTTCTTGTTCGAGACGTTGCTGCGGTTCGGGAGGGTGGAGCTCCCATCAAGCGCGGCGATGGATCGATGAATGCTCGTCCGGCCGTCATTATGGCGATCCAAAAGCAGCCCGGCGCGGACACCCGCGACCTGACGGCCCGCATGGATCAAGCCATCGAGGGGCTTAGGGCTGCACTCCCCAAAGACTTGGTCATCAATGCCGACCTGTTCCGACAAGCGCATTTTATCGAGGCCGCCGTTGATAATGTGGTTGAGGCCCTCCGCGACGGGTCCATTCTCGTCGCGATCGTGCTGGCGCTGTTCCTTCTGAACTTCCGCACGACGTTCATCACCCTGACCGCGATTCCCCTGTCGCTCTTGATTACGGTGTTGGTATTCCACTTTTTCGGCCAGTCGGTCAACACGATGACCCTGGGCGGGATTGCCGTGGCCATCGGGGAATTGGTCGACGATGCCATCGTCGATGTGGAAAACGTGTTCCGCCGATTACGCGAGAATCGTCATCTACCCCATCCGCTCCCGGTCGTGGAGGTCGTGTTCCACGCATCCAGCGAGATCCGTAATTCCATCGTGCTGGGAACGGGTGTCGTCCTGCTGGTCTTCCTACCGCTGTTTACTCTTTCGGGCATCGAAGGGCGGCTTTTTAAGCCCTTGGCCGTTGCCTACATGGTGAGCATCCTCGCATCGCTGATCGTTTCGCTGACGGTGACCCCTGCGCTTTGCTTCTATCTGTTACCGAACATGAAGCAAATGCAAGAGGAGAAGG
>ERZ1292630.4283-Hain-H41-02um-R3-4283-length-12145-cov-4_pt1 | contig 11066 bp, 17 predicted proteins | sample MGYA00564408_ERZ1292630 | MGnify/ENA primary metagenome ERZ1292630 (study PRJEB36523, sample SAMEA6512641) | groundwater metagenome | collected 2019-01-08 | study: AquaDiva: Metagenomics assemblies of 32 groundwater samples | reverse complement strand
AATGGCCCGAATTTGGACGGGAGAAGTGTGAGTTCGCATGAGGCGAGCGTTACCGCCCACATCATATGGCTGATCAACCCAAAGGGTATCTTGCATATCACGGGTCGGGTGATTGGGAGTGAAATTAAGGCGATCAAAATTATAGCTCGCCGTCTCGAGCTCGGGTCCACTGGCCACCTGAAAACCGAGTTTGGCAAAAATAGCGACGCACTCGCGCATGGTCCAGGTTAAGGGGTGAAGATGACCATTGTTTGGCATGACTACCTCAAAGTTATTGGTGGACGGACTTGAAAAGAGAGTTCAATTAAAATAAGGGCGACCAGCAGAAGGACGCCATCCCACCAGGTAAGAACCTGATAACCCGAGAGGGCAAGGAGGAAGGTACCCGCCAGCGCAATAAGGCTGCTTTGGCGTAAAATTGGCCAGTGGTGTGAGGGGTAAATGGTTTGATCGCGGCGCCAACGCCAGCCGTAGCCAGCTAAAACACTCGCCCCGAGAAGAAACAGAAACAGGCCGGCATAGAGCGAGGCCAGTATAAAACCATCGGCCACTGGGGCCTCTATCCCGGCCTGGCTGGTGGGAAGGTAACTGGTCGTGATCGCCCCAAAAACACCAAAACCCAGTAGACCAATCACGAGCCAGGTAAAGGTAATTTGACTCATTTTCATGACGCTCTTGACTCCTTATCAAGCTCGGCAAGCGTCGCTTCAAGACTGTCGAAAACTTCGGGTTGGGTTTCGAGATGAAACTGAAACTCGGGTATACGCCGCAGATTTAAGGTTTTGCCGAGTTGGCTACGGTAGTGGTAGGCGCGCTCTTTGAGCTTGGCTGGAAGATCGGCTGGTTGTTGTTCGTCGGGGTTAATGAGGGCTAAAAAGACGTGAGATTTTGATAAATCGCGTATCGTGTCGACAGAAACAACAACAAGCATGCCGAGCTCTTCGGCATCCTCTTCAATAAGCTGGCTTAGTTTTTGACCGAGCAGTTCGTTAATTTTGGCCATACGATCAGGTGTTGGCATAGATTTACTCTAACTCGAGAACCTTCATCTATCAAGAGAGATACTTAGACGAAGTATCGCAATCACCATTTATATAGTTGTCATTCCCGCCCGAGAGCGGAAATCTAGGTTAAAGTATTTATCTGGATCCCCGATCAGGTTTCACTGCGGCGAACCAGTCGGGGATGACAAACCAACAGTGTATCGGACCGATTATAAACTTTTATCAACGAGCTTAACTGGCAGGCGTTATGTAGGTTTTACTGGCGATTTAGGTAATAAAAAACAGCGCCGACCGCGCTGCTCAACTTTTTTGACTATGTATCAATTATACACGACAGTTATCCCCATGTCAAATTTTTTAGGTTTTTTAGATTCAAAAAGCGAATAAACACCGAACGAAGTGCGCTGGATTCCCGCTGTCGATTTCGTCCCGGTGGACACCGGGACGAATCGGCGCTGGAATGACGAAGAGGTTAGCAAAAGGCCCGGGTGCTTCCATGCACTCGGGCCTTTGCGGGATACTTTTCCCTTCCTTTTAGGGGGGCGGGACGTCGATCAGCCAATCCTTTCGTTTGGCGAAGAGCCGAAGGCGAAGCAAGAGGTTTTCCTGTGACTTCCAGGTCACGCGGAAAATCATCTTGACCTCGAAGTGGAGCTGGCGCGGCGTGAGCCGCGTGATCAGGAACCACTGGGCCGCCATGCGGACCAGAAATTCCTGATGTAGCTGCGTCGCTGGCGGAAAGGTATTTTCGAAAAAAGACCTGTCCGTCAGGTAACGCCAGAGTTGGGCGTCACGGTTGCTGGCCCAGCCCTCCCAGGCCTTGGCGACATGGTCGTGGGAGACCAACAACTGGTCCTCCCGCTTCTGCTCCTTCAACGTGGCCAACATGCCGTCCAGGGCGTTGTAGACCGCCACGTGACCCACATAGCGGTTCTTAAGCAGCGGCATCAGCGGCCCGGGATTGCCGGACAGGATGACGCTGATCAGGAGGGTGTAGAGCCGTGGCTCGACCTCCGCCCGCCATGTGGCCCAGACGGCCTCACGGCGCTGGGCGTGGGTTTCGTTCGCACCGGCCGGTCGGCCGAGGAACTCGGTGACGACCTCCTCCGTTTCAGGACCCCAGTCACCGTCGACAGGCATCAGTTCGGTCGGGCGGCCCCTGACGATCTGCCACTCATTGAGACAGGCCTGGACGTCGGCGTCGCGGCCGCCTTCCAAACCGCCAGCGTAGGCACTAATGACGTAGATGCCCAGACGCGGCTGGATTCGGAGGTTGAGAGACCCCTGAATCCAATCGCGCGCTGCTTGTTGTTCAACTAAGGTGGCATTGTCGGTGACGTTGTGGAACTTGCGTCCCGACTTCGCCGCCACGAGTGCCTGCCGAGTTGTTTCGACGGCCTGCGGCATCGTAGCGCGATCAGTACCATTCTCGAGCCCCATCCAGAGGTCATTGACCAGGAGGTGCCCAAGGATGATCGAACCCCGACAGCGGAGTTTCAAGCCCTCGACGATGCGGCGTTTGCTGCTGGTGGTGACGAGCTCCTCGCTCTCGGCCGCAGTCTCGATTCCGAGAAAGGCGTTGAGCAGGGGCTCATGGCGGTAGCGCTTGTAAACCTCTTGCGCCGTCAGGTAGTGAACCTGACAGGGCCCAAAAGTCCGCACCCAGCTCGCCGGGATGAGGGGAAGATTGGCCGCCAGGAATTCGACCAACGGATCGCAGTCGAACCAGACGGTCAACTCCTTCTCGACGCGAGCAGCATCGAGCCCGTTCTCCATCGCCAGTCGCACCGAGCGACTTTTTCCGTCGAGGCAGGTATAGAGGACTTGGCCCACCTCCGCCCGGAGCGGGTGGCTCGCGATCTCGGTGTAGCCCCGACACTCGTCGTGGCTAATCAGATAACTCCGCAGCCCGTAGAGACTGGCCACAACGCCGAGCATGGCGAAGAGGATCTTCCCCTTGTGGCGCCAGACCGACGGCGTCAGCTCGATGAGGTAGAGAAGCACGACACTGATGAACGCGCTCTCTTTCAGGTTAAGCGGCGTGAACTTCGCGACCACAAGCGCGAACGCGCTCATGATGATGACGATGAATGGTCGCTGGACGAGCATGACGAAGGGCAGAAGCCCCAGGCGAAAGACACGGCCAACGTACAGGGCCAGGTTGTCAAGATTCATTAGAGAAAGGCCTCCTTCAGAATTTCGGGATTAGGTCAGACCCTAACAGAATATACGTATTTTGTCAACAATTAGCAGGTTAAAAATGTAAAATAGCTTTTTAGCTTCTTAGCTAATTAGCTTTCACTAAACACAAATCCCTCGAAAATCGAGGGTTTTGTGAATCTGATCGCTATTTTCTATTCGCTGATCGCTATACTTAACGTTTGGCCCATTGAGGGGCGCGGCGGGCGCGCTTGAGACCCGGTTTCTTCCGTTCTTTTTCACGAGGATCGCGACGGAGAAAGTTAGCTTTTTTAAGGGCTTGACGCCATTCGCCGTTGATAGTCAAAAGGGCGCGGGCGACACCGAGGCGCATGGCCTCGCGTTGGCTTTCTTTACCACCACCGCGAACTTTAACAGTGACATTCCACTTACCAGCTTCACCAACGAGCTCAAACGGGGCGAAAATCAGACTATCGCTGGGCATTTCTTTATCGTTAATCAGTAAGGCACCGTTGCCACCAGGGTGGATACGGACGCGCGCAACCGACGTTTTGCGTCGACCGGTGCCATAAATATAGCGCAAGGCGCGACTTTTGGGCTTGACAGGCGCCGCGATCTTTTCGGCTTCGACCATAACTTCTTTAGTTTGGGCTAGTTCTTTATCAGCTTTAGCGGCCATGGTTGGCTCCTTCTTCATGGGCATGAATCGTCAGGCGCTTAAGCCAAACGGCCCGGAGACGATTTTTGGGAAGCATCCCAGCCACGGCGCGCTCGATAACTTCGCCAGGATTGGTTTGCATTAAATCTTTAGTTGTCTTGGTCTTTAAGTGCCCCAAGTAACCAGTGTGATGATAGTAGGCCTTCTGGTCGAGTTTATTGCCCGTCAATTTCAAAGCCTGGGCGTTAATCACAATCACCGTATCGCCCTGGTCGAGGTGGTGAACAAAAGATGGCTTGGTTTTACCTCGCAGCAAATCAGCAATTTTCGTTGCCAATCGCCCCAAGGGAATACCGGTCGCATCTAACCGGTGGGTCACAATAACGTGTTCGGGAGACATATTAGTCTTCATGCTGACGCTCCCTTTCGGCGGACAGTCACCTTGGCTTTGGGTCGGCGCAAGCTAGGTAGGCCGCGCTTCTTTGAGGGTAGTGCCGCTGTTTTCGCTTCAGCCATTTTCGCCACTTCTTTTTTGGTATCGGCAATAAGCTCAACCAACACAAGCGGGGCATTATCACCAACGCGATTACCAAGTCGAACCGTACGGGTAAAACCGCTGGTTCGATCAAAGTAACGCGGCACGAGAATTTCGTTTAACTTTTTGGCGGCCAGTGGATCAGCCAGCCAGGCTCGAACGCGGCGAAGATTGGCCAGCCCGGCTTTTTTTGAGGCCACAATCACCCGATCGGTAAAACGGCGCAGTTCTTTGGCTTTGGCCTGCGTGGTTTGAACCCGTTCGTAAAGCAGGAGAGAGGTGGTCATATTTCGGACCATCCACTCGCGATGGGCTTTCTTGCGACTCAATTCTTTCATTGCCATTTTGACCTCTATTTAGGTTCTTAGGTTATTAGTCTGTAGGTTCTTAGGATTTTTTGGCTTTTTTCACGATTTCTTTTTTATCGGTCTTAGGATTTTTTCTTCTTTGGCTTCAGTGGGAACTTTTTTAACTTTGGGAGCTGGCTTCTCGGTGACTGCAGCTCCAATATCATGATCAGCCTTTTTCGCTCGAGCCTTTTTGGGGGCAGTTTCGGTTGCAACTTCGAGTTCCGTTATAATTTGGGCGTGCTCCAGAAGAATTTGGGCAGCCTGACGAAGGGCCTCACGCGGATGAATCGTGCCATCGGTGGTGATGTCAAGTGTCAGCTTATCAAAGTTAGTCTTATCACCAACGCGGGTATTTTCGACTTCGTAGTGGACTTTTTTAACGGGTGTAAAAATCGAGTCGACGCTAATCGTACCCAAAGCGCGCTGTTCGTGGCGCTTTTGTTCAGTGGGCACATAGCCTCTGCCACGCTCGATCATAATATCAAGACTTAATTTACCCTGTTTATCGAGAGTCGCAAGGTAATGTTCAGGGTCAACAATCGTCACTGAAGAGTTACCCGTAAAATCTTTAGCCCGAACTTCGCCTGGCCCTTTGGCCTCGAGGTGAATGGTAGCTGGCTCGTCGGTATGGAGTTTGATCCGCAGTGTCTTAAGATTCAAAATCAATTCCACGACGTCTTCATGCATGCCGGGCAGGGTCGTAAATTCGTGGGTGGCGCCTTCGATCTGAACGGTCGAAATCGCCGACCCAGCAAGTGACGAAAAGAGAACCCGACGCAGCGAGTTACCGAGCGTCACACCATAGCCCGGCGAAAGAGGTTCGATAATATAACTGCCAGCGCGATCATCTTCGTTCACCGTTTCAATTTTCATGAGGGCTGTCTCGGGGAGGGTATAAATCATAATTTGCTCCTTGTGGAGAGAATTCGGATCCGAAACGGTAGCTCAATCCCTGGCCATCATTCCGTGCCCGAATAGTTCTCTACTTATTTAGCGGCTGTAATACTCAACAATCATTTGTTCGTCGATTTCTGTAGCGATATCTTCCCGTTTCGGGAAAGCCAGCACTGACCCGCCAGTTTTACTGTCATTGAGCTTTAACCAACCTGGCACGTCGACCCCGCGCGGATGGATTAAAGTTTCTTTGGTAATTACGATCTCTTCGCCAACTTGGACTTGATAGGAAGGAATGTTCATTTTTTTGCCCTGTAGGCAGACGTGGCCGTGGCTAATAAGTTGACGCGCCTGGGCTCGCGTTTGGGCAAGATCAAGTCGGTAAAGAACATTATCTATCCGACGCTCGAGCAGCTCCAGTAACTTTTCACCGGTGGCGCCACGAACTGTGCGGGCTAAATCAAAATAACGTCGGAACTGGCGCTCACGCAAGCCGTATTCTTTTTTAGCTTCTTGTTTGGCAACCAAACGCTTACCGTACTCGGAGAGACGGCGTTGCTTTTTACCGGCGCCCGGTTTACCCGAACCTGGTTTAGAAGGAAAAGGTGGCATAGTACCTCGCTTTGCGAGTAATTTCCAATTTCTAATTTCTAATTTCTAAATAAAACGAGGTCTTGGAAAAGGAATGGCTTACGTTAATCTGGAAGTTATTCATAAAATTAGACTTTACGCGGTTTGCGCTGGCGAACACCGTTGTGGGCCACGGGCGTTGTGTCTTTAATACCATTAACATTAATACCCGAGCCTGAAAAAGCCCGAATAGCTTGCTCGCGGCCGGCGCCAACACCCGAGACATAGATATCAACTTCGCGCGTGTTAACAGCCTTCAGACGCTCGATCAGTTCTTTCATCGCTGTTTGGGCGGCGTAAGGTGTTGATTTGCGCGCCCCGGCAAAGCCCAAGCTGCCGGCGGTGACCCAGCCGATCGTATTACCGATGGCATCGGTGGCAGTGATAATCGTGTTATTAAAAGAAGAGCGAACGTAAACCCGCCCACTGGTAACATTTTTAATAACTTTCTTTTTGCGAATAACTTTAGCCATTATACCTCAGCTTCATGCGAGCTTTTTAGCTTTTTAGCTTTTTAGGGGTCTTATCCTACATTTCCCTAATCAGCTAACAAGCTAAGTAGCTGTTTATGTCTTATCGAGACTACGCTTACCGCTGCCAACCGTTCGCTTTTTACCACGTTTGGTACGGGCGTTGGTTTTAGTTCGCTGCCCACGGGTGGGGAGGTTCTTGATATGACGGACTCCTCGATAGGAGCTGATTTCTTTTAACCGTTTAATATTTTGGCTAACTTCGCTACGCAGATCACCTTCAACTTTGAAATTACGCTCAATGACGGCGCGAATACGCTCGACTTCATCAGACGTGAGGGCTTTTACCCGCGTTTCGGCATTGATTTTAGCGCGGGTGAGGATGTCATGGGCCCGCGTTTGGCCAATCCCAAAAATATAGGTGAGAGCTATTTCAACTCGTTTCTCAAGAGGCAAGTTAACGCCGGCAATACGAGCCATTACAAGGCCTCCGGCATAAATTCCAAATTCTGAATTCTGAATTTCATAATTTAGCCTTGACGCTGTTTATGGCGTTTGGTTGGGCAAATAATTCGATTAATACCTCGGCGCTTGATGCGTTGGCACTTTTCACAGCGGGGTTTGATGGCTGGACTAACTTTCATAACTTCTCCTTAGCGTCCTATTTGACCACCATCACGGGATTGGTCAAGACGGCGACTGATGCGACCACGGGTGAGATCATAAGGGGAAAGTTCAATTTGAACTCGATCACCCGGCAGAATTCTGATGCGATGGAGGCGCATTCTCCCCGAGAGAGTGGTTAGAATAATCGGTTTTGGCTCCTGGGGACTATCCAACTCCACCCGAAAAAGTGTATTTGGCAAAGCCTCGGTAACTATCCCCTCCATCTGAATTGAATCTTTGGCCATAAACTCCTAGTAAACGCACTTACATACATAAACGATCCCCGTATGTCACGGGGGCCGTATGTCTTCGAGAAACAGCGTACCATGGCTTCATTTCGCCGTCAACCCCTCACTAACGACTCGGGCTCTGGCCAGGCGCGAAGAGGAGTTAAAATTTCTGCCTCATCATCTGTAATTAAAATTGTATGTTCAAACTGTGCCCCTTTTGAGCCGTCGAGGGTGCGGATTGTCCAACGATCTTGATCCAGCACTATTTCGGGACTACCCAGGGTGACCATCGGTTCAAGACAGATAACCAACCCTTTCTGAAGCAATAGACCACTGCCAGCCCGGCCATAGTTGGGAATTTGCGGCTCTTCATGGAGCTGGCGACCAATACCATGACCAGTTAGGTCACGGATAATTCCTAGCCCAGCCGCTTCAATCACCCGCTGAATAGCGGCTTGGACATCGCCTAACCGCCTCCCAGCGCGCGCCCGGACAATTCCGGCCTGTAAGGCTTCTTGCGTGGTAGTTAAAAGGTGCTGATCTTTTACCGAAATCTGGCCGACTCCTAAGGTGATGGCCGCGTCGGCGTACCAGCCATCGACAATCGCCCCGGCATCAATGCCCACAAGATCACCATCGACAAATTGTTTCGCCGTCGGAAGACCATGAACAACAGCATTATTAACCGAGATACAGAGCGTTGCCGGATAACCTTGATACCCAATAAAGGCGGGCTGGCCGCCGCGCTGCCTAATTGTTTCGCGTGCATACTGGTCCAAGTCATGTGGCCTGGCACCGCAAATAACTAAGGCGGCCAGATCAGCTAAGACACTGCCGACAATCTGACCCGCCTGACGAATCTTCGCAATCTCGGCCGGTGTTTTGATGAGCTGACTCATATACTTGGAGGCAGGTGCAAAGCCGTGGCTATAACTGTCTGAACCTGTTCAATAGTTGCTTCGCCATTTATTTCCGTCAAACGATTGAGTTTTTTATAATGGTCAACAAGAAGAAAAGTTTGGCTATAAAACAGGTTAAGTCGCGTTTCGATAACCTCGGGTTTGTCGTCTTTGCGCATCGCTACCGAGGTACCACATTTAGGACAAACGAGTTGGCGCAGAAGGCTTGGAAGAGAGCGGACGATCGTGCCACACTCGCTGCAGACATAACGGCTGGCCAGTCGCTCAAAAACGACGGCTCGGGGTAAGTTCAGGTAAAGCGCCACGGGTAAGGGACGCTCAAGTTTAACTAAAAGGGTGTCTAAAAAATGGGCTTGGTTCAAATTGCGTGGATAGCCGTCGAAAACAATTGGTTGATCAGCTGGTATTTTAGTGACTTCATGACTAAAAATTGATTCAATTATCTTATCCGGCACAAGTTCACCGTGGTTAATGAGCGATCTAATTTTTCTACCCAAGGCATCTTTGTGGGTGGCGTAGCTACGCATCAAATCGCCAGTCCCAATAGAGTGGTAGTGGTATTTATCAACAAGTAGCTTTGCCTGTGTACCTTTGCCCGAACCTTGGGGTCCAAAAAGAATAAGATTGGGTGGTTGTGAACTCATTAGGCCCCCTTTGGAGCAATCTTCGTGATTGACCAGATGCCGCTTGTACCTTTCGTTGCTGGTTGGGTCAAGGTAACTTCATAGGTTTTAGTCTGATTACCGACAAGACGACTAACAGAAACTAAGGCGGTACCCTTGGTGTTATCGCGGCTTGTCTCACGATAATCATCACTGGCGCCCAGGCCAAAGGCACCAGCCGATTCGGCTTTAGCAACCTCTTTAGGACTCAACCGCCAAGCATCGGCACCGCCCGAAACGACTGTTTGGAATTGCGTCGCTCGGCCGGGGTCAGTCGTAAAGCGGACTTCAAAAATATTTTGTTTGGCGTTGATTTCAGGAATCAATAGAATCTGACCGATGCTTAGCTTGTACGGGTCAATAAGCCCATTCGCTTCCGCCAGACGTTCGAGGGTCATATTGTTTTTGAGGCTAACCGGATAAAGCGTATCACCAGCGACGACTGTATAGGTTTCGCTGGGTTGACTAAGTCGATCAGCCGCCGCCACCGCAGTTGGCACGCCAGTCACAGGTGTTGAACTAGAATCTGTTGGCGTCGGCGTCGCGGACACGTTTGTTTCTAAAGTTTGACTCGGCGTCGGCGTGGCTATTGATGTCGTTTCAGTTGTGGTAGCTTGCTCCGCGACCACCGCGCGTCGGTTAAGATGGTTTTGTAAAACGGTGGCTTTTGTCGCAAAATAGGCGGTTGACCCAGCCAGAGTGGCCAAAACGAGTAATAAGCCATTAATTACCCAGCGATTCATGATGTACTCCTTTGTCTCCAGCCTACCACGATTTTGGCAGATCCGAGCGATTGAGCCTGATTTTGGACTCGATCAAAGATATATAACGTACCAGTTGTTCCCTGAATTTGGATAAAGGCCAGACTCTGCCCGTCTGGAGCGTAGGCTGGTCGGCTTTCTTGCCCAGCCAGGGCAGAGAGGCGTTTCGGCTCATTGCTATCCTTCGTTAGTTCAAAAAGATCACCCTGCTGGCCCGGCCCGTCGACAAACGCTAGGCTGTCATCAGACGCCCAGGTGAGATCATAGGGAACACGGTTGGTAAAGCTCGCTCTTTTTTCGGGACTGCCACCATTAGTGGAGAGGAGAAGAATCTCGCCGCCGCCAGCTGGATCAGTGGTTTGACGAACATAGGCAAGTTGTTGACCGCTTGGTGAAAATATGGGTTGGGTCAGCGGCAGATTATCACGGACGAGGATTTTTTTCGCCGTTCCATCCCTATTCGCCAAAATCAGCGAAAAACCGTAGTCAGCCTCGGCATTAGAAAAGCTAACATAGGCAATATGGGTGCCGTCCGGGCTAAAGACCGGCGGCCAGGGAGCCGTAAAATCAGCAATCAGCCTAGTAGCCAGACCACTGCCATCCAGCTTAATGGCCCAGAGGCTGCCGCCAAAGTCTTGCGTCGCCTCCCCCATCAGGGCTATTACTTCGCTGCCCGTGGCCGTCATATTGCCGATTAATTTAAGTTTGAGCGTTTCGTCTTTATCGGTGTACATCACCTGACGTTTTTGCGTTGCAGGATTCACGATTACGATCTGGTTAACTCCACCACTCGTCATTAAAACTACCAGATCATAGTCAGCCGCCGCTTTAGTAACGCTTGGCGTGGTGGTTGTCTTATTAACTATAACTTGAGGGGGCGTTAGAGAAGAGGTCGGCGAAGATAACTGGTTTTGACCGGCAACATCAACTGGTGTCAACCGACCGGCCCAGATGGCAAGCCCCACGACCGCGGCTATAAAAACGAAGCTTGTTAAGCCCCGCCAGCCTCGACTATTGCGACGCATCATCCGCTCCTTATATCCTACAGATCAAATTTAATCATAGGTTCGCATGACAAGCTGGGCGCGGAATTGGCGCATGGTTTCAATAATAACCGAGACAATAA
>ERZ1292630.2964-Hain-H41-02um-R3-2964-length-15323-cov-13_pt1 | contig 11066 bp, 13 predicted proteins | sample MGYA00564408_ERZ1292630 | MGnify/ENA primary metagenome ERZ1292630 (study PRJEB36523, sample SAMEA6512641) | groundwater metagenome | collected 2019-01-08 | study: AquaDiva: Metagenomics assemblies of 32 groundwater samples | reverse complement strand
CCATAACAAACTTCCTCCTTTTTATTTAGTGTAAGTGTCAGTTCTAAGTGTCAGTGTCTGTCCCATGTCCGGATACTGACACTGTCCACTGTCACTAATCACTTTAAAATGCTTCCATTTCTTTGGCCATCTTTCTTTCTGACCACCAGTTGAAGAATTTGACACCCAAAAAGGCGCCGCCGACCATGCCTGTGCCATACAGCCAGCCACTGGGATCTCCACCGGCAACCCTTATAAAAAAGGCACCTATATTGCATCCGAGAGCAGGCCTTGAGCCAACACCCATAAGTAATCCGCCGAGCAGACCCCATACAATCAGCTCGCCCTTCGGCAATTTAAACTTGAATTCATTACTCAACCGTGCCATGACAAATGCGCCGAAGATGATGCCGAAGGACATCCAGAGCGCCGGGTTACGCCATGGTTCCGGAAGACCGTTATTGACGCCGAAGAATATATTGTCGTGCATATCCCAACCTAATTTGTCGAGAATCCACCCGCCAAGCTGCCCTTCCTGACTTGTTATATACCAATATCCGGGGTCAAAAACAGTGCCCTTTATGCTGGTATCGGCAGCATGTCCCATCCTTGTTAACAGCTCCCCGAAATTTGCAACACCAAACTTAATCTGCATTCCCTTCATAACGAATATATGGAGTCCTGCGACGATGCCGATAATCACGCCCATAATAGTCGTTCTCTTTGATGCAGTTATCATATTCCAGATTCCGGCAAGTTCATCACTAAAACCCATTGTCCCGGCCCCGCCTTTTGCTTTTGCCCTTTTCTTCATAAAGCCTTTTCTACTGTAGAAGGCATAGATGACAATAAGAAGTACTGCTGCCGGTATAAGGGCGTTCAATAATGAATCTCCAATAAAGTACTTTGCCGCACCCGGCAACGCCTCTGAGATAGCCTTTGTCTTTGACAGCTGAAGGACCGGCTGGTTCCAGACATAGCCTGCAAGATACGTATCGAACGAAGAGGTCATTTTGTCAACAGGAATATTTCTTGCTGCTGCGTTTACAACAGCGGCATCCACCCATTTCTGCGGGATCAGGAAGTTGAACCATTTGACATCAACGAATATTGCCTGTCCGATACAAAGTCCGAAAAATGCTGCCAGGAAAGACGTGCCATTCCCTTCACCGATCTTATACAGAGAACCAGAGGCACAACCGCCCGCAAGAACCATTCCAACGCCAAAGATTAAACCGGCAATCAGTGTATGTATCCCGAATGGCGCTGGATGAAAGGTACTCATGTTGGTTGATGCAAGAGTTGCCTGTATAAGGCTAAAAAATGTAAGCGCTACCAGAATGCCGACTGCCATTCTCGGAACACCTGCAGCGAAAAGGTCTCTTGAGGCCGAGGCAAAACAGAATCTTCCGTACTGAAGCATCATCCCGTAGGCAAATCCAAACCAGATGTAAGCTACAAGGTACATGTAATATACATTTACCTTGTAGTAGATAAGGCTGATAAGGATCATGATGCCTGTGACTATAAAGGCCCAGATTTGATTCTTTTTTTCCGACGTATCTACTGTTGTTGTTTCCACAGACTTTTTCCCTCCTTATTAAGTATTTCTTAAATGAGAGTTATTTTTTGGATTCTTTCTGAATAACCTCCCCCTTTCCTTATAAAATTTATACAAATTAAATATCATCTTTAAGTTTTGCGGCTGAACTTTCCAGGCAATATTAACATTTAAACCTATATTTGTGCATGTATATATACACAAAAATGTAATCAAAAATCAAGTTAAAATTACAATTTTAGATTTAAGCTTTTTATTCACTTATAAAAACCATTAAATTGCCCCTGAAACAGGCTGAATTTTTATTTACATTCAATGTCTGCCGGGTTGATATATTCTTACACTGGTTCTATAACGGAATATCCCTTCAAAGCTATTAAATGCCATGGAGAGGTGATACCCTGATAACTGCCTCTCAAGCTTTTCAGGCAAGGCATCGTTCGTATCATCTGATATTACCACTACCGCCGTATTCTCTTTCGAATACTTATTGCCGGTATAATATTCAGGGTTTTTGTATCCCCATGTAAACCTCAAAGAAGATTTTTCAATCTTTTCAAATGGCTGATAAGAAATATTCTCATAGTCATAGATGATATTTTTTTTTGTGAAATAGTCCAGTACAGGGACTGAGACAGACGGGTTGCTTACGGGCTCAGCAAGCGACAGCGTAAAAACTTCGATATTTGACTCCTCTATGGAGTCTAAAAATCTGCCTGCGTCTTTCAGATTCACAGCGTTTATTTTCTGCATAAACGGCAGATAACCAAAAAGCCCCACTACAACTGAAGAGATTACAATGCATAATGAAATGAATCTCGCTGCCTCTTTTTTTTCAATCTGCACAAGCCCGTAAGAAGCCATCAAACTCAACATTGGGAAGACCATAATAATATAACGTATCCTCTTTATCTGAAACAGGACTATCAGCAGAACAAGCCATAGTATAATTAAATACCTTAAATCCTTTTTTCTTAAAGCAGCGTATGCAGAATACAATGCCGCCGCAGTGATAAATGGATGTATCTGGAAAAAGAATGTTGAGATGAAACTTTCACCCCATCTTTTCAGCCCTGGTTTCTGATAGCTCATCAGAAGCCTTATCTGCTCTAAAAAAACTTCATGCTTATATAAAAAAACAATTCCTATTAATGCCGCCGTAATTAAAAAAGTTACAGAACCCTTATAAAAATAGTTCGTTTTTCTTTGTGGCTGACAGCTTTGAGAAAGCAAATGAACCACAAACACAACACCCAAAACAGAAAGCATCAGCCAGGCCGAATACTTTGAGTAGAAAGCAAGAAATATGGCAAGTGATGAAAGCGGTATCCATGAGCCTCCGCGTTTTAGCGCCATGATGAAAGTAAAAATCGCGAACGTGAGAAAAAACATTGTTGGAACATCAACAAGCATAAGCGGGACCTGAACAAACAGGTATGGAATCCCGAGAAGAAGCATCCCTCCGTATAACCCGGTATCTTCGTCCCAGAGTGTTTTCCCTATCATGTAAGTAAGCACAACCGTCATAGAGAAAAAAAATGTTGTGAATATCTGGATATAAAGCCTGGACTCTCCAAAAAATTTAAATATCAGGCCGTAAAGAAAAGGGACCAGAGGCATATCAGTCCACGCCATAATATCCCTGCCCCATTCCCTGAAAAAATATCCGATACCATAAATTTCAAGATGCTTCGCCTGGGTAAAATACCTCGAGGCGTCTATGATTACCTCAGGTTCTCGCCAGAATAAGGCCGCAATAATATACGAAGATACAAAAAGGCAGACAGCCGGTCGTAGACTCGTCGGTTGCGACTCGACTCTCCGAGACTCTGCGAGATAGCGTTCTATTAATTTGACCCTTGAAAATATGTAAGCAGATATAAGTCCGGGTATGAGAATGAAAAAAACCCTTACTGCGTTTATATCTGTAAAGGCCCACTGCCAGCTTGTAAGGCGGTTGTCATCCAGAGACCTTGAAACAAATAAGACAATATAGGTAAGGAGTGCAAGCAGAGAAAAAATCAGCACATAGTCATTTCTCTTAAACCATTTTAAAATATTGCCCATTAGCACTCATACAGACTATAAGGGGCGTCTGCGACGCCCCTTATAAAGATTATCCGCTATTTGTAATCCGCTACAGCTATTTCTGTAAAGGATAGTTTTTTGTCTCAGCTCCCTGTAAAGCTTCCTTCATGAATTTAACGCCTATAGAATTTTTGTCCCATGCGGCCATACCGAACTTCATTGTGAGTGCATTATATCCCATTGCCCTTAATGAAACAATAGGGAGATTCTGTGTCTGCCCTGTAACGCATACGATAATTATCTTCTTGTCCTTTGGAAGTTTCTTCAGGTTTTCCGGTTTCAGCATATCCTGAACAGGTATATGAATCGCGCCCGGAATGTGTCCTGCCTTGAACATATTCGGGTCGGGTCTTACATCAACAACCAGAAAATCAGTCTTTTTCGCGTTAATCATTGCCAGGACATCATCAGCGCTGACCTGCCAGAATTTTTCTGCAGCTGCCTTTGAAAGTACTCCATTAAGCTTTGCTGCCATATCGTCTGCTGCATAAACAGCAGATACTGCCAATATTACAGAGAGAACCAATGCAAAAAGAATTACGTGAAACCTTTTCATAAAGCCTCCTTTAAAAATTTTAAACTTTAAACTTTTAACTCTAAACTCTTCTTCACCCCCTTACTACCAGGATATAACTCTGTCATGCGAAAAAATATCATCTACAATACTTTCATACGATGCTGCTTTTTTAGAAAGGTCAATAACCTTTACCTGATTGTCTTTTGACTGAACACTTATTACCTGGTCTGATAATTTTGTTGGCCCATCATTAAGTATATGTACGATCTTCATTCTATTCCTCCTCTTTAAATTTAAGTATTAAGGTTAAGGCTGAGGTTGAGAAAAAAATCTTAACCTTAACCTCAACCTTATTTTCTTCTTTAAAGTACTATTACCCTGTCAACTTCATGAACCATTGTTGCATTATTGAACTGGCTTCCGCATGCAATCTTCTTAGGAATACCCGCTTTGTTAATCCCCATGTGTGTTGCATTATGGTCACAATAGCTCATTGATACACCCGGCATATTGCATAAATCCGTGAAAGAAGGTTTCTCCAGCAGTCCTGACCCGTCAGACATGGTAAATATAACCACCTCATGTCCTTTTGAAACAGCCGCTTTTGTAAGGCCAATTACATGTTCCAGATGCTTATCGCTATTTACATGTATACCAAGTTTCATAAATCCCTCCTAATTAGAATTTCAGGCTTATTTTTTAACTGAAATCAAGGAAAAAGTCAATAACCTTTTTTAGGCAAGCCTTTAAGTGTGCCCTGACAGATGGTCTCAGCCACTTCCTTAACACTTACGGCATCCATGCAGCGCACATCCTTACAGCCTTTTTTATAGCATGGCGAACATTCAAACCCTTTTCTTATAACTACATGCCCCTTGCCGTAAGGCCCTGTTCTTAAAGGATTCGTAGGGCCGAATATCGCAAAAACAGGCACACCAAGGGCTGCGGCTATATGCATGGGGCCTGAATCATTGCTTACAACAAACTTAGCCTTTCTCATTATATCTATCAGCTCTTTAATACTGGTCATGCCTGCAACAGACATGGCATTGCCTTTAGAGCCAGCTGCAACCCTGTTTGATATATCAATATCTGATTTTCCGCCGACAACAAGAGTCTTTACTGACAATATTGACGCAAGCTCTCCGAATCTCTCAGAAGGCCATCTCTTGGTTCGCCATCTTGCCCCAGGGACAAACACAGCATATTCATCCTGAAACTGAAAGCCGAGGGCTGAAAGCTGAGAGCTAAAAGACAGGGGAAATGGAAATTTGATATCAGCAACATCGCTTCCGAGAAATTTTGCAATCTTCAGGTACCTGTCCACTGCATGTATATCCTTACCGCCCTTAACCCTGTGCGTATAAAATATTCTGCTGCCTTCCCTTGCCTCACTAAACCCTATCCTGACAGAAGCGCCGGTTGCCGCTGCCAGAACCCCGCTTCTCAGAAGTCCCTGCAGATCAACCACAATATCGAACTTCTCCTTCTTCAGCGACTTAAATAAATCCTTTAGTTCACTGACCGTCCCCTTAATATTTTTAATCTTTTTCCAGTTGTCTTTATTTATAATCCAGAGCTTACTTATCATGGGGTGGCCTTCAAGAAGCCCTTCAAGCCCCCTGGCAACAACCCAGTGTATCTCTGATTTGGGGAATCTGTCTCTTATGGCGTTTAAAAAAGGCAGGCTGTGGACTATGTCGCCAAGGGAACTTGGTTTGATAATCAGGATTTTTTGTGGCACCTTCTTATATATGAGTATTTCCATTAATACTCATATATCTTACAACAGAACTACTTCCGTTCGTCAAAATTCTTTATAAACTGCCCAATCTGAATACCAAGATAAATACATTTAATTCCATCCATGCATTCATCAGCATCCTTCTTCTCAATATGGGTCTTGAGTTCATGCTTGTCTTTCTTGAAACTCACAAGATATGCATGCTTTGCCTTGTCAAAATCAAGAGATACTGAAATATCATACTTTGCAATCTCAGGATACATCTCCATTATCTTATCCTTCAAAGCAACATTTGAGTAACCCATAAAAGCTCCTTTCCTTGCTGTATTTATATATTAGCTCTGAGCCCTAATCAGCCATTTTCTATTTTGTCGGCAATAGGGGTCGAGGGGCCAAGTTAAATACTCGAACCCTTAAATCTATTCTCCGTAGCACTGCGAAGGATGAACCCTTGAATCCTTGAACCCTAAATAAAAATCATCCTTCAACAATGCTGTGTTCTTCCCACATGAACCAGCTTCCGGTATCCGACATGAAAAAATATGTATTTGCAAAAATATCATAGTGCTGTTCCTCTTCGCGGACAAGTCTTTTAAAAAGTTTTCTTTCCTTCTCTGTCTTTGCCCCCTTGGCTGCTTTCTTGTAAAATTCTATTCCCTCTTTTTCCATCTGCATTGCGATCTTAAATGCCTCAAGCTCATCAGAGGTTGCCTTAACACGCTTCATCATCTTGCCCTTCATTGATTCAAAGACTGTCTTGATGTTTCCCATAGGGCTGACATCCGTGAGCTTTATGTTAAGCCCCTTAAATATCTGGGAAAGCATTTTGAGGTGCCTTTTTTCATCCTCTGTTATTGTCAGAAACATCTTTTTGCCGACAGGATTTTTTGTTTTCCTGGCCGCATCTTGATAGAAACTTATCGCGTCCTTCTCCATCTTGACTGCTATCTCAATTGCATTCATAAGTACCTCCCACATAAATTTTAAAATAAGAGATTGCTTCGCTACGCTCGCAATGACAGGATTGATACTGCTATTTTGTCATTGCGAGGAGGTCGATATGACCGACGTGGCAATCTCATTTCATCATATATAAAAAGATAACTCTTCATCTATGATGTCTCACCAAGTTTCATCCTCAGTTTCTTAAGATAATCAACATGCCTTGTCTCCTGCTCCATCATCTCCTTAAATACAACCCTTGCATTTGTATCAACAGCGCTTTTTGAAAGCTTGCTGTAAAGAGCATACGACTTTCCTTCTATCTCAAGTGCCAATATCAGCGCTCCCATATCATCTAAAAACTCGTATTTCTCCAACCTGGCCTCAAGGTCTTTTACAGGAATCCCTGCCTCTGTAACAGGAGCATCAGTCTTATTCTTGAATGTTTCAAAACCGATTATATCCCTGTCATCCTGCATCGCTTTATAAAGAAACCCGATGTAATCCATATGCTGGGTTTCCCACACAGAGAGGTCTTTAAACATTTTTCTGGCTTCCGCATTGATTGCCTTTGCAGCGGCCTGAGAATAAAAATCCATTGTGCCCTTCTCCATCAGATACGCCTCGATAAGCGACTGCACCAAATCTTCTTTTCCTGTTACCATTACCATTATCTCCTTAATTTAATATGATTCGAATTTTACGAATTCTTTTATATCCCTTCTGAACGCCCTTGGCAATAGGGTTATGCCTGTTTTCAGATACCCGACTGCTATAAGCATCGGGATTATCTTGTCCGGGGGAATGTTGAATTCTTTTTTAATGCAGTCCTCGTCAAACCCGTCCATCGGGTGTGTCTCCAGTCCAATGCCCTTTGCCGCAATCATTATGTTCATGGCAAATAAAGCGGTATTTTTTATAGCAAAAAATTTTCTCCTCAAACTGTCAACCGTGCCATAAAGATTCTGCGTCATGCCTTTGTAAGTCTCCCGCATCTCGGGCTTCATGTATCCCAGTTTCTGCCAACTGTCAAGCATCCTTTCAACATTTGCTTCCACAGCATCAGGGTCGGCTATCATTATTAACACGGCAGACGCCTCTTCTACCTTCGGCTGATTAAAGGCACACTGTTTTAAAACCTTCTTTCTTTCAGCGCTTCTTACCACAACAACCCTCCAGGGCTGGAGGTTGAAGGAAGAGGGCGCGAGATTTGCTATCTCAAGCAACTCTCTGATTTTGTCATCGGAAAGCTCCTTCCCTGTTTCAAAAAAATTTATTGAACGCCTTTCCTTTATTGCCTGAATTACATCCATATTTACCTCCTGATTTTTTATTCCAGCCTGGCCTCAACTGCCTTCCAGTCAATATTCTTGAAGAATGCCTCTATGTAATCAGCCCTTTTAAGCCCGTAATCGAGCATAAAGGCATGCTCAAATACATCCATTATAAGTATTAGATTGCAGCCGGCAGGATGAGATACGTCATGCTCATTTATCCAGAAGTTGATTAATCTTCCGCTGGTGTTGTCCTGATAAAGGGCTGTCCAGCCTATGCCCCTCATAGCCCCTGTTGCTTTAAAGTCCTTTTCCCACGCTTCATAGCTGCCAAAATTCTCAGAAAGTTTCTTTACAAGTTTACCTCCCTTATCAATGCCTCCCTTACCTCCAAGATTTTCGAAATAATATTCATGCAGCCTCATGCCGTTAAATTCCCATCCGAGTCTTCTCTTTAGCTCGGCATACTCAGGGGCAGCGGTTTTTCCGTCCTTTAACATCTGCTCAAGAATATCAAGCACCTTGTTGGTATTCGTCACATATCCCTGATACAAAGTAAAATGGTTTTTAAGTAAGGTCTCGCTGAACCCTTCCATCCCTATGAGTTTCGAATAATCTCTTGCCGTATAAAGCATGTCCTCCTCCTTTTAGTTCTTTCACCTTCTCACTTAAACAGTATGCCTGTATAGCTCGAATTTCTATGATTTATATCATACTCACAATTTTTTAGCGCCCGTGTCCAATTAAATGCTATCAAATACGTAATGAATGTCAAGTTAATATTGCTTTGCAGAAGACAGTCCTAAGTGCTATATTTGAGGAGGATTAAGGAGATAAAGGAACAAATCTTCTGCCATGGTTGTCTAATATATGAAAGAAGGCTTAAATATAAAGACTGATGAAGATGCTGAGATAGTATCTTTATGTAAAAAAGGCGATGTGGATGCCTTTGAGACATTGGTGATAAAACATCAGAAAAAAATGCTGAACATTGCTTACAGAATGGTCGGTAACTATGAGGATGCATGCGAGATCGTGCAGGATGCATTTGTCTCTGCATATAAGGCGATAAAGGCCTTTGAAGAAAAATCCCGATTCTCTACATGGCTTTATACCATAGTTCTAAACCTTTCCAGAAACCGCCTTAAACAGATAAAAACTCAGATTCACCATGAAAAGTTTTCGCTGGATGACCCTATCCTCACGGATAATGGCAATATAAAGGCAGAGCCTGTATCAAATGAGCCTTCTGTTCTTGAAAAGCTAGAAAAAAAAGATATCCGGCAAAAAGTGCAGAGCTGCATAAGCTTACTGGATAATGAATTCAGAGAGGTGCTTGTGCTGAGAGATATTCAGGGGTTTTCCTATGATGAGATAGGCGTTATGCTCAAGATAGCAGAGGGCACTGTCAAGTCGCGTCTTTTCAGGGCAAGGGATGCTGTTAAGAATTGTTTAAAAAAGATTATGGGGAGCTTATAAATGGAATGCAATAGGATTCAGGAAAAATTATCAGAATATATTGAGGGACCAATCCCTCTTGATGAAAAGATGCTCGTCGAAGAACACCTGAAATCGTGTGAAAAATGCAGAGAGGCTTTGTCTGAACTGGAAAAGACAATAGGGCACATAAAAAATCAGAAAGAAATAGAGCCGCCTTCATGGCTTACGCAGAAGGTAATGGCAAAAATAAGGGCAGAGGCAGAGCCCAAAAAAGGGCTATTCGGGAAACTTTTTTATCCGCTCCATATAAAACTGCCTGTCGGGGCAGTTGCAACCATTGCAATTGCATTAACGACAATCTATATCTTCAAGGCCATTCAGCCTGAGATAAAACTTGAGGAAACGCCTCGGGTGGCTGAAGTACCTCAAGTCCACTTGCAGAAAAAAGACCCGGATGTCATTGCGAGGAGCGAAAGCGACAAAGCAATCCCTAAGACAAAAGATATAGCTTCACCAGAGTCAGATAAGATGAAATTCTTCGCTGACGAACAGAATGAGAAAAAGGCTATGTACTCAGAAGAAAAAGACAAGATTTCTAAAATTGAGGGAACAGAACCTGCCCCGGCAAAGTCGGCAGAGATACCTATGCTATCTAAAGAACCACTGGCAACGGGCAAGTCTTTCGAAGTGCAGAAGGCGCCTTCACCAGTTATGAAAGAAGACAAGGCTATGCCTTCAGCAGGAATTGGTGTCATGGATGGGATAAAACGCGAGGCAGTGCCTACTCCAAAATCAAAGGCAATGGCTGACAAAAAAGGAATTGATTTCTGGATAACATATAAAAATCAGTTGGTTAAAATAGAATTCCTGTATCCTGCTAATTACAACTATAAAGTCGGCGATGAGAAATTAGGAGCGTCGTCATGTGACTTCTCTCTGACTTTTATGTCAAAACAAGATACCGACTACTATTCTCTTTTAAAAGTGATACTTGTTAAATCGAGCTTCGAGCAGGCAGCAAAGGACAATTATTTTCAGAAAGAAGGCGGTAAATGGGTTGTTGTCGGACGTCATGGTATGACAACTGAAGCAACGCCTATTAGGGGCAAAACCTGGGGAGGTTTAAAAGGAAAGACTTTTGTCGGAGTGCATGATGAAAAAGGGTATGCAGGTCTCCGAGAGGTTGCAAAGATGTTTGCAATGATTGATGATAAATCTGGTTGTTCGGTTGTTTTTTATTCAGAAGAAATGCCTGAAGAAATTTTTTATCGGATACTGTCTTCTTTTAAATTTTTAAAATAATTTTAAAGAAACTTCACCACTGCTTTACAATCAAAACAAGGCTTTCAACATTATAATTCTGCGTTCTACTGATTATTCCGCCATTAACAAATAAAGGCATCTAAATTTCTTGGAACTTTTTCCCAACCACCTTTGTCTAATCAACCAGAAGAACAAAAAACCAAAGGAGGCTTGATATGAGAGCAAGAGATGTTTTTACAGTAGTGGTTATTTTTTTAA
>ERZ1292630.4993-Hain-H41-02um-R3-4993-length-11072-cov-6_pt1 | contig 11072 bp, 7 predicted proteins | sample MGYA00564408_ERZ1292630 | MGnify/ENA primary metagenome ERZ1292630 (study PRJEB36523, sample SAMEA6512641) | groundwater metagenome | collected 2019-01-08 | study: AquaDiva: Metagenomics assemblies of 32 groundwater samples | reverse complement strand
GCACGGCACGTCCGCCGCGAGCACCACGGGCGGAACGAAGAACCTGTTCAACTCCAAGGGAAGGGATCGCTCCGCGACAACCATCACGGCCGAACTGGGCGTGCTCGACGCGCCGCACTTCACGGTGCTCGGCGGTTATCGCGTGGCGGACAACGGCGGCGCAGCGGCAAACAGTGGCGATAACGCGCTGACACTCGGAGTAAACTGGATGTTCAGGCAGAACGTCGGCCTGCACTGGATCTTCAACAAGTTCAGCGGCAGCGCCTATGCGGCAGGGCAGGGGCCAATGAAGATCGGTGGCAAGGGCACCATGTTGAACACGCTGATGCTCTCCGCCGGGTTCTGATCGAATCGTACGGGCAAGCTGTGGCCCTCCATTTCCCGTGGATTTCAGGTAGCACGCGGGGGTGGAGGGCCATCGCCACGGCCGGCTCTGGCATCTCGTGTTGGATGTCAGGGGCGCGCGCACGTCAGCCCCCAAAGACCGACTTCCTGAACGCATCCGCTACTTGTGCCCATCGAAGATCTTGCCGGCAGGCTGCGGACTGGTGGCCCGGATCGTGCATTGAGTGCGACAGACTACCTACGAGGACAAGCAATTACCATGGAACGACGTGATTTTCTTCGAACGGGGTTCGTAGCTGCGGGTGGCGTCGCTGTTGGAGCGGCGGGCGTGTCGCAAGGTGCGGACGCCTCGTCTGCTGCCGCCGGACAAGGCGTGGCGACGTTGTCGCTGACCGCCGACGGCGGACTGGTCGTTTCGTCCGTGCGAGCCGGCGGATCGGCCAAACCGACGTCCGTCGAAGTGCGGCGCGGCGTGCCCGGGCGCCGATGGGTGATGGTCATCGACCTCGCCGCGTGCGACGGGTGCGGCAAGTGCACCGACGTGTGCGCCAAGAGCCACTTCATCCCCGGCGACCGGGAATTCATCCGGCTGTTCAACATGCAGGAGTCGACCGACACGGCGCCGTACTGGTTCCCGCGTCCCTGCTTTCACTGCGACAATCCGCCCTGTACTCGCGTCTGCCCGGTGGGTGCGACGTTCAAGCGTCAGGACGGCATCGTCCTGATCGACAACGAGCGGTGCATCGGCTGCCGCTTCTGCATGGCTGCATGTCCCTACTCGGCCCGGAGTTTCAACTGGAGCCCGCCCGCCGATCCGGCCCCGGCCGTCGCGCGCGGGTACTCGCCCGAGTGGGGATACCCGCGCCGGGTCGGAACGGTCGAGAAGTGTGATTTCTGCGCAGACATGGCACGCGAGGGCAAGCTGCCGCACTGCGTCAGTGGTTGCGCGATGACCGCGCTCTGGTTCGGCGACGAAAACGAGGACGCCGTGACGAACTCCAAGGGTGACACGGTGCGACTCTCCAAGTTCCTTCGCGACCGGGCCGGTTTCCGGTATATGGAAGAGCTCGGCACGAAGCCGCGTGTGTATTACCTCCCGGCCGCCAATCGCCGCTCTGCGGCACCGGGCGAGCCCGGCGCGAACGTCAGTAACTCGCAGCGGCGGAGAGAGCAGCGATGAAACGGAGCGCCATCGAACGTGACCTGCTGGCGACGCTTGATCCGATGGTCCGTCGCGGCCGTCTGTGGATCGGAGGCCTCCTTGCCGTCTGCGCGATGGCGTGTGTGGCCTGGACAGTCCAGCTGGTGTACGGCCTGCGCGTGACGGATATGCGGAACTACGTCTCCTGGGGCATGTACATGACGAACTTCGTCTTCTTCATCGGCATAAGCCATGCGGGCACGCTGATCTCGGCGATCCTGCGTGTCACCGATGCCGGATGGCGGCGGCCGATAACGCGCATGGCCGAGGCGATCACCGTCATCGCGCTGGTCATCGGCGCAAGCATGGTGATGATCGACATGGGTCGCCCCGACCGACTCCTGAATCTGCTGATCCACGGTCGGTTCCAGTCGCCCATCCTGTGGGACCTCGTGTCGGTCACGACGTACCTCTCGGGCAGCTTCCTCTATCTGTACGTGGCGATGATCCCCGATATGCCGATGCTCGCCACGCACGCGCGCGAGCGCGGCCGTTCGCCGCGACTCGTCCGGTTCTACGAAATGCTGTCGCTCGGCTATCGCGAGTCTCCTCAACATCGCCGCCTCCTGGCGCGCGCGCTCGGCGCGATGGCCGTCATCATCATTCCGGTGGCGATCTCCGTGCATACGGTCGTGTCGTGGGTCTTCGGGATGACGCTGCGTCCGGGTTGGCACAGTACCATCTTCGGCCCGTACTTCGTGATCGGCGCGATCTTCTCCGGCACCGCGGCGATCATCACCGCGATGTTCCTGTTCCGCCGCGCGTATCACCTCGAGCGCTATCTTCGCCCGGAACACTTCCACAAGCTCGCCAAGATCCTGCTTGCGCTATCACTCCTGTACGCGTACTTCGCGCTGAGCGAGTATCTCACCACCTGGTACGGCGGCGTCGCGACCGACTGGCGACTGCTTGAACTGCTTGCGGGCACCGGACCCGTCGGCGCGGCGTTCTGGCTCTGGGCGGTGTTCGGGCTGTTCGTTCCCATCGGGCTCCTGCTCTTCCCGAGCCACCGGTCGATGGGTTCGATCGTGACCGCGTCGGTACTGATCAACATCGGCATGTGGGTGAAGCGCTACTTGATCATTGTGCCGACCCTCCAGACCACGTTCATCCCGGCCGAGGCGGCCGGCATCAATCCGCACTACTTCCCAAGCCTGGTCGAATGCATGATCACGGCCGGCGCGGTCGCGGCGTTTCTCCTTTTCTTTACGCTTTTCTCGCGGCTCTTTCCAATTCTCTCGGTTTGGGAAACCGTCGAGGACGCGGAGGACGCCGCGCGCGTGGCAGTCCGGGCACCGGGGCCAACGCCCGCGGGAAAGCGAGTGCGCGCGGTGCCGGCTGTAACCGTGGCGCTCCTCATCGTCGCGGGAGCGTTGGTGCTCGCACCGTGGACGGCGGCGAGCGCGCAGACGCTTTCCGGCGTGCCTGCCGGCGCTCATGCCGGCGCTCATGCCGGTGCGCATGCCGCGGCGCCTGCGGCGGTGCCAACCGTGCCGGCGACGTCCATTGCGCACATCGAGCTCGAGCGCACGAGCGAGGATGGGCAGGAAATGCTGGTGGCCACGGTCACCGTGAACGGGCAGCCGGTGGCTGGCGCGACGGTGGCGTTCTCGGTCGCTCGCTCGTTCGGGATCATGGCGCTCGGCGAGGACCAGACGCTCGCCGACGGCACGGCGGCCGTGCCTTACCCCGAGGGCCTGCCGGGAAATGCCCGTGGCGATCTGGACTTCAGTGTCACCATGCTCTCGCCGCCGGCACTCGTGACTGCGCCGGTGCAGGTGACGATTGGCGGCGCTGAACGCCCGCTCGCGGCGCCGGCAGAGGTTCCCCGCGCGCTCTGGTCGTCACGGGCACCACTTGCCATCGTCGGGACCATCGCATTTCTGTTGCTCTGCGTTTGGGCCACATACGGATTCGTCGTCGTACAGCTCACTGCGATGTACCACTTGAACGGGGAGGGATAAGCGATGTCAACAATTCGCAAGACAGGGGACGTCATGGTGTACGCATGCGCCCTCCCGTTGATGCTCGCGGTGATGGTGACGGCGCTTGTGGCAGAGCCGGCGCACGCTCAGGGAGGGTCGGACAAGGCGTGGGTCGCGCCGGAGCGCGCCGCGAAACGGCCGAACCCGCTCCCGCCGACGGCTGAAAATGTCAAGCGCGGCCACGACCTGTTCCGCCGCGATTGCGAGCAATGTCACGGAAAGGCCGGCCATGGCGACGGCCCGCAGGCATCCTCGCTGCAGCCGCACCCCGCCGACCTCGCGTCGACGCGTGTGCAGTCCCAAACGGATGGCGCGCTCTTCTGGAAGATGACGCAAGGCCGCGGCATGATGCCGAGTGCCACGCTGAACGAACGCGACAAATGGGCGGTGGTCAACTTCCTGCGCACGCTGGCGGCACCACAGTAGGAGGGCGGACCGCACGGGTTCGAGGGAAGTCCGCGTCGAGCTCTTTCCCTTGGACGGAGAGTCACGTCGCGCGGCTCCGGGACTTGACCTCCAGCCCGCTCCGGTACGCTCGCGACGACCAGCGCTCGTGACGGGTCAGAAGATCACGTCAAGCCGCATCCCGAAGATGACCGGGCGTGGGCGGATTCCGTCGGCAGGCGCACGAGCCGGGGCGCCCAGTTCGCCCTCGGCCACCAGGCGGATGTTCTGTCGAATCAGCATGACCACGCCCGGCGCGACCCGCGTCCGCCGGTCGGTACCGCGCGTGAAACCGGCGCGACGTGCCGCCGGCGAACCCGCGTCGAATCGCTCGGCCCGAAGCGACCCGATCAACCAGGGGAAGACGAGATACTCGGCCTTGCCGAAGACGCTCGTCATGTCTGCGGCGACTCCCGTGCCCCACGGATCATCGTCGCGTCGCCACACGGCCCCCATTCCCGCGTCGAGTGGTCCATTCAGGAGCCGCACGGCCACGCCGAACGAACGGTGTGCGTAGTTGCCGCCGTCGGGTGCGGACGCGGAGGCAAGCTGACCGAAGTGCTCGAGCACGACCGCGCGGTCGAGAAGTTGCCCACCGCCGTTCGGTCGGGGTCCACGACCGCTGTCGTACAGTCCGTCGAGGCGAAGGCCACCCCACTTGTAGCGAAGCTTGTAGGTAGCGCGCATCGGCGCACTCCGGTCGCGACTCGTGTCGTCGGCGACCTGTGCGATGGCGACGCTGTAGTACGCTCGGCCGCCCGCGAGGCCGTTGAACTCGACGGCCGGCTGCGGATCTGGCAACCTGGACGCGTTGGCCGACTGCAGCGTGCGACCGCGCTCGGGGTCGGACAGGCGGAGGTCGGCCATCCCGAACTCCTGCCAGTAATACGCAAGTCTCCCCATCTGGTCGATCTTGCGATCGGCAAACGTGAACAGCGTGGGGTTCTGCTTGCCCACCCAGAGATTGAGCGCCCGGTGCGGCAGAAACGGGAGCGGATCCTGGAATCCCACGCGTGCCTGGACGACGTCCAGTCCCCGGTCCGGCGTCCACTCGGCTTCCAGGAAGGCGTTGACGCCCTCGCCGAGCGTGGTTGCGGCGAGCAGCGACACTTCGGACGGAAAGCGGAACATCCACGCCGATGCACGCTCGGAGCCGCGCCGCACCACGGCGTCGGACTGAATGCGAACGGAGATCGGTGGCACGACGGGGATTTCTCCCGGCCAAATGGCGCGCGGCCACAGCTCCTTCCACGCGTCGTCGCCGAGCGGGAGTCCCGCTTCGCGCTTGATCAATGCGCCATTGTCGGGCAGGCGGTAGCCGTTCAGTCGAAACGCTTCGCCGAGCATGTTGAGTTTCGGCGCCGCGGTGTGACAGGTGGAGCAGGTGGTGCGGTACTGCCTGGCGAATGACGGAGTCCGATATGCGAGGGCGGTGGTCGGTGTGGTCGTGAGGCACGCCACGGCGAACAACGTGGCGACCCGTGGTCCGACGCGCGCTCCGACGCGTCTCATCGTGCGCCTGGATCTTCCGCCGCGCGCGGCGGCGATGGCGAACCGTACACCAGGCGGAGGTCAACATGCACGTTCCCGCTGGCGGCGACGGAGACCAGTTGCTCGACAGTCCGCAGCCTTCGATGCCACGTGCGCAGACGATAGGTGCCCGGCGCCACGCCCTCCAGGCGGAACCGTCCGGCAGCGTCGACCACGGCCCGATGCGCCGAAGCAATCACGACCACGTACGCCGCCATCTCGGGATGCACGTGGCAGAGAATCACGTGCGCGCCCTCCTCACGGAACGTGAAGCTGCGCCGTTCGCTCTGCGGATAGGTGCCGAGGTCGAAACCGCCGGTGCGCTGGCCCTGGCTGAATACATTGTGCATGATCGGGTCGCTGTTGGGGAAATGCACCGTCGACCCAGGTGTGACGGCAATGACCTGCGGCACGAAGCGCAGATCACGCTGGTCCATTTCCACCGTCTGCGGCTCGAGCGCCACGGGCGTGGCCACCCCTCCGGCCACCGGCACAAGGTAGACAACGACGCCGCTGATGCCCACGGTCGGTACGGTGATCGTCCCGAGGACGGTGCCGGCCTGGGTGTAGGCGACCGCTGGCGACAGCAGGAACGAGAGCGCGATGCCTGACGCGAGGACTCGTCGCTTCATGCGGTCCCCTCGTCCGGAGCCGTCGCCTGCGTCTCTGCCAGCCATCGGTGGAACGTGCGTCGGCTGACCCCGGCCGCTGTGGCCGCGTGCGAGACGTTTCCCCCGTGTCGTGCGAGCATTTGCGCGACGTACGCCCTGCGGAACTGTCGCAGCGCCTGATCCTGGGCCTTGGCGTACGTGGTGGTCCCCGCGGGAGACACGCTGTCGCCCGGGGAGACGACGTGTCGCAACGCACCACCCAGGTCCTCTTCGCTGATCCGCCCGTCGTCGTCCAGCACCACCAGGCGCTGCGCGACGTTGCGCAACTCCCGGACGTTCCCGGGCCATGCGTATCGCTCGAGGACGGCCCACGCGGCCGGCGCCACCTTCGGCGGCAGGTGGTGCGCGGCGAGTGCAAACTCCTCGAGAAATGCGTTCATCAGGATCGGTACGTCACCCGCGCGGGAGCGCAACGGGGGAAGATCGAAGTGCACCACGTTGAGCCGGTAGAACAGGTCCTCGCGGAAGCTGCCGTCGGCGACCGCCGCTTCGAGATCGCTGTTCGTGGCGGCGATCACGCGGATGTCAAGATCGATCAGCCGGGAGTCTCCAAGGCGCCGCATCTGGCGCTGCTCCAGTACGCGCAGCAGCTTCGCCTGCAGCGCGATGGAAAGCTCGCCGATCTCGTCGAGAAACACCGTGCCGCCATTCGCGGTCGACAGGAGTCCCTCCTTGCGCTGTACGGCTCCCGTAAACGCGCCGCGCTCGTGTCCAAAGAGCTCGGACTCGAGCAGACCCTCGGGCATGGCCGCACAGTCCACGGCAACGAACGGTCGGTCGTGTCGGCGGGAGTGCGCGTGGACGAACCGGGTGATGAGTTCCTTTCCCGTGCCGCTCTCCCCTGTAAGAAGCACATTCGCGTCGGTGGGCGCGACCTTCGCCGCCTGCGCGAGCAGGCGCGTCATCACCGGGCTGGAGCCGAGTATGCCATCGCCGCGGAGCGTGCGCGCGACCTGCTGCCGCAGCGATCGATTTTCCACGGTGAGCACGCGATAGCGAACGGCCCGCTCGACCGCGACGAGCAGTTGGTCCGCGGTGAAGGGCTTGGTGATATAATCGAAGGCGCCGGCACGCACGGCCGCCACGGCCGAGGCCACGGTGGCGTGGGCGGTCATCATGATGACGGGCCGCGTGGCATCGTCGGCGACCGCCGCGGCGAGTATCGACATGCCGTCCGCGCCCGGCATGCGCAGGTCGGTGATGACGACGTCCGGTCGTGTGTCGGCCGCCAGTTGGCGGAACGCCTTCGGATCCGCGAGCGTGGTACAGGCGTAGCCCGCATTCGAGAGGAGGCGATCGCAGTTCTCCAGCATCGCCGCCTCGTCGTCGATCACGAAAATACGGGCTCTTTCCACGGGGCTCCTTCGGGTTGCTGAGGTAAGATTACCACGAATCGGCATCCCCCGCCTTGAGGGGCATCGACGCGAATTGAACCGCCGTGCCGCTCGACGATGCTGCGGCACACCGCAAGGCCGAGTCCGGTACCGTGGCCGACCTCCTTGGTCGTGAAGAATGGCTCGAAGACGCGTTCCCGGAGAGCGAGCGGGACACCTGGGCCGGTGTCGCACACCTCGATTTCGGCCGCTCCGCTGCCAGAATTCCCGCGGACCGTCAGCGTCACGGTTCCGTCAGGCGGCGTCGCATCGGCGGAGTTGAGGAGCAGGTTTACGACGACGGTTTCGATCGCCTTGGCGTACCCGACCACCGCCGGCACTGGTTGCTGGATATCCACCTTCAGGTGCAGCTGGCGCGTGGCGAACGTCCGGCGCAGCAGCGTGGCCACGTCCTCGGCGAGCGTGTCGAGCGAAATCGGCCCGGCATCCTGCTGGTCGTCGCGCGCAAAGCGAAGGAGGCTGGTGGTCAGCTCGGCGAGCCGTCGGACGTGCTGTTGGAGCACATCGACGTCGGCGGCGAGGGCCGTGTCCTTCCACCGGGTTCGCACATCATGCTGCATGCACTCGATGCGATTGCCGATGATGGCCAGCGGGTTGTTGATTTCGTGGGCGAGCCCTGCCGCCATGACGCTGATGGCCGCCAGACGTTCCGAGCGCCGCATCTGTTCCTCGAGCCGGGCGCGCACGCGATTGTCGCGGACGATCAGCGAGGTGCCGAGCAGGCGGTCCTCCGAGGACATGATCAGCGTCGCCGTCAGCGAGACCTGCATCGGGGTTCCGTCCTTCGCGAGGACTTCGGTGAGGAAGTTCACGACGGCCCCTTCTCGCCGCAGCTCGCGCTCAAGGACGCCGAGCTCGCGCGCCGCCCGATCGCCGTTGGGCCGGAGCACCGTGTCGATGCTTTCGCCGATCACCTCCTCGTCCGTGAACCCGAAAAGGTGGCTGGCACCGCGATTCCAGATCCGGACGACGTTTACCGGATCGAGCCCGATGATGCCGTCGGCGGAATGCTCCAGAATGTCGGCCAGTTCGGCGTGCGTCTCCTCGAGCACGCGGGTGCGTTCGTCCATCAGGGCTTCTCGGCGCGCACGATGCTCGGCGACCTGGCTGGCGACGAGCGCGAAGTCGCGGGCCAGGTCCTCGAATTCATCGTTGGTGGTGACCTCCAGCTGCTGCAGCGGCTCGTTGCGCGCGAGCTGCCAGGCGGCATCGCGAATGCGGAAGATCGGTTTGGTAAACTGGTCGGCCGCGATCATCGCGAAGCCGAGCACGAGCAGCGCCACCAGTCCGGCCGCAAGGAGCACGGACCGGAGAAAGGACCGAGCCGGCCCGGCGAACGTCGCGAATGGCACAACGCGGTAGAGCGAGAGTGTCGCGCCGAATGAGCTGCCGAGAGACAGCGGGCGGAAACTGACAAACTCCCGTGTCGGGGTCATCATGGTCCCGGAACGCCCCGACACGATGGCCGACGCGATCTCGCGGGAGAACCCGTCCTGCCCGCCCGCCAGGTTTCTGACAGCGAGGAGCGTCGCCCAATGGCGCTTCCAGACCGAGTGGTAGAGGAAATGTCCCTCCCGGTCCACGAGTCCCGTGACGCCGGCGAACCCGGGCGACGCGTGGCCCAGGTGCGAGAAGAGCGCCGACGCGTAGCCTTCTCCGACCACCGCGCCCAGGAGCTTGCCGTCCGGCCCATGTACCGGAATGAGGATCGCCACGGCGGCGATCAGCGTTCGGGTGCCGTTCACCACCGCACCCGGCAGCTCGATCGGGAACACCGAGTGGGTGCGCGGCCCCAGTGCGCTGGCTCGCCACGCGTAGTACTCACCGTCGTCGTTATCCGATGACGCTTGCACCGGTGCTGCCGCGCGGACGAGCAGCCGGCCCCGACCGTTCGCGTCGATGAGTTTCACCTGATACAGCGTGGTATCGGTGGCCAGCATCGTCTGCACGAAGAGCGCCGCGTCCTGCACGCGCGCCGGCGTGAATCCCAGGCGATCCCGAAGCAGCGCTTCCAGCCTGAGGTCCGTCATGAGGTTTATCAAATCCACCGCCGTGCTCAGCGACTGGGCCGTCTGTGCATCGGCCATTTCCAGGTCGTGTTCCAGCGCACTGCGCGCCTTCGCCTCGATCTGATAGACCGTCTCGCGAGCGCCGATGTACGACACCACACTCAGCGGCCCGAGCGCGACCAGCGCGAAGGCGATGACCAGCTTGACGCGAATGCTCAGTCGCGGGAAGAGCTTGTTGATGTTGATCATCAAGGCGAGTGCTGGCGCGGCGAGTCGTTGGGTGGCGAGACCGGGAAGGTGCCCGGTGTCGCTCGCTCTCTCCCTCAAGAGACATGCCAACCGTCCGTCGGGCAATAGCGTCGCCAGAAGTCGGGCGAGATTCGACCGGGGAGGGGGGCTGCCAGCCGCACGCCGTACGCTTTGCGCCGTCCGTCTGCGCCGTTCGCGTGCGCTTCGTGAACGGACGGCTGACGGCGTAGAGCGTACAGCTTACCGCTTCTTTTCCGAGCCACCCCTTGCCGTGCGCCAGTGTTCATCCTATAATCCGGATACTAGGATGATACAACGCGCCTCCCCCGCGGTCTTCGATCGCCTCGCCGCCCTTGCCGACGCCACGCGCGCCCGGCTGCTGGCCTGCCTCCAGCGTCACGAGCTGACGGTCGGCGAGTTGCAGGACATCCTCCAGCTTCCGCAGTCCACCGTCAGCCGGCACCTCAAGGCGCTTGCCGGCGCCGGGTGGGTGGTCGCTCGCGAGGAGGGGCCAAGCAACCGCTACCGCATGGCCGTCCGCGAACTCGATCCCTCGGCCCGCAAACTCTGGCATTCGGTGCGCGAGGAGATCTCGCTGCTGCCTGCGGCGCGGCGCGACGCCGAGCGCCTGCACGAGGTGCTGGCCGGCCGGCACACCAAATCGCAGGAGTTCTTCGCGTCGTCGGCCGGACAATGGGATCGCCTGCGCACCGAGCTCTTCGGGGCGCGCCCCGAGCTCTTTGCCCTGCTCGGCCTGCTCGACCCGACCAGCACGGTGGCCGACCTGGGCTGCGGCACGGGTCAGTTCGCCGAGGTCGTCGCGCCGTTCGTGCAGAAGGTGATTGCCGTCGATGAATCGACGGCGATGCTGCGCGCCGCCCGCGCACGCCTGGCGGGCTTTGACCATGCCGAGGTGCGCCAGGGTACGCTCGAGGCGCTGCCACTCGACCGACGCTCGGTACACCTCGCCGTCATGTCGCTCGTGCTGCCGTACGTGGCCGATCCCGTGTCGGTACTGGTCGAAGCGCGGCGGGTGCTCACCGCCAATGGGCGGTTGCTCATCGTCGACATGCGCGCACACGAGCACGACGAGTACCGGCAGACCATGGGCCACGTCTGGCTGGGGTTCGACGCCGCGCAGGTGGAACAGTGGGCCCTCGATGCGGGTTTTGCCTCGGCGCGTGTGCACGCGCTTCCGGCGGTGCCCAGCGCCAAAGGGCCAACCCTATTCGCTGCAGTGCTGT
>ERZ1292630.4992-Hain-H41-02um-R3-4992-length-11073-cov-4_pt1 | contig 11073 bp, 9 predicted proteins | sample MGYA00564408_ERZ1292630 | MGnify/ENA primary metagenome ERZ1292630 (study PRJEB36523, sample SAMEA6512641) | groundwater metagenome | collected 2019-01-08 | study: AquaDiva: Metagenomics assemblies of 32 groundwater samples | reverse complement strand
TACTTCCTGGCCGGCGATCAGCAGCAGCAGTTCGATGCGCAACTGCGCGACGCACTCCAGCGTTGGGTCGCGGAGCGCACCGCGATCCCGCCGCTCCCCGCAGCGGACTCGTACGACGAACGCATGCTGTGGACGGCGGCGGAGCCGCGCTGGCGCGCGTGGTGGCTGGGCAAGACGGACGAATTCATGCTCGGCACGTTCGACGACGGCGTGGCCCCGAGCCGCGGCTTCGGTGAAGCGCAGCGTGGCACGGGCGACGGCGGCGGCGCCACCCTCACGCGCTACTTCAGCAGCGCGATCGCGGTGACCCTGCGCAACTCGATCGTCGCCGGCAACCAGGCGCTCATGGGTACCACCGGCTGCGAGCCCGGCGGCGGCGGCGGGGGCCTCTTCCTCGACGGCGTCGATGCCACGCTCGAACACGTGACGCTGGCCGGCAACTCGATCGGACCTACCAGCATGCAGGGCTCCGGCATGGTGCTGCTGGCCACGGTGGCGGGCGCCGTCGCCAACTGGAGCCATGGCATCGTCGCCGATCACCTTCAGCCGGCGAGCGCTTCCGCTATTCACGCCCAGAGCGGAACCTCGGTCACCTTCGACCGCGGCCTGTTCGCCGGCAACGCGGACGACACCAATTCGGGCGGCGGAAGCTTCAGCGGCCTCGGCACGACGATCACCGCCGACAGCGCCGCCTTCCTGCAGCCCGGACCGCCGAGCTACGACTACCGGATCAGCGTCATCTCTCCGGCGATCGACGCCGCGCTCGGCAGCACGCAGGCGCTCGACTTCGAGGGCCAGCCGCGAGATGCGCCGCGCGACCTCGGTGCCGATGAGCTGGGATCGCCCGCCGCGCTATTCTCCGACGACTTCGAATCCGCCGACCTGCTCGCCTGGAACTGAACCCGCCGTTGCGGCGGAAGCGCTCTCGACGGGGGGCCAAGGGCTCCGTTCTGGATCGATCCTTTCGAGGCCGCGGGGGAGGAGCGAAGAGTCGCCCTCCTGCGTGGTCAGGATCCAGCAGATCTCGCCGCGCGCCGCGCCGGATTGGGCGGCCCAGTAGGAGAGATAGTCGCGTAGCTGCGCGCGTCGCGGCCGCGTGTCGACGCGGTGCCTGTGCAGGTCGTACCAGCCCGGCGGTGCGTAGCTGGTGTAGCCGTTGACTGTCGGCTTGCCAGTCGCGAAGGCCGCCCACATCGCGTCCACCTGAGTGATGGCAGGCGACAGCTCGGTACTGGACCCGCGGGACCCGCGCGGAGACCAGAAGAACGAAGGGCAGTCCGCGGGGACGACAGCCGCCAGCGCGGCCACCCGTGCCTCCGCCACCGCGGGCTCGGAGGTGTCGAAGCTGCGCTGTTGCTCGAGCAGAACAACCGCCGCCAACATCGCGAAGGCGCCTCGCGGGCCTCTGCTGAGCAGCCGTTCCGCGGCAAGCGCCAGCGCGAGGGCCGCCGGCGCGAGCAGCACCAAAGAAAAACGACCGAGCGCCCGCACCGATTGAGCTCCGGGCCAGAAGGCGTGGATCGCGGTCCACAGCGTCCAGCCGCCCGGCCAGCGCAGGGTAAGAAGGCCGGCGACGCCGGCGGCGAGAAACAGGGCGAGCAGCGCGGGCCGGCGGCGGCCGAGCCAGGCGCCGCCGAGACAGGCGGCGGTGGTCAGGAGGCCCACGCCCAGCTCGTGTTCCCAGGCGAAGGGCAAGTCGCGGATCGGCGGCCAGGCGGAGAGAAATCCCCACACCCAGTTTTGCGCGCCGACGTTGAGCCACGACTCCGGCTGCGGAGCGAAGTCCAACCACTGCGCGGTGGTCCGCGCGCCTCCGACAAGGAGCTGCGTCTCGCCCATGCGCCGCAACAGCGGGTAGACGGCGGCGCCGGCGAGTGCGGCGGCGGTGAGGGCCGGCGCCAGATCTTGACGGGCGGCGCCGAGCAGGACGGCCCGCGTCGAGCGGAGCGCCAAGCCCGCCAACAGCAGGCAGACGATGACGAAGCTTGTGAGCCAGAACAGAGTCAGGTTGAGGTAGGCCTGAGCGACCCACGCGGCAGTCGCCAGGATCCACATGGACCGGCGCCGGCGGTGATCGGTCTCCTCCAGAAGGCGCGCCAGGGCGCCGACCAGGATGGGGATCGGGAAGAGGGCGAACAGGTGCGGATGATCGGCTTGCGCCGCGATCGGGGCGCCATAGGCGAACAGGAACGCGCCCAGCGCCGCCGGCAGCACCGGGAGACACAGCGCCCAGCGCAACATCCAGAGCGCCGCGAGATACGCGAGAGCGAGCATCAGCATCTGCGTGATGACGAAGGCCGGAGCCGGGGACGGGCCGAGCGCGCGCACGCCGGCGTAGATCCATCCCAGCCCCAGCGTGGGGTCGCCGAAAGCGAGCGCGCCGGGGGCGGGGTGGAAAAACGGCGCACTCCACACGTCGCTGCAAAGGGGGTCGCCGGAGACGCAGCGCGCGATCCACTCGAGCACCCAGAGCGCCTGGCGGTCGTCAAACTGGTGGCCCTTGACCGTGGCGAAGCCGCTGGCGAGCTCGAAGCGGAAGAAGAGGGCGAGGCCAAGCGTTCCGAGGAGCAGGGCGGCGAGACGGTCGCCGCGGCGGACGGAATCGGCGTTCAATCGTGGACCATCGACAGACCCCCGGACCTGGACTGCGTCTCTGTCGATCCTGACAAGAAATCCTGAGAGAGAACAATCCCCCCGCCAGAGAAAATATAGTCCGCCTACCTTGAGAACCGCGGCTTCGCGAAGGCCTCCGACCGCTGGCGAGTTCCCCGCGACGACCGAGGCCCTCCTGGCCCTCGTCGGCCGCCTCACCCCGGCCCGCGCGTGGTCGACTCTCACCGAGCGCCTGCGCGACCCGTGGCTTGCCCCTTCCGCCTGGCAGGCCACGCAGTGGGAGAAGCTGCGGGCCCTCCTCGGCCACTGCAGGAGCGAAGTTCCCTTCTACCGTGAGCTGTGGCGTCGGGCCGGAGTCGACCCGACTCGTTTTGCTTCCGCCGCCGACCTCGCGGCTCTCCCCGTGGTCACGCGCCAGCAGCTCACAGAGGGGCGGCTCGCGGGGGCGTTCCCGGCAATCGGGCGGCGGGGCACGCAGCCGCTCGCTACTTCGGGCACCACGTCCGGCACGCCGTTCGAGGTGTGGATCGGATTTCGCGAGTACCAGGAGAAGTACGCCAACCACTTGCGGCAGATGTATCTCTCCGGCTGGCGGCTGGGGATGCGCTCCTCCGCTCTTCACTACTCGGGCCACGGACAGTTCCGCGGGCGTTACTCGGGCTCCAAGGACCACAAAGAGGCCTGGCCCGGCCTACGCGACGCCGTTCTCGCGCTCGCCCATCGCAAACAGGTCCTGCCGCCCTACCACCGGCGCGAAACCGGGGACGACGCCCTGGTCGAGATCTGGTACGAGCGCCTCTCGTCTCACCGGCCATTCCTGCTCGACACCTTCTACGTTAACGCGTTACTGCTCCTCGATCACGCGCGGCGCCACGCGCTGCCCGCGCTGTCGATCCCGGTGATCTTCGTGCTGCACACGCTGACCGACCGCGAGCGAGAACGCCTCTCGCGCGTCTTCTCCGCCGACGTGTTCAACCGCTATTCGCCCCACGAGTGCGAAGGCATCGCCTTCGACTGCGGCGAGCACCGCGGCATGCATGCGGCGATGGACTCCTACCAAGTGGAGATCCTCGACCGCGAGGGCCGACCCGCCCCCGCGGGGGAGGTCGGGCGAATCGTCATCACGGACCTCGAGAATCGAACGATGCCGCTCGTCCGCTACCGCATCGGCGACCTCGGCCATTGGCTCGGCGAGGACTGCCGGTGCGGATCCGGATTTCCCTTGCTGGCCGGACTGGACGGGCGCGAAGTCGACCTGCTCGGCTGGGGGTCGCACGGGCCCGCCACACCCGCCGCGGTCGAGGCGTTTCTGCAGGGCGAAAACCGCGTGCAAGTCCATCAGATCTTGCGGCGGGGAGCCCGGATCGACGTCAGCGTCGTCGCCGCCGAGGCCGGATTCCCCGATCCGGCCTGGATCCGGGCGTGCGTCACCCACATCCGGAATCTGGTCGACGACCCGGTCGAAGTGATCGTGCGCGCGGTGCCTGCGCTGCGGTTCGAGTCGAATGGGAAATTCACCTTCGTCGGAAACGCTCGTGACGAGGCGAGCGCGGACCCGACGCCTTGAGCGGCAGGGAGAGCGCGCCGATTCCGGCCCTGCGCATGTCACGACCGTCGATCGGCCCCGCCGAGCTCGCGAAGGTGAGCGAGGCGTTCGCCTCGGGCTGGCTGGGAGAAGGCCCGATGACCGCGGCCTTCGAGCGACGCCTCGCCGAGCGCAGCGCTTGTCGCGACGCCGTGGCCGTGAACACCGGCACGTCGGCCTTGCATCTCGGCCTCGTGGCCCTCGGCGTGGGGCCGGGCGACGAGGTGATCGTGCCGTCGTTCACCTTCCTCGCCGACCCGATGGCGGTGCTGCTGACGGGAGCGCGTCCCGTCTTCGCGGATGTCGACCCGGAGACCTTCAACCTAGCGCCTGCCGCGGTGGCGGCTTTGATCACATCGCGCACCCGCGCGATCCTGCCGACGGACTACGCCGGCCTGCCCGCCGACACCGAAGCTCTTCGCGCGCTGGCCGGGGAGAAGGTACGCATCGTTCGCGACGCGGCCCATTCCTTCGGCTCGACGGTCCGAGGGCGCGCCGTCGGGACCTGGCTCGGGGAGGATCTGACCTGCCTCAGCTTCGACCCGATCAAGAACTTGACCTGCGGCGAGGGCGGCGCCGTCCTCGTCGACGATGAGGAGCTCGCCGCGACGTTGCGCAGGAAGAAGAGCCTCGGCCGGTCGAGCGGCGCGGCCGAGCTCGAGCTCGGCTTCCGGTACCACATGAGCGACATCAACGCGGGGATCGGCCTCGCCCAGCTCGAGCGCTTCGACGAGCTCGCCGCCGCGCGCCGGCGGGCCGCACGAAGTTACGACACGCTCCTTCCGGGAGTGTCGGGAGTGCAGCCACTCATCCGCGACTGGGACCAGCTGGTCCCTTTCATGTACGTTGTCCGCGTCGTGAACGGACGGCGCGATTCTCTGAGCCGCTTCCTCCGCGGGCGCGGGATCCACGCCGAGCTGCGCTACCCCCCCAACCACGAGCACAGGATCTTCCTCCACGACGGCCGCCCGCTGCCGGTGACCGAGCGGCTGGCGCGGGAATGTTTGAGCCTGCCGCTCTATCCAGACCTGTCAGACACCGACATCGCCCGCGTCGTCGAGGCGATCGAGGCCCACGGCAGCCGCGGGGACTGAGGCTCCCTTGCTCCACGGCAAGCGAATCGGCGCGGTGATCATCGCCTACCAGGCGGCGAAAACGATCGGCGAGACTTTGCGCGCCGTTCCACGCGAAGTGGTCGATCACCTGATCGTGTGCGACGACGGCAGCACCGACGGGACGGCGGAACTGTCGACGTCCCTCGGTGCACTCACCTACCGATCGCCGGTGAACCGCGGCGCTGGGGCGAACACCAAGCTCGGTTTCGAGCGTCTGCTCGAGCGCACGGACCTCGATGTGCTCGTTCTGCTCCACGGCGACAATCAGTACGACCCCGCGCGCATCCCGGCTCTGGCCGAGCCGATCGCTCTCGGCCATTGCGACGCCGTCCTCGGCAACCGAGTCCATTGGGCCAGGGGTTCGATGCCGGTCTACAAGCGCCTGGGCAACACCGCTCTCACCTGGGTCCAGAATCGGGTCTTCGGCGTCGAGCTCCGCGACTATGCCACCGGCTACAAGGCTTTCGCGCGCACGGTCCTGGAGTCCCTCGACTGGGCCGGCAACAAAGACGATTTCGAGTTCGACGAGCAACTGAACGCACAGCTCCTGCTGCGCGGCTTCCGGGTGGAGAACGTGCCGGTGCCAACCCGCTATTTCCCGGAGGCGAGCTCGGTGAACCTGCGCGGGTCGGTTCGATACGGAATCCAGACGCTGAAGGCTACCGGCGCCGCCCTCGCGTGGCGGATGGGACTGCGACCCGCCTATGCCGTCCGCTTGTTCCGATCCCCTGAAGCTCGCAGCGCGACGGAGGCACGCCCGCCGGAGCTCTCATGATCCCGGCGCGCCAGCGCGAGGGACACGTCACGCTCTGGACGCCCGATCCACCGCTTCAGCGACGCTGGCGGCGATCCTGGCGAAAGCCGCTGCGTGGGGGCCGTTCGGCTGCGCGACGACGATCGGGATGCCGGCGTCGCCACCCTCGGCGATGGCGCCGTCGAGCGGAACGCCGCCCAGGAAGGGAGTGTCGAGCTCGCGCGCCGTGCGCTCGCCGCCGCCGCTCCTGAAGATGTGCGACTCGCCGCCGCAGCGCGGGCAGACGAAGACCGACATGTTCTCGACGATTCCGAAGACCGGAACTTCCATCTTGCGGAACATGGCGAGCCCTTTCCTGGCGTCGATGAGCGCCACGTCTTGAGGCGTCGTCACGATCACCGCGCCGGCCACCTGGATCTTCTGGATGACCGAGAGCTGCGCGTCGCCGGTGCCGGGCGGCATGTCGAGAACCATCACGTCGAGCGCCCCCCAGTCGACGTCGCCCAGCATCTGCTCGATCGCCTTCATGACCATCGGACCGCGCCAGATCACCGGCGTGTCGATCTCCAGGATGAAGCCCAGGGACATGAGCTTGATGCCGTACTTCTCGAACGGGCGGATGCGGCCGCCGATCACCACCGGGCGCTCGTCGATGCCGAACATCGTCGGCACCGAAGGGCCATAGATGTCGACGTCCAGGAGGCCGACTCTCCTGCCGGCGCGCGCGAGCGCGATCGCGAGGTTGGCCGCGACGGTCGACTTCCCCACGCCGCCCTTGCCCGACGCCACCGCGACCACGGCGCGAACTTCTGGAATCAGATTCGGATTGCGCGCCACGGCGCGCGCCGCCGACTCCTCGCGCGACGCCGGCGCGTGCAACTCGATCTCGGCCCCGACCGCGACGATTCCCGGTACCGCCGCGACCGCGCGCTCGACGTCGGCGCGAACCTGATCGGCGATCTCGCTCTTCTGTGTGGTGATGACGAGGCGCACCCGCGCCCGGCTCTCGCGAACCTCGACCGCTTTGACGAAACCGAACGAGACGATGTCGCGGCTCATCCCCGGGAAGCGGACCCCTTTCAGCGCCTCCCAGACCTTCGCTTCCAACGCCTCCATCATGCAGCTCCCTCCCCCTCGGAATCGGCGCCTCGCGGTTCCACGGCGAGCGGCGCGCGGGCGAGTGTCGACACCTCGCGCCGCAGCTCCTCGGCGATCCGTCCGAGGTCGCGCACGGACCTCCCGGCGAGCGCGACCGGCTCGCCGAACCGCATGCTCACCTGGCGCGGCCGGATCAGAAAGCTCCGGCGCATCTGCACTTCGAAGGTTCCCTCGATGCCCACCGGCACCACTGGCAGAGCGCTCTTCATCGCGAGCAGGATGCCCCCCCTCTGGAACGGCAGCAGCGCGCCATCGAGGGAGCGAGTCTCCTCGGGGAAGATGAGGATCGAGGCCCCGTGCCGCAACCCCCCGAGCGCGCTGGTGAAAGAGTCGCGCGCCGTGGAGCGATTCTTCCGGTCGACCGGAATGAAACCCGCGGCGCGCATCGCCCAGCCGAAAACCGGAATCTGGAAGAGGCTCCGTTTGGCGAGGAAGCGGGACGGCTCCGGGATCGCCGCGAGCAGCGCCGGGATATCGAAAAGACTCAGGTGGTTGACCAGAAAAACGAAGCTTCCCGACGGCGGGCGGTCGGCTGGCTGTCCCGACGGCGCCCCGGGGCGCTCGCAACGCAGCCGGATCCAGCTCGACGCCAGAAGGCCCTGGGCCCACAGGCGCGCGACGCGATAGGTCCAGCGACCGCGCGGCGGGACAACCGCGGCGGCGAGCGTGAGCAGCGAGAAAAAGGCCGTGCCGAGGACGAGGTAAGCGTTCCCGGTCAGCGTCGCTCCCAAAGTGCGGAGCGCTGAGGGCCTGACGCTCCTGGGAGTGCTGGACGTGGCGTGCAAGGCGGCTCGATTCCGACTGGTAGGATCGCGATGGATGCCCTCGCCGGCGATCGACTTCGACCCCCTGGCGGGAACCGCAGTCTATCTCCGGCGCTGATCCCGCGGAGCGATCCCACGTGAGTTTCAAAACGACGCTCGAAGACGCGGCCGAAGAAGCGGGCCGCCTTGCCCTGCTCTCCGGACAGGCCGTTCGCGCGCTGTTCTCGCCGCCGTGGGAGCCGCGCGCCTGGATCGTTCAGATGGAGCAGATCGGCGTGCGGTCGCTCCTGGTCGCGGCCATCACCACGATCTTCACCGGCATGGTGCTGGCGCTGCAGACCGCGCTCGCCCTGCCGACGCTCGGCGTCAAGTACTACATCGGCCTGGTGGTCTCGAAGTCGCTGGTCCGCGAGCTGGTGCCGGTGCTCGTGGCGCTCATCGTTGGCGGCCGGATCGGGGCCGGCATGACGGCCGAGATCGGCACGATGAAAGTGACCGAGCAGGTCGACGCCCTGCGCGCCATGGGAGCGGATCCGGTGCGCAAGCTCGTCGTGCCCAAGCTCGCCGCCTCCCTGGTCATGATTCCCGCCCTGACTGTGCTCGGCGATCTCCTGGGAATCCTCGGCGGCCTGGTCATCGCGACCCTGCAGCTCGACTTGAGCGCCTCTTTCTACCTGAACGACGTGCTCTCCGCGCTGACTCTGGAGGACATCTTTTCCGGGCTCGCCAAGTCGTTCTTCTTCGGCTTCTTCATCGCCATCGTCGCCTGTCACCACGGGCTGACCGCGCGCGGCGGCGCCGACGGCGTCGGGAGGGCGACGACCAACACGGTTGTCCTGGCGTCGATCCTGATCCTGGTCTCCGATTTCCTCCTCACCAAGTTGTTCTCTCTTCTCCCATGAGCGCCGAGATCCTTGCCCCCGCGGCGACCGGCGCCGGCCCGCTGTTCGAGATTCGCGGCCTCGCAAAGAGCTACGACGCACGCCCCGTGCTCCAGGGCCTCGACTTCACCATCGAGCGCGGCGAGTCGCTGGTCATTCTGGGACGCTCTGGCAGCGGCAAGAGCGTGACGTTGCGCCTGCTGGTAGGTCTTGAACCGCCCGACGCGGGGTCGATCCGGTTCGACGGCATGGAGATCGTCGGGCTCCCGGAGTCGAGCCTGCTCCCGGTCCGGCGCCGCGTGGCCATGCTCTTTCAGGGCGGCGCCCTCTTCGACTCGATGACGGTGCGCGAGAACCTCTCCTTTCCCCTGCGCGAACATGGCGGCAGGTCGGAAGCGGAGATCGACGAACGGGTTCGGGAACTGCTGTCCGAAGTCCACCTCGACGGCATCGAGGGCAAGTTCCCCGCCGACCTGTCGGGAGGCATGAAGAAGCGGGTGGCGCTCGCCCGGGCCCTCGCCCTGCGACCGGAGGCGGTCCTGTTCGATGAGCCGACCACCGGCCTCGACCCGATGACGTCGGCGTCGATCGCACGCCTGATCCTCGAGACGCAGGCGCGCCGAAAGGCCACGGCCGTGATCGTCACCCACGATCTGGCGCTCACCCGGGCCGTCGCCGACCGGATCGCCTTCCTCGACGAGGGGCGATTCCGTTTTCTCGGTCCGCTAGCCGAGGCCCTGAGCTCCGCGGATCCGGTTCTGTCAAACTTCCTCGCTGGGAAGGAGGAGCCCCAGGATGTCGTCGCCGCCGCCACCCGCCGCGCGTAGGGTCGGACTGCTGCTCTTCGCCGCGCTGGCGGTCTTCGCCACGGCTGTCTTTCTGATCGGCGAGCGCCGGAACCTGTTCTCGTCGCGCAACGAGTACTCGATCTACTTCGACTCCGTGACCGGCCTCGACGCCGGCAGCAACGTCCAGCTCGACGGCGTCAATGTCGGCTCGATCTCGGAGATCGTCCTGGCCGAGGATGTGCGCCAGAGCCAGATCGCCGTGCGCATCCACGTCCAGGCGCGCTACGCCGGCCGGCTGCGCGAGGACTCGATGGCTCGCGTGCGAACGCTCGGGCTGCTCGGCAACAAGTACATCGAGATTTCCTCCGGCACGCCGGCGTTCCCGGAGATTCCGCAAGGCGGACGGCTCGCGACCGCGCCGACGACCGACGTCGACCGGCTCCGCGCCACCGGCGAGGACGTCATCCTGAACATCACCCGCATCACCGAGCAGCTCACCGCGATTCTCGGCCGCATGGAGCGCGGCGAAGGGCTGCTGGGCGAGCTGACGCGCGATGTCGAGCCCGACCGCAAGGTTACGACCGAGTTTCTCGCGACGCTCGAATCGGTGCGCGGCATGTTCGACGACATGCGCTCCGGCCAGGGCCCGGTGCCACGCCTGCTGAACGACGCCGACCTCGGCAGCAAGCTCGAATCGACGGTCCAGCGCCTCGATCTCCTGCTCGCCAAGGCGGAAGCCGGCGAGGGCGCGCTGTCGCTCCTCCTGACCGACAGCGCCCAGCGCGACCGGCTGGCGCGCTCGCTCGCGAGCATCGAAAAGGCGAGCGCGAATCTCGAGAGCGTGACCGCCGAGCTGCGCGGCGAGGCGGGTCTGCTGCCAAGGATCATCAACGACAAGGAGTACGGCGAAGCCCTCACCCGCGACCTGCGTTCACTGGTCGAGAACCTCAACCGAGTCGCCGAGAAGCTCGACCACGGCGACGGCACGGCCGCGAAGCTGATGAACGATCCCCAGCTCTACCAGGCGATGAAGGACATCGTCGCCGGCGTCAACGAGTCGGCCATCCTCCGCCGCCTGATCCGCAACCGCCAGAAGAAAGGCGCCGAGAAACGGCTGGACGAAGAGAGAGCGGAATGAGCCGAAACATCCTGGTCACCGGCGGCGCCGGTTTCATCGGGTCGCACGTCACCCGCCGGCTGCTGGCGCGCGGCGATCGCGTCACCTGCCTCGACGACTTCAACGACTTTTACGACCCATCCCTGAAGCGCGGAAACGCGGCGGAGCTCGCCAGCCGCGCCGGCTGGCGGCTCGTCGAGGGGGACATCCGCGACAGCGCGCTCGTCAACCGGCTTTTCGAGGGGTCCCGCTTCGACGCGGTGATCCACCTCGCGGCGCGGGCCGGCGTGCGGCCAAG
>ERZ1292630.4991-Hain-H41-02um-R3-4991-length-11073-cov-4_pt1 | contig 11073 bp, 9 predicted proteins | sample MGYA00564408_ERZ1292630 | MGnify/ENA primary metagenome ERZ1292630 (study PRJEB36523, sample SAMEA6512641) | groundwater metagenome | collected 2019-01-08 | study: AquaDiva: Metagenomics assemblies of 32 groundwater samples | reverse complement strand
ACGACCGTGGATCGTGTGGAAGCCATAGGTTTCCATATAATAGGGGAAGCGCGATGAGCAGCCGATGCCACTGATAAACACGGTATTTTCGGGCTTCACACCAAGTTCAGGCATCGTCCGCTGGACGGCCTTGAGAATGGCATAGTCACCGCAACCGGGGCACCAGCGCACCTCCTGATCGGTTTCCCAGTCCTTGGGGGAGCCTTTTGCGATTGGGGTCATATCGTTCATGAAAGCGCTCCTTCAATCGCCGCTGTGATTTCGGCGATGGTAAATGGCTGGCCGGACACCTTATTAAGCGGGCGCGCATCAACCAGATATTGATCGCGCAGCACCGTCTTGAACTGTCCCGTGTTCATTTCGGGCACGATCACCTTGTCATAGCCTTTGAGCAGCTCGCCCAGATTTTTGGGCAGCGGCCAGATGTGGCGGACGTGGATATGGCTGACATCAAGCCCTTCGCGGCGGCAGCGCAGCACCGCCTGATGGATCGGGCCGAAGGTTGATCCCCAACCGACAATAGCAAGCTTACCGCCCGGAACGCCAAGCGAAATCTCCTGATCGGGAATGCTATCAGCAATGCCGAGCACTTTATTCTGGCGGATATCAGTCATCATCTGATGGTTTTCCGAACCATAGTTGATGTGGCCGGTATCAACTTCCTTTTCTATACCGCCAATCCGGTGGAGCAATCCGGGTGTGCCTGGCTTCACCCATGGCCGCGCAAGTTTATGATCGCGCCCGTAAGGCTTAAACCCGCCTTCGGGCACATGATCCAAAAACGTCACCGGGAACGGCGCGTAAGCATCCATATCGGGGATCGCCCAAGGCTCTGCCGCGTTGGCGATATAGCCATCGGTCAACAGCATCACCGGCGTCATATATTGCACCGCAATCCGCACCGCCTCAATCGCGCATTCAAACGCATCGGCAGGAGAACGAGCCGAGATAACCGGCATTGGCGTATCGCCGTTACGGCCGTAAACCGCCTGATAAAGATCGCTCTGTTCGGTTTTGGTTGGAAGCCCCGTCGATGGCCCGCCGCGCTGTGAATTGATAATTATGAGCGGAAGCTCGGTCATTACCGCAAGCCCCATCGCCTCACCTTTCAGCGCAATTCCCGGCCCTGATGACGATGTGACGCCAAGCTTGCCTGCGTAAGATGCGCCGATGGCTGAAGCGATTGCCGCAATCTCATCCTCGGCCTGAAAGGTCGTGACACCAAATTCCTTGAGGCGCGAAAGATGATGGAGGATTGCCGACGCTGGCGTGATCGGATAGCCGCCGAAGAATATCTTAAGCCCCGCAAGCTGCGCGCCTGCGACGATGCCAAGCGAGATGGACTCGGCCCCCGTAATCGTGCGGTACTGCCCTGGTGCAACATTGGCGGCTGCAACATGATGCTGCTTGAGCCGGGCATCGCCAAGCCCGTCACCGCTGATTTCCGCCGTCTCACCATAAGCATGGCCCGCGTTAAGCGCCGCGATATTGGCCTCGGCCAGTACTGGACTCTTCGCGAACTTCTCGTTGAGCCACGCAACAATCGGCGCGCGATCACGGTCAAACATCCACAGCGCCAGACCAAGCGTCCACATATTCTTGCAGCGCAGCGCTTCCTTATTGCCAAGCCCGAACGGCTTGACCGCATCAAGCGTGAGTTGTGAAATATTGAAGTGCATCAACTGCCACTTCGACAGGCTGCCATCCTCAAGCGGATTGACCGCATAGGCCGCTTTCTTGAGGTTGCGTTCGCCAAATTCACCATCATCTGCGATGATCAGCCCACCAGCCTTAAGTGCCCCAACATTGGTTTTGAGCGCGGCCGGGTTCATCGCGATCAAGACATCGGGCTGATCCCCCGCCGTCGTGATTTCAGCCGAACCAAAATTGATCTGGAATGCCGAAACCCCGAACAAGGTGCCCTGCGGCGCACGGATTTCGGCAGGAAAATCGGGGAAGGTTGCAAAATCATTGCCTGCAAGCGCGGATGACAGGGTGAATTGCCCCCCGGTCAATTGCATTCCATCCCCCGAATCGCCCGCAAACCGGACGACAACGGCTTCGGTGTTTTCGGAGGCATTAAATATGTTTGCACTCTCGGTGCGTGCGGCGGTGGCCATTATTATGTTTCCTGCAAGCTTTTGTATCTCGGCCTTTAGACACGGCCACGCGCCAATCAAAATAGATATTATAAGGGAAAGCGCAATCTTTCTTGGCTCTCGACGGCAAGGAAAAAGCCATTTAGGCTGATCGGGCGATCATAATACCGGAGTTTACAGATGACCAAAGCCTATGTCCGCCCTGATGTGGAGACATTTCTCAATTTCCTCAACAATGTACCCGGCCCCAAAATGCACGAAGTTACGCCAGTTGAGGCACGGGCTCAAATGCGGAAGATGGGCGCTGTCGCTGAACTGCCGGTCGGTGATCTCGCAGTGATCCGCGATCTCGAAATTCCGGGGCCAGCAGGCACGATCCCTGCGCGCCTATATGACGCACGCGAAGGCCGTGAAGCCGGGCCGGTGATGGTTTTTTATCACGGCGGTGGCTTTGTCATCGGAGATATTGAAACGCATCAACCTTATTGCGCAGAAGCGGCACGGCAACTTGATATACCTGTCATTTCAATCGATTACCGGCTTGCGCCCGAACACCCCTTTCCGGCAGCCCCTGAAGATTGCGAGGCGGCTACACGGTGGATTGCCGAAAATCTGCCCTGTACCGGTCTCATCCTTTCGGGCGACAGCGCCGGCGGAAATCTCACCGTTGTCACCGCAATGGCGCTCCGTGATGCCCACGCCGCCGTGCCCGTTATCGCGCAAAATCCGATTTACCCCTTCGTGTCACTGAGCGAAGATTGGGACAGTTTCCGTAATTTCGCCGATGGCTTCTTACTCACAGCCGAAGGTATGGTTTGGTTTGGTGACGCCTATGCAAGCGTACCCGAGGATCGCCGCGCAGCGCCACTGCCGCATGATCATACGGGCTTGCCCCCAACAGTGGTTATGACCGCAAGTCTCGACCCGCTTCATGATCAAGGCATTGCCTATGTGCAAGCGCTCGAAGCCGCAGGCGTTCCCGTCCGTCATGTTGAGGCCGACGGCAATATCCACGGCCTCATTAACTTGCGCAAGATCATCCCTTCTGCACAGGATGATATCATGCGCAATCTTGATATGTTGAAGGCTGTGCTTGCCGAGTTCGTAATGGCCCCGGCATGATTGACCCCAATTCGCTTCCATATCGTCCCTGTGCCGGGATTATGCTGCTCAACGCCGAAGGTTTGGTGTTTGTCGGTCAGCGGTTCGATAGCCAGCTTGACGCATGGCAAATGCCGCAGGGCGGGATTGACGAAGGCGAGGAGGCCGAAACTGCGGCCTTTCGTGAACTACAAGAAGAAACTGGCATCGCGCCGAATCTGGCTAAGCTGGTCGCGCGTTCGGCAGGCGAGCATTTTTATGATCTTCCGCCGCATATGCTTGGCAAAATATGGAAAGGGCGGTACCGTGGCCAGAGGCAAATCTGGTTCCTGATGCGATTTTTAGGGACTGATAGCGACATCGATATTGCCACCGAGCATGAAGAATTTCGCGCCTGGCGTTGGGCTGCGCCCGAACAGCTTACAAACCTCATCGTACCCTTCAAACGGGAGCTCTACGCAAATGTCATCGCCGAATTTTCACCCCACTTATAAACCCGCGCCCGCAAGTTGGTGGGAACGCAATGTTGTCCCCAAACTGATCGGCTGCGCCTGTGCACAACCGCAAATCATGAAGGCGCGCAGCCGGATCGTCCCACAGGCGGAGGGTGATGTATTGGAGCTCGGCTGCGGCGGCGGGATTAACATGCAATTTTATGACGCGGAGCGGATCACCAGCTTTGCCGGGCTAGACCCCTCGCCCGCTCTGCTTGACGCCTCACGCGCTGCCGCTCAGGCAAAGGGCATGACCGCCGATATTCGCGGCGGCATTGGTGAGGCAATGCCGTTTGATGATGCCAGCTTTGATACCATTCTCGTCACCTTCACACTCTGTTCGGTCACCGATCAAGCGCAGGTGCTGAACGAAATGCGGCGCGTTCTGCGCCCTGGCGGCAAGGCGTTATTTCTCGAACATGGCAGCGCGCCCGACGCAGCGGTGCGCAAATGGCAACGCCGCATTGAACCACTATGGAGCCGTATCAGCGGCAATTGCCACCTCACCCGCCCGATCACGGGCGCTTATGATGGTGCTGGCTTCAAAGTCTCACATGCAGATAGAGGCTATATGCCAAAAACACCCCGTCCTTTCGGCTGGATCGAATGGGGCGAAGCGCGGGTTTAACAATGATGCAAGCAACGCCTGCAAGAGCAAAATCTGATGCGTTTGCGTCGGCTGACCGACGCAGAGTTTAGCCTGATCTGATTAAACCGACAGCGGCGTCACGCTCAAACAGGTAAAGCGCAAATCGTGCCGCTTGCCCACGAACGCTTTCAAGCCCGCCATCCCGGTCAACCAAAAGACGTGCATCGTCTGTCGCCGTGTTGATCAGCGCGGCCATCATTTCAGGCGTTGCCAGCCGGAACACCGCCTCGCCCGATTGACGCACGCCGAGAATTTCTCCTGCCCCGCGCAACCGCAAATCCTCCTCGGCGATCTTGAAGCCGTCATTCGTCTCACGCATCAGCGCGAGACGTGCGCGCGCCGTTTCGGAAAGCGTATCGCCACGCAGCAGCAGGCACACCGAACGCCCCATCCCCCGCCCAACACGCCCACGCAATTGGTGAAGCTGGGCGAGGCCAAACCGCTCAGCCTCTTCGACAATCATCAGCGTTGCATTGGGCACATCAACGCCGACTTCGATCACCGTCGTCGCGACCAGAATCGCCAGTTCGCCGCGTTGGAAACGCTCCATCACCGCGTCTTTCTCCACCCCCTTCATCCGCCCGTGAATAAGGCCGATACGGTCACCAAAGCGCGCTTTCAGATCCGCCGCGCGGGCTTCGGCGGCGGCGCGGTCACTCAGTTCATTTTCTTCAACGAGCGGACACACCCAATAGCCTTGCCCACCGCCTTCGATATGGCGGGCGAGGCCGTTCACCACCTCGTCGATGCGGCCCACCGACATCACGCTCGTTGCAATCGGCTGACGACCCGGCGGCATTTCATCAAGACGGCTGACATCCATTTCGCCGTAATGGGTCAGCGTCAGCGTGCGCGGAATTGGCGTTGCGGTCATCACCAGCAAATGCGGCGGAACCTCTGCTTTTTGGGTCAGCAACAGCCGCTGCGCCACGCCAAAGCGGTGCTGCTCATCAATCACCGCAAGTCCGAGATTGCGGTACGTCACCGCCTCCTGAAAAATCGCGTGGGTGCCAACGAGGATGTTGATCGAGCCATCAGCCAACCCCATCAGCGTCGCCTCACGCGCGCGGCCCTTATCTCGCCCGGTGAGGATTGCGACATTGATCGGCAGTCCCCCAAGCAGGGTTTTGAGCGTTTCAAAATGCTGCCGCGCGAGGATTTCGGTGGGCGCGAGCATCGCCCCTTGCGCGCCCGCCTCAACCGCGATCAACAGCGCATTCAATGCAACCAGCGTTTTGCCTGAGCCAACATCGCCCTGAAGCAAGCGAACCATTGGTGTCGCCTGCTGCAAATCGCCCTCGATTTCGCGGGTCGTCCGCGCCTGCGCGCCGGTCGGCGTATAAGGCAAACGCAACAAATCACGCAGGCGTCCATCGCCTTTGAGCGGCATCCCCCGCCGCCGCCGCGATGAGGCGCGGACAAGCATCAGGGCAAGCTGATTGGCGAACAGCTCGTCATAAGCCAGCCGTTCGCGCGCGGAGGCGTCGGCTGGAGTGTGATGAATTTGCGTAACCGCCGCTTTCCAACCGGGCCATTGCCGCTCGGCTTTCAGCGTTGGTTCGATCCACTCAGGCAGGTCAGGCGCGCGCGCTAAAGCCTGTTCGGCCAATTGACCAAGCCGCCGCGCGGTCAGCCCTTCGGACAGCGGATAAATCGCCTCGCTATCGGGCAATTTCGCAGCCTCTGCCGGGAGCAGCACATGATCGGGGTGAACAATCTGTCGTTCCTGCCCGTAAAGCTCCAGCTTGCCCGACACGAGTTTGGTTTCACCGAGCGGCAGCAGCTTGCGCGCATATCCCCCGCCGCCGCCGAAGTAAGTCAGCGTCAGATAATCGCCCACGCTATCAACCGTATGGATGCGGAATGGCCCGCGCGGCGCACCCTGTTTATAGTCAACAGGGGTGACCTCAACGATGATATTGCCGCCGATTGTCGCATCATCAAGCCGTGCCACCCGCCGCCGCTCGACCAGCCCGGTCGGGAGATGAAACAGCACATCAACCACCCGCGCCAGCCCGAGCTTTGCCAGCGGCTTGGCAAGCGCGGCGCCAACGCCTTTTAGTGCCTCAACTTCGGCAAACAGTGGATTGAGTAATTCAGGGCGCATGGTATCGGGGCACCTTAACCCAGTCGGCAGGCCTTTGAAACGCCCGTCGGCCAATATTGCGTGGAATTTATGGATCGCGAAACGCGCCTTAAACGCCTGAACTTCCGAAGCTGGCACCGTGGCACGCGTGAGGCCGATATGATGATCGGCGGGTTTTTTGATGTGCATTCGGCCAATTGGGATGACGCAGAGATGGATTGGTACGAAAATTTCCTTGAGGAACAGGATGTTGACATCATGGCCTGGGCGCTCGGTACGCAAGCGGTGCCCGAAAAATGGGCTGGGCCGATGATCGATGCGTTCCGCAAGCTCGATTATCTGACGACCTTCGGCTGAGATGGAACCGCTGCCCCGCATCATATCGGCGCGCGCGCCGCTGACGCTTGCGGGTGTGCCGACGGGATTTCTGCCCGTCCTCCTCGCCGATCTGACGCGCGCAGCCCCGGCCCGCGCCGTCTATATCGCAGCGGATGAGGCGGCGATGCGCGGGGTGGCTGACACCGTCCATTATTTCGCGCCTGAAATTGAGGTACTGATATTCCCGGCATGGGATTGCCTGCCCTATGACCGCGCCTCCCCCTCGCTGCGCGCAACATCGGAGCGATTGGCGACGCTGGCCGCGCTTCAACAAAAGCCGACCAAGCCGCAGCTTATCATCACTACAGTCAACGCGATCACCCAGCGGACACTAACGCCGTTCCGCGTCCGGCAATTGACCGCAACACTCAAACCCGGCGCGCGGATTGACCGTGATAAGCTCGCCGCACTGCTTCAGGCCAATGGCTATGTCCGCAGCGATACAGTGGCGGACTCGGGCGAATATGCCGTGCGGGGCAGCCTTGTCGATCTATTTCCAGCGGGAGAGCCGCACGGGCTGCGGCTCGATTTCTTCGGCGACGAAATTGAAAGCATCCGTAGTTTTGATCCCGCCGATCAACGCACCATTGCGCGGGTTGAGAGTTTCACCCTGCTCCCCGCCTCCGAAGCCTTGCTTGATGAGGACGGCATCAAACGGTTCCGCAGCCGATACCGCGAACAATTTGGCGCAACCGCAACGGGCGATCCGCTCTATCAAGCGGTGTCCGAGGGGCGACGGCTGGCGGGGATGGACCATTGGCTGCCGCTGATTGAGGAAAAGCTCTCCACCCTCTTCGAGCATCTGGGTGACGGCCTGATGATCGTGCGCGATAGCGGCAGCGTCGGTGCAGCGAGCGCGCGATTTGAGGCGATCAGCGATTATCACGCCAACCGCGTCCGTGCGCAATCAACCGATCTGGGCAGTTACCGCCCGCTTGCGCCCGAAACGCTTTACCTCAGCGCCAGCGATTGGGACGCCGCAATTGCCAGCAAACCATTCCACCTCGCCACACCGTTCAGCGAGCCAGAGTCCGCCAGCGTCATCGATTTCGCGATCCAACCAGCACGCGATTTCACCCCCGAACGCGGGCGCGGCGACAATATTTACGATGCCGCTGCGGCGCACGCGATTGGTTTGGCGCGTCAGGGCAAAGGCTTGATCCTCGCCTGCTATTCAAACGGATCGCGTGAACGGCTGTCGGGCTTGCTCGCTGATCACGGGGTCAAGGGGCTAGTGCTGGCCGATAGCTGGCAATCGGCGCAGGGACTCGCTGCAAAAGGAACACAGCCCCCCCTCATCATCCTGCCGCTTGATCACGGTTTCACCACGCCGACGTTTGCGCTGCTCACTGAACAGGATTTGCTCGGTGATCGCCTCGTCCGCCGCGCCAAGCGTAAGAAGAGCGCCGACGCCTTCCTGAGTGAACTCGCGACACTCACACCGGGCGATCTTGTGGTTCACATGGAGCACGGCATCGGTCGCTACGACGGCTTGACGTCAATTCCGGTCGGCAATGCCCCGCATGACTGTGTTGCGCTGTCCTATGCGGGCGGTGATAAGCTGTACGTTCCGGTCGAAAATATCGACGTGCTGTCGCGTTATGGCTCCGAAAGTGACGGCGTTGCGCTTGACCGGCTTGGCGGGGTTGGCTGGCAAACCCGCAAGGCCCGGATGAAGCAGCGCATCCGCGAAATCGCGGGTGAACTGATCGCAACCGCCGCGCTGCGCGCGCTCCGCGAAGCCGATGTGGCGGAGGCTGGCCCCGATTATCCGGCGTTTGTTGACCGTTTCCCCTATGCTGAAACCGATGATCAAGACCGCGCAATTGCCGAGGTATTGGAAGATTTAGGCAGCGGCAAACCAATGGATCGCCTCGTCTGCGGTGACGTTGGCTTTGGCAAGACTGAGGTTGCCTTGCGCGCGGCTTATGTCGCGGCGATGGCGGGGATGCAGGTCGCGCTAATCTGCCCGACGACGCTGCTTGCGCGCCAGCATTATTCAACCTTTGTTGAGCGTTTCCACGGCCTGCCGATGCGGATTGGCCGATTGTCACGCTTGGTGCCCGCCAACGAGGCCAAGGGCGTCAAGGAAGGACTGGCCGACGGCACGCTTGATATCGTCATCGGCACCCATGCGCTGCTGACCAAAGGGCTTGATTTCAAACGGCTTGGGCTGGTCGTGGTTGATGAGGAACAGCGTTTCGGCGTAACGCACAAGGAGCGGTTGAAAGCGCTCAAAACCGACGTCCACATGCTCACGCTCACCGCGACGCCAATCCCGCGCACGTTGCATATGGCGAGTTCGGGCCTGCGCGAACTGTGAGTCTTTCAGACGCCGCCGGTTGATCGGCTCGCGGTGCGGACATATGTGATGCCGTGGGATCCGGTTGTGTTGCGCGAGGCATTGCTGCGTGAGCATTATCGCGGCGGGCAGAGCTTCTTCGTCACCCCGCGCATCGCCGATCTCCCCGATATTGAGCAATTTTTCCGCGAAACCATCCCCGAAATCTCATACGTCATCGCGCACGGCCAGATGGCGGCAAGCGAGGTTGAGGAGCGCATGTCGGCATTTTACGACCGTAAATATGACGTACTGATTTCAACCACGATCATTGAAAGCGGGCTTGATATCCCAAGCGCGAACACGATGATCATCAACCGTGCTGACCGCTTTGGCCTTGCGCAATTATACCAGCTTCGCGGGCGCGTTGGCCGATCAAAAACCCGCGCCTATGCCTATATGACAACCGCGCCCGAGCGACTGATGACTGACACAGCCGAGCGCCGCCTCAAAGTGCTGTCCGATCTCGACTCGCTTGGCGCTGGCTTCCAATTGGCGAGCCATGACCTTGATATTCGCGGTGCGGGCAATTTGCTCGGTGATGAACAGTCAGGCCATATCCGCGAGGTTGGGTTTGAGCTTTATCAGTCAATGCTTGAAGAGGCGATCATGGATGCCAAGGCGGGCGGGCTTGCTGAGGCCAAACCGCGCGATCTTTCGCCGCAAATCACCGTTGATGCGCCCGTCCTCATCCCCGATGATTATGTGCCCGATCTCAACCTGCGGATGAGCCTCTATCGCCGGATCAATGAGCTTGAGAGCGCTCAAGAGCTAGAGGCCTTTGCCGCTGAACTGATCGACCGTTTCGGCAAACTGCCCGAACCGACCGAAAATCTGCTAACGCTGATGCAGATCAAACTCAACGCGCGGACGGCGCACATCGCCAAGATTGACCTCGGCCCGCGTGGCGCACTCGTCAGCTTCTGGAATGACAGCTTCCCCGATATCCCCGGCCTGCTCGCCTATGTCGCGCGGTTGAACGGGATTGCGAAATTGCGCCCCGACAATCGGTTAGCTATTACGCGTGCGTGGAGCGATCCCAAGGCGCGGCTCCACGGCGCACTGCAATTGTCAAAGGGGCTGGCGAAGATATTGCGCTAAAGTCTTTTTCATGGGGGCTGAAGCGCAAAAAAACCCGTCACTCCCGCGAAGGCAGGAGACCATAATCACAGGGCTTGGCTAATGCCCTATCGTCGCTTTGCAAACGGGCGAGCCAAATCCAGCATCGAGTGCGGGGTGACGATGAGAGGGTCGCTGTTTATGATGAGAAGGTGGGCGTCTGTTCATTGCAGTAGCGTTGCCAATTGCAGACGCTGCCCTAACCTGCGAAACACAGGCTATGAGCAAGCTTATCCTCCAGTATCAGTACGACGCCAGTTTCTTCAATACCAAGCCAAATCAGATACGGGATGATTTTGGACGGCTGTCAGTTGCGGCGGAGACCGACCGTTTCTCCGGTAAGGGCGGCTTTTGGGTGCAATGGCAGGACGTCAAGGAGTTCGGCGAGGCGCTAGAAACCTATCCGATCCAGGAAGATCATCCAGTTATTGTTCAATGGGGCTTCGACATGCAGCAAGGGGATGACCTGATCCTCCGTCTCGAAATTGCGCCCGCTGATAAGCGCGGAAACTTAGCCGTTCGCTTTGAAATCGCGGACGATTATGAACCTCGCCATCGAGTGCGCGGCAGCTTCCTCACGAACTATCCTGACCTCACAGCATTCCGCGTCGGGATCGCGCAGTTGATGAACCGTGAAGTTGAGAAGGCTATACTGAGCGGGCAATAATGTCTGGAACCAGCATATAGTCAAAGGGACTGGCAATGATATTGCGTTAAGGAACAACTTTGGAACATTATAACATTGCATTCCATCGTCGCCCCGCACGCGATGCGGGTGTGGATTCACATTTGAAGTGCAACGGGTT
>ERZ1292630.4990-Hain-H41-02um-R3-4990-length-11073-cov-6_pt1 | contig 11073 bp, 4 predicted proteins | sample MGYA00564408_ERZ1292630 | MGnify/ENA primary metagenome ERZ1292630 (study PRJEB36523, sample SAMEA6512641) | groundwater metagenome | collected 2019-01-08 | study: AquaDiva: Metagenomics assemblies of 32 groundwater samples | reverse complement strand
GGTCAGCGGCCCCGGGGAGGTCACGGCGGCGACTACGAATTGTTGTGGTGGGTCGTTATGGTGGTGCGGGGGCGCGTCCTCCTCCTCCTCCTCGGCGTCGTTGAATGCTGCATCGGCGTCTTCGTCCGGTGGCACGGTGATATCGTCCCGCACACCGCCGCCGCCGTTCACCAACGCCGTCGGCCGACGCGTGGGATGAACAAAGCTGCCGCCGGAGTCCACGTTGACCAGCGTGCCTCCATCGCCGCACCGCTCAGAGGCCGAGGACCATGATAACACGCGACTATCCGACTGCAATCGCGTGAGTTTTTCTCCGCCCCCTCCGGCGACACTTTTATGACGGCCGCGGCGTGAGGCGTCGAGGTGGTCACCATCCTGCTCCAAGGTCGGCGACTTGGGACTAGAAATCGAGCCCTGACTGTCGCCATCTCGAAGGTGACGACGGCGAAGAAAAAGCATTGCCTGTCCGACTGGCGTGGATGTGATTAACTTTCCCAGCAACAAGGCTTCGCGTTGGTTCGCACAACGCAGCGCGGCGATCACCGAGGTTGATAGGAATAACTTCCGAAGGCCTATTTCATAGGACCGCATTCGTACCACGACGACACCGTAGACCAAGATGTACTCGGCCACGTAGAACCAAAAAAAATCAGGCGAGGACACGTCGTAGCTCGCGGACGCGAGGACGGGAATCCACGTGATGACCACGAGACCCGCGTGCCAGCGTAAATGGAGTCGATGGGATAGCAACAACGTGATAGAGCTCAGCAGCGCTGCATTAAACGGTGCGAATTGGACCTTGTCACGTGTGACGACGAGCGCGAGGGCGTAGAGGCACTGCGGCAACGCGGACGATAGGGCATCCAACGGATCGTTGAACAGGCGCAGCCGGCGGAGGAATATCGCAACCAGGACGGCGACGGCGGCCGACGCACCTAAGTAGGCATAGCGAAAGGTGCGACGGCGAGCGTCGCCGTCGTCGTCCCCACTGGTACTTGGATAGTCTTCACCGATGACCGGCACCAACAGAGCAGCACTGAGGCCCGCGAGTAGCACAAGGGTGACTTCGACGAACTGACCAAAAATGGCGGCATCGTGCGCAAAAAAAGCCCGGTATTGCCGTTCGGTGTCGCGCCGCGCGAAAGTGGGCGGCGGCGCGAGCTGGCGCCACACAGCGTGCCATAGGCGCCGTGTACGCCGTAGCAGCGGGTGGTGGTGCGACGCGGCCCCCAAGGTCGATAAGAAGTCGTCCCCCCCACCGGACGACGCCTTGATACCTTTCTCGACGACGTACCGCGGTGACGGAGGAGAAGCGATTCGACTCCGGAACGTCGAGACCGCCATTTGACTGAGGGCACTGTCCTCGACCTCGAAGAGCAACTGATCCATCATGACGGCCGCTTCGTCCAGCGACACTGTGTCACGCCCTCCTCGCCGAGGATCCAGGAACAAGGACGAGCTCACTCCTGCCTCTGACGTGTCGTGAATCGGGGAACGACGCGGTTTCATGTCGGCATCCAGAACCACAGCGCCCGCCTTCATGCCTTCTGGGGAAGGTGGCGGTGCTGCCGCTGGCAACTTGAAGGCCGCACGCAGTGTTTGCAGTCGGAAAGGCAGCGTCGCACGCAAGGCGGGGTAGGCCGCGTATTCAATCCGATTCAGGGACGTCGATGGGGGGGCGACTCTTTCCCCCCCGCCATTCTCGTCACCCCGACGGTTGCCACCTTCATGATTATTCGACGTGATCGTCTCGGAGCCCCACGCCTCATCCTCCTCCTCCACGGCGGCATCAACATCCATCTTGGACCCCCACAAAGGCATGGGATAGAAAAGAATCCTTCCCAGCGGCACCGTCGCGCCACGCGCTCCAAAACGTCCCAACCCGCCCGGGGCCGCCTCCTCATCGACGGCCGCGTCGTCATCCGGAACAGCTCGATCATCATCATCATCATGGGCGTTGGAGCCACCCCCTTCCTCCTGATCGGCCCGGTGGTGGGGTGGACGATCTGTGACTCCCACAGACCCCGCCGCGGCGTCCTCGCCAGCAGCTGGCGATGGTGATGGTCTCCTTCGGGTCGACGCCCGCCGGGTCGACGCCCGCACTTGGATGCGAAGGAGTAGCTCGAGCTGCATCATCAGGGGCATCAACGGCGCCCGTAACACGTTCACATTCCGGAAGCGCACAAAGGTTTCCTCGGGTTCCGTCAGCATGTTGGTGAGCGGGGCGGTCAATTCTGGATGCCGTAGTTCGTAGCGGAGTAACAATTGCATCGTAGACATGTGGCACTTAGCCGCGTAGCTCGCTGCACATCGCGACAGCACGATGAAAGGACAAAGATACGAAGGGGCTGCCACCGAAATCGACGGCATCGATCCCGGCAAGTTGTTGTTAGCTGCCGTGTCACCTGGCAGCGTTGGCAGCGAGGAGGTCGTTCCGGCGATTCCTCCTACCACTTCTTGCGCTGATCGGGGCGACAAGTTCCGTTCATGTTTTCCATTGTCTTCGTTTTTGCTCCCTTTTACATCGCTCCCGCGCGGTCGATTCCGAAACGCTTCTCGACTGCCGGTCCGACTACGCTGAAACTCGCGCTTCCATGACGGGACCTCTTTCCACAGCTGCCGGCACGCGTCCCACGGCGCATCCAACATCCACGGTGCGGCGACCACGGCGTGGGACGGAGACGGGATAAATTGAAACTGAGACGTGGCCGAGATGCTGCCGACCCCGCGTCGCAGGGCGCATTCCAGCACACCATTAACCCAAGCAACGGACGCCATGGTGACGAGTGCATTCGACGCTTCCACCATCTGGCGCTCGCGCCCGGCGCCGATGGTGCCGCTCTTGGGATGTTCTACTTCTTCTTTGCTCGCCCCTTGGAGAGAGGAGGATCTGCAGCGGCGGACGTGGCTCCCTCCTCCTGCCACGCCACCTTTTCTCTGGCGTTCATATTCCTTTAGTCGGGGAAGGACGTCGATGGAGCCGCGATGATAGGCTTCAAGCTGATCTCCCAATAGCGGCAGTCTCGTCAAGCCGAGCACCGTCGCCAGCGTCGTGGCAATTTGCAGCAATGTTTCGAAAAAACTCAACCGGGCGTCGCCCCGACGCCGGAGCTCCTCACGATATTGCTGATGTGCCACTCGTTGCGCGGCTTGCGTGGCCGCCGCCGCCGTTCCTCCAGTGGCGCCGGTGCTGGTGGGTGCCGGCGCCTCGTGGGGGTGGTGGTTTGGACCGACGACGATGACGCCGAGGCCCGCGTCACGCATGGCCCCGTGCCAGTCGAGGAGCACGGAGCACAGCACGAGTCGCGGCGTCGCGCCGCGCAACTCAGTAGGAGGGGTGATGTTCATCCCGGCTGAAAGGGTCGTTCTCCCAGGCGAAAGGATGACGCGTCGTCGGCTTTCGTCTGTGCCGGTCGTGAAGCAAAGGGACGAGGCTTCCTCACGGAGCGACCGAGAGGAAAGCGACGAGGCCTCCTCATCCGGCTCGCACGAAATCACCGGCCGCCGCTGCGGCCGGGACCTTTTCCCCATCGCCCACTCGTCCAAAAGCGACCGGGGCACCACACCTTGCAGCACGACGGCCAACCGCAAACGCACCACCGCCGCCGTGCGCCCCGCCGCGATCTCTCTGCAATTCGCCGCGAACACCGCTCTCGCTCGATTTTCCGAAAGTGCAAAGTAGATGCAAATGACGAGGAACGTCGAAACCGCTTGCACCACGGTGACCAATGGATCACTCGTTCCGCGGAGCCAACTGATAAGGGAAAGCGACGTGCAGAAAAGTAAAAACTGCAGCGAGATGGCAAACGCCCGACCGCCGGTGAACACCGTCGACAAGACCAACGTGGCGAGGTAGGACGAAATCGCGGAAGAACTCGAGTTCAGAATCGGCGTCAAGCACAGGGAGGCGAGCAGCAAGAACACACCCCATCCGGACGCGAGAAGCAACAATTCGTGCGTCCGACAATTGTCAATGACATCCGCGCGGCTCGTCAACGAGGGCAAATCTGAGGACAACTTCCAGACGCCGAGTACGATGGCGATGAAGGTGACTTCGCTCGCGAACAAGAACAAGTAAATGATGGATTGCATGTCGGCCGGCGCTGCCTGCGTCGCGAAAATGTACGAAAAGGCGAAGACAGGCCACGGCAGGTATAGAGCATGCAGCTTCACCTGCCTGCCTTGCGCCAACATCGTGACACGGACAAATTCGTCCTCGGCTTCCGGGTCGAGAAATTGAAGCCGGTTTCGCAGGGTCCAGCGAAGCGGGAGGCGCGGTGCCCAATCCACCGAGGTGTCCACACCGAAGGACAAGAACGTTCTCGATGACATTTTGGACCGGTTTGTTCTTTTCGCGCTGATGACAGACGTTTTTTTTCAGGGAAATTTTCTTTAGTTTCGATTCCCCTGACGGATGACGAATTGGGTTTCGAGCGAGGGGAACGTGACTTTCCGAAAAGTATCTGCAGAGAGAGCGGAGAGAGGGCCGTAACGAACCGTCATATGCCCAGTGCAGCGTTGCCACGGAGACCACAAGGACGTTTGGTGACCGCAACGACTATCTGAAGAGAAACCACCTAGCAAAAAAAAAGAGTCGCCAAAAAGGCCAGCCTTCAACTGTAGTAAAGCGAAGACGTCACGTGACGGCTCGCATCACGGCGGCGCTGTGGTCAGCCGCACACTTGACGTCCGAGACCGCGCAAAGACGTCGTGGTCGCCCACGACACCGGCGGCGTCACCTGCGGCAATCGCGTCGTCGTGCCGTGTAAGGTGGTTGATCGTGGCATCCTCACGCAAATATTGCGGCGTAGGCACCGGCACGCCGGCCGCGCGGCCGGGTTCATTCTGAATAGGAAGAGGTGGGGACGCGGAGGGATGACCCCCATCATCGGTCGATTCCCAAACAGCGGTGCGCCGCTTACGGGACGAGGAGTGGCCAGAGGCGCTGCTTTCGTACACGACCGTGGCGACCACCACGAGCACGGACATCGAGACCAAGCTGAGGCCTGCCCATTCCACTGGGAGGAGGGATGGAATCGTGGCCCACGGCGCATCGTCGCCGTCGCACCATGCGATCACATACGGCGCGGCGACGTTGAGTCCCGTCGAAAGGACCGTCCCAATGGACACGAAAAGCGGCGGCATCACGGTCACGCCGAAGTTGAGCACAAAGTTGAACGCGGTGCCGCAAACACTCCCCACAATGGCAAAGGTCCAAGGGATGAGCGGCTCGTCGACCACCGCATAGGACGTGCCTCGCTGCACGACAACGCTGTATCGAGCGATCGGGTTGGGCTCAACGTGCAATCCGGACCCACTCGTGTCCACGGTTAGGAATACCGCGATGTACAACAGAAACAAACCGATCGTCAAGTTGACGCTCGCCAAGGTCGCGAGGATGTTTCCCACCTTGTACCACTTCACGTTGACGAATAGCTTGGCGAAAAGCACCTTGTACGTCGCCGCGGCTAAGGGACTCACCGCGGCGATGACGGAGTAGACAATTTTGGCGGTGGCAGAAATTTTCGCGTCTGACTGCGCGGTCCAAGGATGCGTCACGAGCAGTATCCCTACGACAGCCATGACCGTGGCGAGCGAGTCCAGTAAATACGAACCTCGGCGATTGAGCGCCACCCAAGACATGACACACACGAAGGGAGTGGCGGCCGAGAAAATGGCCGAACACACCACCGCGGGCAGGTGACACAAAGCGACGACGGCGGTGATGTTGGCGACCAGATACAACGCATACAGTGCCGCAACCCGACCGACGAACCGAGCAAGCGAAAGTCGCTGACCCGTCACGCATAACACCCACGGTGAAAACCGCACCCCTCGGCCATGCGTCAACGCCCATTCGTTGCCCCTTTCGTCAAAAGAGTCGTTTTCGGTGAGAGACAAACCAACGGTGCCGATGGCGCCGCCGTCCGGTGCCTCTGCTTCCTGCGCGCCAGCAGATGGCGAGGTCGGCGGGCTAGCTGCTGCCGACGTACTGTTGTGCACCCTCCGACGCCGATCGTCGTCAACGCCGTCGCTAAGACGGCCCAAGCGGTACCCGGCATCGGGTGGTGGCTGCGCGAAGCCGGTGGTTTCCGGCATCAAGCTCCCACCCCTCCTCGTCGTCTCCGACGTGCCCCTCCTTCCAGGGCAGCAGCAACAGCAGCAGCAGCCACCACCATGCAATGACGACGACGACGCATTGTTATGGGTCACGACCGTGATGGCGGGTGCCCCAACTCGGAGCAGCAAGCACGCGTCGAGTCCATCGCCGCCATCCATTTCGGCCGCGACGCAATATTGGCAGCCGGTCAGCCTTCGGAGCACTCGAATGCACCATGCAACGACACTCGGCAGGCACAAAAGAAGTAAGAAGTTCATTGCAAACCAGGTCAAACAAATTGGAGAGGCGAAATGCATTTCGATCGGCGCGGAGCGTTCATAGGGCGTCGGCGATGGAGGTATCACGCGAAAGGAAGTGTCGAAGACCGCCTTCGTGAACTGGTTCGAGAGACATTGACACAGGCCAACGAGAGCGATCACGAGAACGGGCAGCAACATTCCGCGGTATTTTTCTTGCTTCGTCCAACCGTCGCGGAGAAGAAAATCAGAAAATCTGGTGGAGGAAGGAAGCTTTTGACTGCACAAGTGCTGCAGGGGACAACAAACCGACTCTGGATGGGTCACCGCCCGCCCAGCTGGTTCCCTCCAGCTGACTGTGGGTTCCCGTCACCCACGGTTTACATCCGACTAGGCACAGACAAATGAGAAAGGGTTCGCGGCTCCTGAAAAATCATTGGCGTGGGTGTGTGAACGGCGAAGTGCGCGATGTTTTTTGCGATTGAAACATGGTGCCAAAAAATGCAACCGCCAAACGTGAATTTCAACTCGCAAACGGCAATGTCTCACGCCACCAGCGACATGTGTTAAGGTCCCAGGACCACCCCACCACCTCACACACAAACCGCTCATTCGTGAGGCGACTCGACAGTCCGATCGGAAGCGCATATGGGGGATACGCTCATCACATCGATTATTGGCCGCAAAATTTCTCGAAATCTCGCAAAAAAAAATTGAATTCAGTTCAGTCGATTTTACCTTCAAATCAACTGTCCCGGTGTGGGGGTCTCAGACATCACGACGATGATGAAAATCGGGGCGCCGTCCCGCAAGTACCGCCGTTGACCGTCGCGACGGTCATTTCGGTCGCTGCCGGGGCGCTTGAGCGATGCTCGACACGATACTGAAGGTAGAGGTCCAAACTGTCGCGACGCACCGTCAGGGATCCCAATTCGGGGTGGGTCGCAACGGCGAACACCTCGTCCCTGTCATCGCGAGAGTGGCCTGGGAACTCCTTGAGTAGAAGCTGCACCGCTGCCGTTTTGAGACACTCCTTGTTCGGGTGATGCTCGACGTAATCGACAATCCGGCTTAGCATCGCTCGGCTGTTTGCGGTCAAGTAGCGCGGGCGATGCTCATGTTGACTCATTCGTTGAGCCGGGGTGGCAGCCGCGACCAGCGTGGCTGTGTCATAAATGGGACTGCCTTCGAGAAACGGCACGGTCATTATCACCCGCCGGGCGGACACGAGCGTGCGAAAGCATAAGTAGAGGTGAAATATGTCGTTAATGACATAGCAACCTTGGACGTTGTCCTTGAAGTCGAAATTCGTCGGTACTTTTGACTTGGCGACGACAGTGAAATACGGTCGCAGGTGGGCTAACGCACGAAGTTTGTCGGGAACGGAAGGACCAAGACGCGCTGCATTGGAAACGACCGCCGGTCCAAACGACGTTGACGTCGGCGGACTAATGAAGTCGTCACTTTCGAACGTGTCTCCTCGTTGCATAATGTTGCGTGGCACCAGGCGAGGATGCCCCGCGTTCTCAACAGAGGCCATCTGATCGCAAATACCCGTCACGGGGTGCAACGCTAGCTGAAAGACGGCCGCGCGTGCCTCCTTGGTTGCGTAGCGAATGGGGTTCTGCTTTTGCAATAACGCACCCACTTCGGCCTTGAGCGGGGCCCGATCGCCACGGTTCGCGAACTCGTCGAGAATACATCGGATCACTTCCAAATCGTTGTCATTCTCGTCCGCCGCGGAGACGGCGTCCTCGTCAACGAAATGGCGGCCACGGCCGCCGTCACAAGAGTCGTCGCTGTCGCTGTCAGCCGCATCGCTATCGCCGTTGATCGCACTTGGGACGGCGGCGGAACCGCCGTCGATTTGATTCCGTCCCCAACCGTCGTCGCCGTCGATCGCCGGGACGTCGCGTCGACTGCGTGAATCGCCTGAGATGCGCTGTGATGGGCCCACTGTATGGGTCGTCGGCGTCGTCGCGGTGGCGGCCGTGGGAGCCGAACTCTTTTCAATTGGAAGATCACGGTATGGTGGTGGGGGACCGGAGCACTGTCGCGGCGGCGGGGTGGCTAGGAATACTGAAGTATCCTCCGCCTTCTTCTTTTCAGCGTTGGCCCCGTCGATGTTGATCGACTGCGTGAGAATTCGTGAGGTCACCAGGGGCGTGCCGACCCGGTCACCATTCGAACCCACCGCAGTCCCCCCTCCCAGAGACAGAGAGGGCCCGAATCCCACAATGTCCGACCAACGCACATGGTGAGTGGCCGAGAGTAATAACACGTCGCGGATACCGGCGTTTGAGATGAGCGTCGTTCTCCAATTCGGGTTTCGTTCGAGCGTACGAAACATGTACGCAAAGTCGGTGTCGCCACTGATGAACACCAGCGACGCCCCTTCCGGATGTTCGTACGCGAAGGACATGGCGTCGACGATGATCATCTTATCGGCGACCTCTTTGCGGCCCATGTGGGGCGTATCGATGAGCAACACACCCGACAGCTGCAATTGGCTTCGCTGATCTTCCGTGAGGCCGTGGTGATTGGACCCCGCGTAAATGCGCAGACCTTGCCGTACGAAGCGGCCGAACGGAGCGAGCTTCGCCTGCAGGCTCATCGCCACGTTTAGGCAATGCGTCCAAGAGGGAACGTGGATGTTCTCCATGTCCCAAAACAACATCATCGGCGTGGCCCGCTTTTTCCGATCGGCTTGAAAGAACTCCACGGCAGATGCCACGGTGTCACGGGCAATCAGGCGGGGCATTTGACAACCATCCACAAAATCCTCGACAATTTGCTCTGCGTCTCGCTTAAACGTGTCGCGCGTGACGCCGAGACCCAGTAGGTTGTCACGGTAGCGCTTGATTTGAGCTGGGGTTGACTCAAGATCCACCCAGTCTTCAAAGGTAGCCATCTCTTTCTTTTTCTTGGGGAATAAACAGGAGCCGGGGGGGATTGTTGCGAAACCTAGCCAACTCAAAACAACCGTCGTGCAACCCGATAGCCGAGAGCCACCTATTTGAATCAGCCAGAAGAACACAATTGAGTGGTGTTCGAGAGCCACTCAACAAAAAGAGACCCCGAGGGATGCCCGAGCCGCCGGGGTCGGCCGAACCGATGTGCGCCAATCGACTCAGGCTTTGTGTGTGTGTGAGCAACACACAAAAAAAGGGCTACTTCACGAAGCTTACGAAGCGGCCGCTCGCGATGATCACCCCTTGAAAATATGGTTGCGCAGAAATGAGATGCGCCCCAGGTGCTCCCGATGCCAACGAGTACGTCTCCACGCCATCGGCGCCGCGAACACCCGTGAAGCCCCCCGCCTCACTCAGGACCAACACCGTGCCGTCTTGAAGGCAAGCGTAGTGCCCCGAGTTGATCCGAGAGGGGATGTTCTTCGTGGCCCACGAGCGCTTTCCTGTGATCATGTTGTACCCTTCCACAACGCCGCTGACGCTCTCGTCGGGTGTATAACTGAATACGATGTGGCCACCCGCGAGGCAAGGCTCTCCCGTGCGGTCGTTGCCCCGGTACATTTCCGTAATGTTGCGAAGCCACAAGATCGCCCCGTCGCCCGCGTTAAAGCAACCGAGCCACATGGCCCACGTGGTGAGGTAGGAAGGTGTGCGCAAGGCGGCACACACAACGTCGTGATGAATCATGGCACCACTGACCGAAAGAATGCGGCTAAAGTTGGATACGTTGTGCAGGGTGACACCCGTCATCATGCCCACGACGGCGATAGGATACGGAACGTCGGGCGCGTTGACATTGCGAATGAGCGCCAATCCGGTATGGGTGGCCCCAACCCAGTCGCCGTAGACCCCACTTGCCGCCCATACCACGTCGCCCGTCGTCAAGTTGAGCCCGATGGTGGCCAGAGACGGTGCGCCAGTGAGACAGACGGCAAGCGGCGCCGTCACCGAGGATGACGACGACGAAGAAGTTGGAGCGACAAAGGGACCAACAGATACCGAGGACAGGGAATAAAAAACGGCCGCGGTGGCTAAGTTTGCCGCCACGAGGGTTTGCGCGTCGTTATAAATGTTGACGAATACGATCATACGGGTACCATTCGGGCTGTGCGAGACGATCGGCGTGCTGCCGAACGACCAAGTGGAGACGAACCAGACTTGCTGGCCGTTGTCCGTGTTCACGGCGGCGACGCCGTCCCCCGTGTCCAACAAGATCATTTCCTGTATCAGATTCAGCGTGACGAGCGTCTGCGCCGCGAACTGCCACGCGATGCTACCATCGGTTAGGCGCAAGGCATACACGTTGGCTAAGTGATCCGCGATGTAGTAGTGCTGATCATCCCTCGCGCTCAGCGCAAGTGTGGTGCCGGGTTGCTGTGCGCTGCCGGTTGCGTGTGGCAGCGTCGTGTTCCATTGCAGCCCGCGGCTACGAGGATCAACGGATGATGGGGCGGCGCCGGTCGCGAGCAACGACCCGAGCAGGAGAAGCACCAAGGTAGCGACGAGAAGCATAAAACAACCCAAAAACACAAACAATATGAAATTGTCGAGAAGAAGGGGCTTTGAGGGCTTAATCGGGGAGGTCCAACCGAAGAAGGCAAAGGAAGGGAAGGGGTGACATGAATGCCCTCCGGAATGAAAAGAGGAGCCTCCTCGGTCCGCTAGGCTCTTTTGTTGGGGGTTTCCCCGTGTCCATCACGCTCCCCCGCCCCCTCATACGTATCATCCGTTTTCAACAAAAGGC
>ERZ1292630.4989-Hain-H41-02um-R3-4989-length-11074-cov-4_pt1 | contig 11074 bp, 10 predicted proteins | sample MGYA00564408_ERZ1292630 | MGnify/ENA primary metagenome ERZ1292630 (study PRJEB36523, sample SAMEA6512641) | groundwater metagenome | collected 2019-01-08 | study: AquaDiva: Metagenomics assemblies of 32 groundwater samples | reverse complement strand
TGATTATAAACTCACCGGCGCGATTAAAACTTTTTTACAACAGCAAGCCACTTTAAAAGGTGAACCAAATCATCAAAGCACCGCCGGCGCTTCGGTGGGCTTGCTGGACATCGCCTCGGCTAAAGCGCAATCGACTGTCGGCACTAAAGGAAATTCCGGATTGGTTAGCGTCGAAAGTAATTTTAAACAGAGTGTGGTTAATATCTTTAGCAGTTATCAGATTGATAATCCGATCAATGAAGGGAAATCATCCGTATTTACCGTTGGTAACGCTCTCCAGCCGGATAAAACCCTTCGTCTTTATAGCCAGCAGGAATTTCGCGTTAATCAGAACACCAGTTCCGAAGGGACGGTTCTTGGTCTAGATAAAAAACTGTTGGAACGCTGGCAAATAGGCGGTTCTTTTGAAAAAGGCCGGGTCAATGACCTGAATAATAACCGGACCAACCGTTACGTCGCCTCCGGAAGCGTCACCTATGACAATAAAGATAAACTCCGGATTTCTTCCAAATTGGAAATCCGATTTGACGAAGGCCGGCCGGTGGAACGAGACCAGTATTTAATTTATAACTCTATGAAATATTATCTTAATCAGGACATCACCCTGGCGGGCCGGTTGAACCTGGGCAAATCCATCAATCAAACAATGGACACGACCGAAGGTTTATTCGGAGAATACGGATTGAGTGTTGGTTACCGGCCGGTCTCTTTTGACCGGTTAAATCTGCTGGCAAAATATACCTATCTGGCGGATACCATTCCGGATGAACAGTTTAATGCAGCGGCGGGGCTGGCCCAGGAACATACTTTTATTTCCAAACAACGTTTTAAGGTCTCTGCCCTGGAAGCCGCCTATGACCTGACCAATCATTTTCAACTGGTGGAAAAATACGCCTTTAAAAACGGACGGGAAAAAGTAGGTAACCGGGACTATACGGAGAGCGATACAAATTTATGGATTAACCGGCTGAATTATCATTTCGCCTCTTCGACGAACAGGCTCCATCGCCGCAAAGAGACAACGGACCAAGGAAATTTGTCCGCTGAAGGGATGGAATGGTGGCAGAGAATTGACCTCGGGATAGAATACCGGATCCTGACGCAATCCGCTTCAGGCGGAGCCGATGACCGCAAAAAAGGATTCCTGGTAGAAACATTATATGAATTAAATGAGGAAATCCGATTAGGGATCGGTTATAATTTTACCGATTTTTCAGATGATTTACTCAGCAACAATGATTACTCCGTCCGCGGCCCGTTTATCCGGCTGGTGGCTACGGTCGTGTATTAGACATCTGAAACAACGGGGGGATTTACACTTTTTCAACAAAGTGTTAATTTTTATTAACACGTCGGCCTCGTCGGTCGGCAAATTTTATTTTTCCGCTTTTTCGTATTTCTACCTTATGTCGTATCTTTTGACGCAGTAAGGAGTTAGGGGTGATTTTAAATTTTTACAGAATGCTTGCTAACATTGGCACGACTTTTGCGTATATATAAATAAGAAGGCGATTAAAGATTAGGAAATATTTAACCGATATTATTAATCTGTCTAATCGTCAGGATAAGAATAAGATGATACCGATTAAAACATTAGAAAAAGAACATCGGATAATTGATAAATTCTTAGATGCACTGGAGCGGCTGGCCGGACGGATCCGGCTCTACCGGCAGGTGGATATTACTATCTTAATGAAATCACTGGAATTTATGAAACATTTTACCGACCGCTGTCACTATCAAAAAGAGGAAGATATTATTTTCCCGGAAATGCAGGAGCGCGGTTTATCGCCTAATTACGGGCCGCTGGGTGTATTAATCCACGAGCATGAAGCCGAGCGGGCTTATGCCAGGCAGATTGAGGAAGGGCTTAAACGCTGGCAGGACGGCGAATCAGAAGCGATCAATGATATTATTAACGGGTTGGTTAATTACGTTACGGTCGGCCGGGAACATCTCCAAAAAGAAAATAATATACTTTATCCGATGGTAAAAAAAATATTTTCCGGCAAAGGGAACAAAAAATTACAAAGCGATTTTAACCAGTTTGAGCAACGAAAAATGGGCGGAAGCCTCTGTTGTAAATATCACAATCTGGCCGATGATATTGATAAAAGCATTCTGAACTAATATTCTGGAAAATATTTCTAACTGACTTAATAATCAGCCGAAAAAACCGCTTCTTTTTACGGCAGAGTTACTGACCAGACTGCTCCAGTTTGTCCCGTTCCACCGAACGCTTCCACTGGATTTCATAAAAACCCATCTTTTTTCAACCTTTTCTTTATTTCATGAAAAGGAACAGTAGATTCGTTGCGCCGTTCCGCCACTACCGCCAGGTCGTGAATCTCCTCCAATATCTCCTCGTATTTTTCTATGGGCACAATGGCGGCGGTCTTTTGCCCTTTTTCGTTCACGATATATTGATTTTTTTTTCTCCATATCAATACAACTCCTGACTTTTTGTATCTATCCGTGGATACCATTTTCTTGTTAATTCGTATATTACACCATCGACACTTTCCGGTCAATAAAAATTCGCCTTGTTTATGTTTTTGGTTGCACTAAAACCTGATTATTTTACCTTGACCCCGATAGAAATGTTTATTATAATATTAATTAAAATGGGGTCATAACGAACACTCTTAAATAGAGGCGACCTTTTTTATGCGCCCAGAAAAACATCATTTCTTAACTATTTTTAGCCTGGTTTTATTATTATTCCCCCTGATAAATTCCATACCACCGGCTGCTGCTAAAACGGATGACAAAGAAACTGCCGAAAAGATTAAACTTTTCAAATCTGATTATGAATTCCCAAAGAATAATACCGCGGCGCGGATAAAGGCCTTTGACCGTTTAAACGGCGTGGACCATCCGAAGTTGATTAAATTACTGGCCGATGAGATTATCCCCGCCGAAATCCAGAAAGACGACCCGCTGGTAGTAGAGTGTATTGTCGGAACGCTCGGCCGGTTCAAAGATGATGAAACAGTGGTTGAACTGGCTAAACAGTCCGAAAAAAAACCGGTCCCGGTCCGGCTTATTTTAATCCGGGGAATGGCCGGGATAAAACATCCGGAGGTCATTAAACAACTGATTAAATTTATCGGAGAAGAAAAACAGCCGGCCGTGCAGATGGCGGCGATTGAAGCTTTAATTGACGATTTACCTCCGGAAGCCACGGCGGCCATCCTGCAGGCGCTGGGTACGCCGGAATGGCCGGTCCGAGCCGCCGCCGTTAATTATCTGGCTAATTTTAAACCTCAAGATGATGTTACCAAAGAAATCGTTTTAACCGCCCTCCGGAAACAAAAAGAAAAAGAAACCGGCCGGTTAAAAGACGATATCATCAAAATTACCAATCTCATCTCTCAATCCAAAACGTCGGTTGCCCCATCTCTAACCGGCCCCGATAATATCGGGACAGATACCATCGCCCAGTTTTACGGACTCACGATTAATTCCAATAATGTTATTTTTGTCGTTGATACCAGCGGCAGTATGCTTCAACCGGCCAATGAAAAACAAAAAAGAATTGACGTTTTAAGGGAAGAACTAATAAAAGCCGTGGAAAACCTATCGCCGAAGGCTGAGTTTAATATCATTACTTTTAATAATCAAGCCGTGATCTGGGAACCTAACATGGTTTCCGTAACACAATATCGCTCTAAAGCCCTGGATTGGATTAAACGCGAGGTAAAAACATTGGATCCCAGCCAGCCGTGGGGTAACACCAATCTTTATAGCGGATTAGATTTGGCTTTTAAATTAGCTCAAAACATCCCGTCTGGCCGGACCAAACCAACCAGGGCGGTCCCGACCGGCTACGTTAATACGAAAGGAGCGGATACGATTTTTTTAATGTCGGACGGGTTCCCGGATATGGGCGATTACATTAAAGGATCGGATATTCTGACGGCCGTTCGTTCATTAAATCAAACTTTACAAATCAGGATAAATACGATTGCCGTCGGGGCCGATCCGAAAACTGAAACCGGCGGCCTGTTAAAAAAATTAGCCGAACAGAATAATGGCACCTGCGTTTTTAAATAAAAATATAATAATTACACCAATTTTAAGTAGTTTAGACAGATTAAAATAGATGAAAATAGAAAACAAAAAACTCTTTTTGGCAGTTCATTTTCTTGTTTACTTTATAACGATAACGGTATTTTTTTTAACGATAGCAAAATCTGAACAAGATAAAATAAATGATTTTAAATCTGCCTATGAGTCGGCGAAGGATAAAACCCAAGAACGCATCAAGGCCTTGGACCACCTGGAAGGACTGGACCATCCTAAACTAATTCAATGGCTGGTTAAAGAAGTTATTCCGAATGAATATAAAAAAGACGACCCCCTGGTAGTGGATAGAATTATTGAGTTAATCCGTAAGATAAAAAATGAAGAAACCATCGCCGAACTGGTAAAAAGCGCAGAAGCCAAACCGCTGGAAATCAAACTGGTCTTAATCAGAGGGATGACTGAAATAAATCATTCTGAGACAAAAAAATTACTGATTAAATTTGTCAATGACAAACCACCGGCCCTCCGGATCGCCGCAATGGATACTTTGTCATTTTTTGTACCGCCCGAAGCATTGCTATCGGTTCTTCAGGCACTGGAAGCTAAGGAATGGCAAGTGCGAGCCAGCGCCATTAATTATCTATCCTTGGTCAGAGATGAATCGGTCCGCGAAACAGTTATTACTGCCTTGAAAACACGCCAGGCCAAAGAATCAGGGCGGTTAAAACATGATATCTCCGAGGCAATTTCAATGATTTGCCAGACCGATGCCCCATCCGGCGATAACGCCACCGTATCAATGTTTTACGGCATCCCCATGTACTCCAAAAATTTAGTTTTTGTGGTTGATACCAGCGGGAGTATGGTCGCAGCCGAAACAGGCACGCCCCGGATTGAAATTTTAAGAAAAGAACTTTCCCAGGCGGTCCAAAGCCTTGCCCCTGATGTCAAATTTAATATGATTAAATTCAATAATGATGCCACCGGCTGGCAACCGACCCAGGGGTCAGGAAAACAATATCAACCCCAGTCCTTAACCTGGATTAAAGAAAAAGTGGAAACTCTGGTGCCCGGGAAACCTATCGGCAACACCAATCTTTATAGCGGATTAGAACTGGCTTTCCAGATGGCTGACCCGCCTGATAAACCAAAACTGGTCCCGGACGGCAAAATTAACACCAAAGAGGGAATTGATACAATTTTTGTAATGTCCGATGGGCATCCTGATGTCGGCACCTATCATGAAATGGACCAGATTCTTAAAGTAATTCAATCCGTCAACCAGACGGCTCAATTAAAGATACATACGATTTCTGTCGGTATTCCGGAAGAATTAGCCGAAGCCGCATTTTTAAAGAACCTGGCTGAGCAGAATCACGGAATGTACCTAAAAAAATAGTTCGGTTTTATAACTACCGACGTCGCGGCAAGGGTAGTTTCGGGTCTCCTGACCCGAAACAATTAAATAAACGCAGGTCAGGAGACCTGCTCTTACCCTCGATTGAAAGTTTTTAGACAAATCTATTATTCGGATAGGCTCTAAATCGTCGAAGATGATTTAGCCGCCGGTATTCATTTCTTTTGCTTTTCAGGAGATTTTAATTCGGACGGCAAATCTGATTCTATTTGACTCAGGTAATCCGGCGCCAAGACCCCTTCTATTTTAATATTATCAAAATAGAAAACCACCCCTTTGTCCCCGCCTACGCCCACCGACCCGGTGGTAAATTCATTATGTTTGGTGTCCCGGCTGGTTTTTTCCTTGCCACTAAAGACCTGATGGACCCCATCGGCTGCGATAATCTTGATATGATAATCTTTCTTGGCTTCTATTTTAGGTTTGTCAAAAAGGGAAATAATTTTAGTCGGCTCGGCTTCTTTTTTAGAACCGTAAACCGTAACGACATTCCGGTCAGTGGTCCCGAAACCGGCCACCGGCGTGTAGGCGTAACCAAACGAGTAAACATAACCGGTATTTTTAATGAAGTCATATAACGTAAAAGCGCAAATTTCTTTCGGTTCGGCCGATTCAATCCTCACATCAAATTCCAGCGAAACCTTCTCGTAAAACCGGACATTTTGTAAACAGGCCGCTCCGTAATCATTACCCCGCCCGTTTATCTCCAGCTTTCCGTCTTTAATTGTAAGTTCCTTAACACTGATTGCTTTCAAGTCCTTAAGTTGCTCCGGATACGAAAAATCATAGAAAAGACTGATATAAGTATTTTTGTCTTTTTGGTAAAACTCGGCATACCCGTTAAAAAGTTTCCGCGCATCCGTAATCAACCCTAATTGTTTTTCGCAAAACTGACTTCTTGTTTTAATTTCATCTTTTTTAGCCGTAACGGCTTTATGACTTTGATTTTTCTTGTCCGCTAATAAATTCTTATAAAGGTCTAAGGTCTCCGGCCATTTTTTTTCCTCAAACAGTTTGACGGCTTTTTCCAACAATTCTTGAGGCCCCTCAGGTTTCACCGGATCTTCCCCCGCCGACAGCGGGATTGCTAAAACAATTACCGGTAAAATAAAATAGGGGAATAGGAATCTGATTAGATTTGAATTTTTCATGCCCGCGTTTCTTTAAACTTTGCTTAACGCTTGATTTAAATCTTTCATCAAATCTTCAATGTTTTCCAATCCAATGGAAAGCCGGATTGTTCCAACCGGAAATTGCCTGAGCCGATCGGTTTTGGTAATTTTACCAAATAAGAATTTACCGGGGAGCGGCAGTATCGGTAAAGCCAAACTATCAAACCCGCCCCAGCTAACCGCCAGTTTAAAAATTTTAATACTATTTAAAAACCGTTTCACTGATTTTAAAGACCGGTTTTTTAATTCAATGGTAATCAACCCGCTGAAACCGCTCATTTGTTTTATAGCCAACTGGTAATGCGGATGGGAAGGCAGCCCGGGATAATAAACTCTCTTTACTTTCGAATGTTTCTCTAAAAACCCGGCTATCGCTAATCCGGCCGAATTAATAGATTGCATTCTTACACCTAATGTCCGCAGCCCGCGCAGGGCCAGCCAGGTATCAAAAGGCGCCAGGGCGCCGCCGAAAATTTCGCGCTCTTCCATCCTAATTTTACGCATTTCTTTCGCCCGCCCAACCAGGATACCGGCGACGATATCGCTATGCCCACCGATGTATTTGCTCATAGAATGCAAAACAAAGTCCACTCCCATTTTAAACGGTTGTTGATTATAAGGCGTCGCCAGTGAATTATCTATAACCGTTGTGATTTTATGCCGCCGGGCCAGGGCGGTTATTTCTTCAATCGGCTGAAGATAAAAATAACCGCTGCTCGGACTCTCCAGATAAATCAACCTGGTCTTCGGCCTCAACGATTTTTTATATTGGTTAAGATCTGTTCCCTCAATAAAAGTCGTGGTAATACCAAACCGCGGCAGGTAACCGGCCAGCAAACGATAAGTTTCACCGTAAACATAATAAGGCGCAATCACGTGGTCGCCTTTTTTGAGGCAGCTGAAAATAACGGAAGAAATCGCCGCGCAGCCGGAAGAAAAAGCCAGGGCCATCTCGCCGCCTTCCAGATGAGCTACCTGCGCTTCCAGAACATCGTGAGTCGGATTGTTTATTCTGGAATAAAAATAATGTTGATGCTCCCACAACGCCTGCAAACAGGTATCGTAATCTTTAAGGGCAAAAAGAGAGGACTGGTAAATCGGCGGACTCATTGAGCCGTGGTAGACGTGCGGATTATATTTTCCCCAGATGCATTCGGTTTGAAAACCATTTTCAATCTTTTTCATTAAGTCGATAGGGGGCGGGCTTTCGTGTTTAAGGTCTTTTTAACTTTTTCCAAATATTGACAAGTCATGGTTGGAATATTCCCATTCCGGTAGTTGGTTAAACCGCAATTATAAGACATAACGGCCGCCGGCCAGTCATAATCCAGCGATTCCAGCAGATAAACCAGATAAGCCCGGCCGACCGTAATATTTTTTTCGCAGTCAAAGGCATCACGGTCATAATCCCACCTGGTTTTCAGTTGGGTCCGACAGACCCAGTTCCAGGTCCGGCGCCTGATTTGCATCAACCCGCGTTCTTTCTTAGGACCAACTAATTTACGCCGTCCGTCGCTTTCCACTTCAATAACGGCTTTAACCAGTAAATCAAGCGCTGCCTCGTCGCCTTTTTTTAAATCAAACGTCTTGTTATCTCCGGCCGTCCTCCAGGCGATGCGACCGGTCGTATCTGGGTAAACCAGCGCACCGATTAAAATAACCATTAAGCTAACCGGTATCAATAAAAATAGATGTCGCCTTATCCCTCTCATAAGCCCCTCTCACCGCTGATTACGCGGATTAAAACGCTGATGACACAAATTAAAACCATCCCGGATTTTATTATGATACTCAAGTTGACCGGGTTTGTTATCACCATATAACTCAACTCTTTCCGCCATAGGCGGATCGCCTTTGGCGATAGAGTTGCTGTTGACGTAACTCAAACTCAAGACTAAAGTCTTGAGTTACCAAAAGTCCAGTCAACTTTATTATACTAATTAATCCGGGTTTGTCAAGTCCAGTTTTAGAAATTTTTTATATCTTATTTTTATTGACAGCCTTCGGGTCTCGTGATAAATTCTTACGTTATGACCGCTGACGTAAAATACCAACTACAACCAAACTATCCGTTGCGCGGCGCTATTTATTTCGGCGTCGGCCACATTCTTCTGGCGGCCTTAATCACCATCTGGGGATACGAAAAGACTATTTTTCAACCGGACGGCGCAGGCAAGGTATTTTACCTGCTGGAATTAACCGGTGCGGAATTTACCAAAATGATCGGCCAAACCGAAGACCTTAAAACTTTTACCCCTTACTTAATTACTTTTTTCATCAGCACTATTTTTTATAGCCTGGCCGGAATGGCGGCCGGGTATTTAACCAAACGTTTCAACTTAATTGAAGAAATCAATAATGTGTTTCTTACGGAAGAGGAAACGGAGCAATCATCTCAATGAATTACCAAACTATTTCATTTGAAGTAAAGGAAAAATTGGCGTGGGTGACAATTAACCGCCCGCGTAAATTGAATGCCTTGAATGCCGAAGTAATTAACGAATTGCAGGATGTTTTTCATCAGATTAAAAACAATGAATCAATCGGGGCGGTGATACTGACCGGGTCAGAAAACAAGGCCTTTGCGGCTGGCGCCGATATTGAAGAATTAACCGCACTCAACACGCAAACCGGCAAAGAAAAAATGCTTAAGGGCCAGAATTTATTCAACCTGATTGAAAATTTAGGCAAACCGGTGCTGGCGGCCATTAACGGTTTTGCCCTGGGCGGCGGTTGCGAACTGGCCCTGGCTTGCACGATTCGTTTAGCTGCCGAAACAGCCAAAATGGGTCAGCCCGAAGTAAATCTGGGCATTATCCCCGGTTATGGCGGCACCCAGCGCTTAAGCCGGCTCGTGGGCAAAGGGCGCGCCCTGGAATTAATCCTGACCGGTGCCATCATTGATGCCCGGGAAGCCTACCGGATTGGGCTGGTTAATCAAGTTTATCCGGCCGAGCAATTATTAACCGAAACGGAAAAATTAGCCCGTCAGATTATAAGTAAGGCCCCCCTGGCTGTTAAAGCCGCACTGGAAGCGGTTAATCAGGGAATAAACTTGCCTCTTAACGAAGGACTTCATCTTGAAGCCAACCTTTTTGCCCTTCTCTGTAACACCCGCGATATGAAAGAAGGATTAGCTGCTTTCCTGGGAAAACGGCAACCGTCATTTCAAGGGAAATAAAAAATATGGCCACCGCCATTATTTCAGACATCCACGCCAACCTGGAAGCCTTTGAAGCCGTTTTAAAAGACATTAAACGCCGGCAGATTTCAGATATTATCTGCCTGGGAGATGTCATCGGCTACGGTCCTAACCCGCGTGAATGTTTAAAATTAGCGCGCGACTTTAAGATTTCACTCCGGGGTAATCACGAAGAAGCCGTTCTTTTTATCAGCATTGCTTTCCGTGAAGACGCCGCTCTCGCGGTTGAATGGACCAGAACAATGATTAATTCCACGGATTATGATAAAACGGAAAATCATTCCTTCTGGGATTGGCTGGGCGACCGGCCGCGGCTGGATGAACTGGACGATAAACTTTTTGTCCACGGCACACCCCGCGAACCAACCCGGGAATACCTTAGAGCCGCCGATCTGGTTAACCGGGAAAAAATGACGGAAAATTTTGATTTAATCAGACACGTTTGTTTCTGCGGACATACCCATGAACCGGGCGTTTTTGTTGAAGAACCAGATGGGCAAAAAAAACATCATTCTTTAAAAGAACTTAAAAATGTTTACCGAATTGATTCCAGGAAATGCATCATTAATGTCGGGGCGGTGGGCCAGCCGCGCGACGGCGATAACCGCGCCTGTTATGTTACGGTCACCGATAAAACCGTAACTTACCACCGAATTCCTTATGATTACAAACTGACAATGAAAAAAATTATGGATACCAAAATCTTACCCGGCGTTCTGGCCAGCCGGTTGGAACTCGGACGATAAGACGAGGCGGCCGGAACCGGTTAGCAGCAACCATAACCCGCATTATTTATACAACGATTCCCGCCAAAGGCGCCCGCCCGCCTCAGGAGAGAGCCTGCCTCTGGCATGAAAAATAATGACACTCTGTCTCCATCTGGTCGGGGCGAAAACGCAATATCATGCCTGAGGCAGACCCGCCTCTGGCGGGAATTGCGTTGTCAGGTCATCAACGAAATAAATTTCGTTGTCTACCGGATAAGATTATTTCTGTTCTGTGGTAGTCGTTGATCTGAATTTATGAATAATACGGGATAAAGTTACCTGTCCTATGAAAAAAGAAACGATTGAACTCATTCTAAAAAAATGCCTGGGGCACAAAAATAACGAGACGGTCCTGATTGTTACCGACGAATTATTCCGGATGGTCGCCCGCCAATTTTACGAAGGAATAACAGCCCTGGGCGTTGAGGTAACCATTATCTGTATGACTCCGCGTGGAGTTAACGGCGAAGAACCGCCGGCGGTGGTG
>ERZ1292630.4987-Hain-H41-02um-R3-4987-length-11076-cov-4_pt1 | contig 11076 bp, 8 predicted proteins | sample MGYA00564408_ERZ1292630 | MGnify/ENA primary metagenome ERZ1292630 (study PRJEB36523, sample SAMEA6512641) | groundwater metagenome | collected 2019-01-08 | study: AquaDiva: Metagenomics assemblies of 32 groundwater samples | reverse complement strand
GCCGATACAGTGCGAATGCCGAATTTCATACGATGCCCCTTTAGGTGGATGAAACGCTTAGTCGAAGCGGGGCGTATTCCCTTACGGCAAGAAACGGAATTACGGATGTTAATCCACCGAGGAAAAACCTCCCATTCTTAATGCCCGTTCGAGCCCCGAAAACGGCACTTGCAAGTATCGCCATTACGACGAAAATCGGTGGCTCCATAACGGTGGAAAGTGACAATCGGCAGAGATGCGATATGAGTCTTGTCAATCACAAGTCACCTTCGTCGGATAAACAGATCACCTCGGTGTTGCCATATCCATTGGATTTCCGCACGAACATTTGGCCAACTTTTGCGGATTTGATTTTGACACCAGCCCGCGCCAGGTTTTTCTTCACCTCTGCTTGGGGCTCGCGGAAAATGGCGGCCACACCCATCAACCCGGAGCCGGTGGCACCATAGAGAGATATCCGCAGTGGTTTTAGGCCGAATGAACTGATATCAGCCTTGACGTCGTAGACACGCTCTCCGCCGACGGGCGGTTTTGCGGGGTTGGAAATGATGCCGGCACGCTTCAAGCTGTTTTCCAGCCCGCTGGGATCCAGCACCTTGCAGGCCAGGTTGCTTTCTAACATGCGAGCGATACTTGCTGTGGCCGATTGGTTGCTGTTCTTGGGGACAGTGCCGGCGGTTTGACGTACACGAGCGAAAGGATGTTTGCATTGGCCACCTTACCGAAGCTTCGCCTTCAATCCGATTCGTGTCTTTGTGGTATTTCCGTTACCGAAGCCTTGTCGATGCGTTCGTACGATTGGGCCCGGAACGGCTGGCTGGCGAGTTGGAACAGGTGTTTGGAGAAATTGAGCAATTGTCTGGATGAGTCTGGAAGTCGATGAATCATGTCCACATCCATCTACCCCTTATGGCGGCAGTTTATCAACTGGGGCTAGGCGGGAACGGATCAGCGCCGCGAGCAATCAGGCCTATGATCCGTTCCGAGTCCCATACAGATATTAATGCTGCAAGTCATACCTCACCAGCCATAGTCTTCTATCATCGATGGATGGATCATATTGCGTAATAAGTGCTATATCTGAAAATCGGTCATTTACTCTATTGAACATGCTGCGCGCTTCATCTGGTAGCGGTTCCGGTGCCGGGGTGGGCCCTTCTGTTCTAACCTTATAGTTGACTGACTTTTTCAGATCATCGCATACGGCAGGGCGCTTTCGCTTAAGTCGCCGCAAATCCTCTTCCGACGCAAAACATTCGCTTGGGGCATCAATCACCCGGTCAACCCCAGCCATGTATTGGTTGCTTCTAGATGGCATAGCCAATAGCAGGTCTTTCATTTGCTGACTCGTGCCGGCCCCCTTAACCCCACCGATCCCGGCAAGCCGAGACACATCGCCTTCGCAGACATGGAAGCTCTTAACTTCAGAACGGCTCGCTGTATGCCATACTTTCGCGCGCATGCCCGTGCAGCCGGTGGATCCATCATCCAGAATAGTCACGGCGATCCGGGGCCACCCAACACGCCCACCTTCATGGGCGGACGACTTCCTGAAAATCCCAATCAAAGATTTTGGGAATGACGATTCACCAGCTTTTTGAGCCTTGCCACTCCTAACCGCTGGCGAGGCTGAACTCTGGCGCTCAGAATTGTTTGGGATATCCGTGTCTGCAGTGCCAGAGAATAGCCCCTTCAGTCCATCGGAGATCGCTTTACCCAAGTTGATGGTAACTTCGCCACGAACATCATGCCGCTGATCTGCCGACTCACTCGGCTGCGTATCGATGGCGTTCGGCTTTTCGGATGTGCCGACCTTCAAAACCCTGTTGGAAAATTGGACGGTGCAGTTTCCAACCACAATAGGCATATCAGTTTCTAGATTACCGACTGAAATTTTATATTTTCCCTGTTGAGAGAAAGCGACAACTTGCTGGTTATGAACCGTCGAAACAACGCTACCGGTTTTTAACTCGAGAGTGTTTTGTCGGCCTGTTCGGAATTTGGAAGCATCGAGAAGCAAGGTTTCGCCTTTGGGCGGACGAATGGAAATATCAATAACGTGTTTCCCTAGGTCCGGCCGAAAGCTAATTTGAAGCGTCTCCTCATTGCCAATTTTGGATGGTGTACATTTGAGCGGTGGGGTTGGTGTGGCATTTGCGGTGAAAGGCGACCATATGATTCCAGCGAGCATCACATAAGTAAGGATTGCCCTTAACGCGATTTTACAGTCCATCCTTGCCACCTCCGATTGATTGATATTTTCTTCAACGAATGTATGCGCACAGTGTTGAAGTCTCAAGATCATGTTATTGTTTCAACGACTGACTGGCGCGGATTTTTAAAAGATCGCCGGATCTTTGCGTTGTATAAGTAAAATACTGTTCTGTTTCGATCTCTTGTTGGCGCTATGTGCTCCGATTGACCTAGCTATGATCATCCACAAACCTACCGCATGGCAATTTTTTCCTCACTTATGGCGGCGGGAGGGGGCGCTCGTGCGGTTGGTAATTCTTCTTGTGTATCTGACATTTGCAAGCTTTTGGCCCGCAGCCGCGCTCGCGAATACACCGAGGGCGCTTGCCAAACCGCCTGAGAAGCGCATCGCCCTGGTGATTGGCAATTCGGGCTACGTCTCAGCGCCGCTCCGCAACCCGGTTAACGACGCGCGCCTGATGGCCGATTCCCTTCGCCGGGCCGGGTTCGATGTCCAATTGCGCGAAAACCTTTCCCGCGCGGGCATGCTCAACGCTGTGCGTGATTTCGGTGAACGTATCCGGGGCGGGGCGGTGGGGCTGTTCTATTACTCCGGACATGGCATGCAGATCAAGGGGCACAATTACCTCATCCCGGTGGATGCCGATATCCACAACGAGGATGAAGTGGAATCGCTCGGGCTAGATGCGAACTTTGTACTGCGCAAGATGGATAGCGCCCGTTCGCCCGTCAACATCGTCATTCTGGATGCCTGTCGCAACAATCCGTTCGAGCGCTCGTTCCGCAGTGCCACGGCGGGCCTGGCCGAAATGGATGCGCCCAAAGGCACGCTGATCGCATTCTCTACCGCGCCACGCTCGGTCGCGCTCGATGGCAATGGCGCCAATAGTCTCTACACGAGCGCATTGGCTAGCGCGGTCACTGCCTCCGGCATGCCGATCGAGCAGGCTTTCAAACAAGTCAGGGTTGTCGTATCTAAAGCGACCAAGGACAAACAGATACCATGGGAAAGCTCATCCCTCACGGGTGACTTTTATTTCATTGCTTCCGGTGCGCCGCAACGAGTTGCATCCAACCCCATCCGCGTCGCGTCAATCCCTACCGCCACCTCGGCTACAGAGCCTGCCATGGTGGAGAAATCTTCTAAGCCGAAAGCCGATTCCTTAATCGAGGCAAGGAAGGAATTGGCGCGCATGGGCATCCCATGGGAAAAGGATTCGCTCTACCAATCAATAGACGCGAAGGACAATTTGCTCATAGACATGTTTATTGCTGGCAGGATGACCCTTAATAGTTGTGACTTGGTGGCAATTGTTCCGAATGCAAACCGCTACGATGTGATAAGTAAATTCAGCACTGCTGGATTAATCGAGAAAACAGATATTTCGGTGCCGTGCGAAAGCCAGGATACCAAGGCGAGAGCGAAATATCAGCAGATAGCGGCTCCCATGATTGAGAAATTGAACAAAGGGTTTCGTGATGATTTCACTGTGCGGCAACAGCGCTGGAACGAGGACATGAAAGTCGCGGTGAGACAGAAACGGGACCTTCCACCGCTACCCATGCAACGCACCCTAGTACTGGTGGGTATTGAAGTGACACCGCTTATTGCGGCCATTTGGCTCGAAGATGAACGGCTTGTGCGCCTTCTGTTTTCGAATGGCGCCAAGCCCGAAACGAATGGCGTATTGGCGGTGGTGGGGGAAGGTCTGGAAAAGATTCCGTTAAGAGTTGTTCAAGACGGAACGTCCAAAGCGAAGGTTTTATTGGGCGTGCAAGGCACTCAATAGGCTGGATTTATATATGGAAAAACCGAGAAAAGTCCCTTACTACCAAATGGAGTCTTCAGCCATACCCTTCACAGGTCAAAAGTGGAAGGGCCACATGGGTTCCGAAGGCTGTATGCCACTCAACACACAGAAAACCGTGTCTATGGACAGGCTTGCGCCTGGTGAGCCTGCGCCACCCAAACCAACACCAGAACAACGCAAGGCGCAGCAAGCAGAAGAAACCCGCCGGAAGTTGCTTGCGCAACAAGCCAAGAAGCAGCAGCCGCCCAAGGATAAGCCGCAAGGGAAACCACCTGCCCCCGATGCGGAAGAGTGTGAGAACCCACCCGTCTTTGACATGCTGGACATCCCCGATGCGATGGAAAAGATGAAATGGCCCGTCTCGGCAAAGTTTGCAAGAAAATGGTTCTACGGGCCAAAACACATCTTTGACGGTGATGCTAAGTCAGTTCAACCGATAGACGACACCACCGTCACCCTGGATTGGGCTTTGAAATTTGGCAGTGTCAAGAAAAAATTCAATGCGCTGCTTGCTGAAGATATTTATTCGGATGACTGTATCAAAGTTGCCAAGGAAAATGTTCTTAAAAGAATCCATGGAATATTCGTAAATCAGAACCCAGCTTCATTGAGTTTTGATACCACACCATTTCTTGGTGACATCAGACAGTTTCACATTGATTGGCAATTCCAACATGCAAAAATTCGCAATTACAACACAGCGGAGGGAGCTACTTTTGCACCGACGGACCTGACCGGATCATTGGCAAAATTCTCCATCTATGTGGCGATTGGAAATGTGGTGGTCTCCGGGGACAAATATTTCAAATACGACAGCAAAGCTGGAACAAAAACCTATTGCCGAGACCCTGAAATTGAAATCACGCATGTCTATGTTTACATCAAAGACAACTATTCTTTCAAAGACGAGAAAGGCGAATCTCAATATCTGGGTCATTGGAACAAGCATGGATTTATTGCAATACCGTCTGTTATCGGCCATTTGGCGATGGATAAAGACTACCTCGTGACCGATGGGTTTGATAAGCCGGTTGATACAAGGCGAGGGGTGTTTGGAAAGCTCAGGGAGCAAGATGTTTATTTCCCCATATACAACAAGAACTATAGAGAATGGCGAGACAAGCACAATCGCGGTGGTGACTTCATGATTTACTCAAAACCAAAATACATGAAGTTGAAAAAGCCCATTAAATTCAGCTTGGAGACGCTATGCCGACCACCCGAAAAATTATGAAAACGTATCTCATCACAGCGGCTTATGTTGTGATGTTTTGCTTCATTGCGATCATTGGAATTTTGATTGTTGAAATTTCATTTCTTCCTGATACGTCTCTTGGTTTCCTGTGGTTAATCCCTTACTTCAAAACCGAGATTGCCTTCATTCCTTTAGGAATATTTCTAGTTATTCTGGCATATAAGGCCTACAGATATGTAAAACGCACTGGCAATCCTTGGCAAACAGTGCGAGAAAATTTGAAGCCGAACCTCATCATCATTTCTTCGATTGCTTTCATCATTTATGTCGGCATGGTGCTGTTTGCCGCCCGATATCCCACTGAGTATGATCGTTGCGATTTCTACAATAAAGAATTGGGGGGGCGGGTCAAGGAATACCAAGGGCGTAAGTTCAAGGTTCACCTGTGTGGCACAGGTGACTATGACGGAAGATTTGAATATAAGCCTGATGAAATCAGGCTCCAGGTCTTCAACGAAAAAGGCAACTTGGTAGCGCTGCGGCACTTTGAAATTGATTGGCAAAGCAGCTTTGATAGAGAAATTGAGTACCACTCCAACCATATCGCCTATATTGATGAATCAAGTTCTACAAACACCATCTCGCTTTCTACAAAGACCATCTCGATGCCCCCCACCACCCTTGATTGGATACGAGCAAGAATTCCTTTGCTTGACTGATGCGCAACTCGGCTGCGGTGGCGATTTCATGATTTACTCAAAACCTAAATACATGACGTGGCTGCGTTCCGCCACGCCGATGACCGCGCCCTGCATTGCTTCAGACTGCAACGGCAAGCGACACCGGAGTCTTTGCTCCGCACAATGGAGATATTGCCAAAACCGGCAATTGTGCGACATCGTGCAATTTTGTCATCCCATGCATCCATTGATTTGAATGGCCAACCCGCCGGTACACATCATGCACCTCTGAGCATCGGTAAACAGCCGCGAGAAGCCGCCCGCTTTGAGATGATGACGCACTACATTGACGGTCTCAATCTATCAAAGGACGGCTGGCATGCTCTCCGGCATATCGGTGCTATGGAATATTGAAACCTTCCCTTTTCAGTTGTGTTTTTGCCGCGTCGAGGGCGCGCAGGGAAGGCTTCAGCCGTGAGTTGACGAACCACTTAACGCCAAAAAGCATCGGTACCGAGATATAGGGAATCCAGATTGCTTGGCTGACAATAAACTTGGGGCATAGGCTCAAGCTGCAGAACCAGCGAAGGATGCTAAATTTACGCGCTTGATAGAAGGCCAGCGCGTCAGCAGATTAGTTGGTATCTCACTCTTAGTGAGGTCGCTCTTTCGCAATGGCCTGAATGGCACGGGACTCTCCCATGTCCGCGGCTTGTTTCCACAACTCCATCGCACGCTTGCGGTTTGGCCGGGAAATGCCCTCACCGTTCCAATCCATTAAGCCTACATTGTAGATATCCCCCGGTTGGCCTTTGTCCGCAGCCATCGTGAACCATTTTCGCGCCTCAATTGTGTTTCTAGGAACGTTGAGTCCCTGAACATAGATCAGTCCGAGAATGTGCATGGCCTCCGCATGCCCGGCGGACGCCGCCTGCTTGAGAAGTGAGAGCCCCATTGGCGTATTTCGTGGTGCTCCCCACCCATAGGCTAACATCTCACCTTTGGCAGCTTGGGCCCAACTGTCGCCGACGGCCATTCCTTTTTCAATCCAAGTATCCGCCTCGGCTCCGCGTACCGCTGGCTCAGGCAACATCCCTTTTGGTAATCCATATCCATTGATTACGATCCACGAATAAGGGCCAAAAGCCGCGCGGTTGCCTGATTCCGCCAATTCACGGAATTGCGCGCGAGCAGTCTCGAATTGTCCTTGACCAAACAATGCATGCGCGGATTCGATGGTGACCGCCGTGGGCGTGGTGACCGATTTTTCCGGCGACTTGCTGATGATCGCGGTGGCCTGGTCATTTCGTGCGGATATTACCTCCTGCTCATGAGAAGGAAGCAGCGTAGCAAAAGCAACGGCGGCAACAGCAGCGGGTACCGCAACGATCATGGTGGCGACCTGTTGGCGTTTTCCGACAGTGGCGATGGTCATGGAACGGTCGACATGAGCCGCACTGACCAAGGCTTGGGAGAGTAGCTTTTTCACGTTTCTCCGGAACACAAGCAACCCAACCGGAACCGTCGACAATCCTGCCAACCCTGCAAGAAATATGGTGCTAAACATCCAGACGCTCACCACAACCACTGCGGCTGCCAGCGCGGCTTTCCACCAGAAGCCTTTGGCCGCTCGGGTATAGATGTAACGAAGGGATCCCAATATGCAGGTCTGCACATTGCGGCTGTAGTCCGATGAAACGATGACTTCATGCTGGTCGGATTTTCGAATTCCCAAAGCAACTTCGACCAGCTCCGCATTAAGCTCAGACGCCGAAACGGCTTTCAAGGCCTCAAGCAAATGGTCTACACGGCGGGAGAAGATGCCCTCGTCCGCAGCTTCGCTGAGGGCGGCACGCAAAGCTTCCAGATCATTCCTGAGCAAGCGCTCGATGATGCCATTCAGGCTCAACCATCGGAGGTCATTGCCATAGGCCACCAAGTGATATTCATGGCCATTGCAAGCAGCGGTCAAATGGGAAATGCGGAATCTGCCGAGATATTCCGCTAGGAGCAATAGCGGCTGCTCGTGCAGGTGTACCCAGCCCCGACTAAAATCAAGCTCCGCCGCAACGCTCGCCACTCCGTGAACCCCTTCCTTCTCAAGGATCGCGCGCGCGTCGTCGCTGGCATCCTCTGACAAGGTGATTTCGTATTCAGGCACGTCATGAACGTCCACCCACGCGGCGCTGCCCAATTGCCCAGACCCCTCGCATGGGTCGCATCGGAGGTCGCCGTCTCCATGACAGGTACGGCAAACAATCTGGCCGGTAGCGGAGCAGGTGGGGCAATAAATAGCCCCCGTTCCGGCACAGCGACCGCACAATACTTTTCCGCCCATACAACCATAGGCAGTGCAAGTGCGGTACTCAGTTCGGTGGTGTGTTTGGTAATCCGTACGGGCATAGCCATTGACCCAGACAGTATTCGCAACCTGATAAGAAACCACCTGGCTGGTCTGCCCCGTGCCGGCGCAGCCGATACAATTGACCCGTCCGCCGAAACAACTCCAAGCGTCACAAGCGATAGAAGCGCCACCGGTACACCGCCAGCAGGTTTCCCGCTTTTTACCGTAACAAGTGTGACAATCTATCCGGCCCACCCCCCCACAGCCCGAGCAGTCATGGAGATGCCAATGCTTCTTGTCGTGGGGTAAGAATATGCCCTCAACAATTTCATTGTATGCCGTGCCGGGCATCTGCAACTGACTTTGCAACTGGTCCGAGGCGAGAGACAGGCGGGCCTGTATTTCCGCCTCGGCGCTGGCGCGCGGGTCGGAGCAGCGATGATCCTCCGCTTGCCGTTTGAAAAAGCCGTTAATGTCCCGCTGTTCAACCCTGGCGATCAGTTGATGACGCGCCTCTAACAGGAAGCCCTGATCGGCATCTTCTGCGGCGATTGCATGGATGTCTTCCGGCTCGAAACGAGTCTTGTCACCAACCAGGGATTGGATGTTCCACAACACGGTCGGGGTTTCCGGCGACATTTGCGCCGCAACCGCGCCGCCGGAGATATCCTCGCTAGAACGTTGGGTGTCCACAGGAGAAAATCGTCATAAGTTTGAGATGATTCGTTTCATGTGCTCGCGAAATAGCTCGATTCGCCGCTTATGTTTAGGAAAGTTTCTTTTCAAGAGGAAATACGAGACGACTAGTGATGGGACAATTATTCCCCAAGGGACGAAGTCCCGGTCTATAGCATTGAGCACTCCCTCCTCATAGGGCACTCCCATTACATGGGGTACATGGAGCACTCCTACTACATAGAGTAAAGCGAGTAAGACCATTAAAACGCAAGACATCACTATAGTAGTAACGACAAACACGAAAATGGATTTATCAGTTTTGTACCATAATGGAGCTTGATCCTCCAAAAACCAGTCTGGACTCGTTATCCACCACCACGTTTCGGATGCGTGATTGTAAAGCGCCGCCCAGTTATGTCCGCTTTTTTCAGTCCCCGCGAACACGAGCGTAATCATTTGGCCAGCCCGAAGTGGAATATGATGGCTGTCAAGACGAATTGAATGTTCCTTACCGTTCTCATCGCGAATCCAGAACTCGTGGGTTCTTTCCACGTCACTTCTCACTGGATTGACATAGCTGCTTCCGGTGCCTTGGTAGGAATAACCACCGCCGCCCCCCCCATAGACGTGGGTCTCGCTATGCTTGTTGCTATCAACAACAACACCCGTCAGCGTGCCAAATTCAAATAGCGCTTTGCCCGCTTTCAGGGTCATCAGCTCGCGTGGAAATGACATGACTCCTCCCAGAGACTTACTCAGAATATTGAACTTGTTCTTGCTATGCCTTGCCAGACTACCGCCTGCGCATCAGTTCTGCTTGCCTGACACCGATTCTTTCAACACGCTAGCCGAATCAACAATCCCACTAGCCGACATGGCCCGCATTGCGCTCTCCACATCAGCCTTGGGAACGGCGACCTGATAATCACCGTATTCACCCGGCCCGCTCACGATCTTGCCTCTCACCTGGGTGAGCAGCTTGCGTATCTCCTTCTCCTGCGCGGTGGGCTTGAAGAAGACCTCGATCACCACTTTATCTTGCTGCACCGGTACGCCGCGCGTGAGGTCGCCGGTTTCGATGCCGGCCGGTGCGCGCGGGCCGAGCAGTTGCTGGATGACGATGCCCTGCACCACCAGAATGGTCGCGGCGATGGCGAAGGCAGGCTTGAGCCAAGCGCTTTGCTTTCTCGGTGCAAGCACGGCTACGTTGCTCGGGGCGATGGCGTCGGACATTTCGCGCGCCAACGCTTGGTATAGCTGCTGATATGCGCGTCGTGGATCGTTGCTGGAGCCCAGCGGTGTACCGGTTAAAACAGTCATGCCGGTGGATATGCTGCGCATCGCCACGAATCCAGGTCGCGGATCGTCTTCAACTTTTGCGTTGGCTTTAAAATCCAGCGCCATTTGGCGCGCCATTTCCAAACGCTCGTTGGACAGTTGGCCTAATGCGTGGCTATCCGTCGGGATTACGCAGCGTGTGGGGTTCCATATCTGGATCATGCCGGCCAGAGGGTCGAACGGCTGGTCGCGATCATCCAGCAACATGTCCCAGTAGGCCGCGTAATCGGTCTCTGATGTTACTAGCCAGCCTGTCCATGTATTCCCATCTATTTGCTGGTCGAGCAGCATGGTGATTGGCTTGCGCAGATGTTTGGTTGCCACACCTGCTGCATTTCTGATTTCGTCGCAGGCGCGTATCTGTCCTGGCATCGGCGCGACTGGTAATGCAGCCGTTTGGGTGGCCACGCGCCGGGCAATCAGGTCTTTCATGAATGCGGGCATGGCCACGGCGTCTTGTCGCATCGAAGTATCACCATCGGGTACGGGGGCCGGAGGGGATGCCCGCTCATCGAGTTCGACTTGCGTCAAGCTGACGAGGCTGGATTTAATCACTTCAAGTGGTGGCCACAGGCTACGCATTGGTGCCCCCATTTCTTTTCCCGGCACACAAGCGACCGGCATACTTCTTCAACGATTCGTCACACAGAATTTTTAACGCCGCAAAAATTTCCTGCACATAGCTGCGGGTGCATTGCAGTCCTAGCTGTTGCGTGAGCCATACGCCAATCTTGGTTTCCTCGTACCCTTGTTCGAATTCATCCTTCTTACGGGTTATCCCCAGTTTTAGGGCGCGGTAGTGGTAGGACGCGATTT
>ERZ1292630.4527-Hain-H41-02um-R3-4527-length-11736-cov-4_pt1 | contig 11078 bp, 13 predicted proteins | sample MGYA00564408_ERZ1292630 | MGnify/ENA primary metagenome ERZ1292630 (study PRJEB36523, sample SAMEA6512641) | groundwater metagenome | collected 2019-01-08 | study: AquaDiva: Metagenomics assemblies of 32 groundwater samples | reverse complement strand
TTTCTTTGAATTGATGTAACAAATTTTGAGGTCTTTCAATTGGACCAGCTATAAGTTGAGGATAAAACATTACATACAAAGAATAAATGCCAAAGTGACGTTCTGCTTTTTGATTACCACGATACACTTCAATCGTATAGCTAATAGATTGAAATGTGTGAAAAGAAAGTCCAACAGGTAATAGTATTGATAAATAAGGAATAGGATTTATAAAACCTAATGTATTAATTAAAAATGAAAAATTTTGATTAAGGAAATTATAGTACTTAAAAATTGCAAGAACTGAAATATTAGCAATTAAACTAATTATAAAAAATCGTTTACGTTTTTTTCCTTCAGAATTTTCAATATATATAGCTGAAAAATAATCTATAACAATTGTAAAACCTAAAATTAATATATAAATAGGTACAAAAGTCATATAAAAATAGCAACTACTTATCAATAAAATAAACCATCTTTTTTGATAAGGTGTAAGAAAATATAATGATGTTACTATAATAAAAAATACTAAAAAATGAAACGAATTAAAAAGCATAAGCTCTCAAATTTTTATTTACTAACATATATATTTAAATTTTTAACTTTCAATAAAAACAAAAATTGTAAACCATTTTTTGAATATATGATAATTTTTTATTCAATAAAAAAAGCTTAAATTACGGGTTTTTTTTCAGGGGGAACATATACAATTTCTACTTGCCCATCTTTTTTAAGAACATTGAATTCGGTAACTTCGTTAACTCTAAATTTTTCTATTAAACACTCATAGTGATAATGTTTTGTTTCATCTAAAACATAAACAACTTCATTTTTAAGAGAGCAATAACAAAAAAAACACCTTATTTCTGTTTTTGGTGTTTCAAATAATACTTCTTTTACTTTTTTCATGAGTAATTCCCCTTAGCACGGAAACCAACTTCTTTAGATGTTGGAGAAAGTGCTTTCTTAAAATATAAAATTGTTGTTGTTTAAAATAAAGCTTGTATATTCACAATAAATATAATAACATAGATGTTATGAATATAACATTAAAAATAAAAATAAATAAAGATTCTGATATATTAGAAACAATAAAACAATACACCAGAGCTTTAAACTATGTAAGTAAGACAGCATTTATTTCAAATGAGAATGTAAGAAATGCAGTTAAGTTACATAAAATTTATTATGATTATGTTCGTGAAACTTTTAATTTACCTAGCCAGACAAGTTGTTCTGTTTTTAGAGATATTGCAGGTAAGTACAAAGCAAACAAAAGAAAACTAAAGAAAGCAATATCATTTAAAGAAACACATATTAATTATACATATAACAAAGACTTTAGTATAAAAAATAATGTTTTAGGATTATCAACTATTAACGGAAGAAAAAAGTTTGTATTAGATATATGTGATTATTACAAAGAGCTTTTATTAAAATCAACGAAATATTGTGATAGTAGTTTAGTTAAAGATAAAAAAGAACAAGTATATTTTTGTTTAGTAATAGAGATACCTGAATGTGAAATAAATAATAGAGGTAATACAATGGGAATAGATTTAGGATTATCTAAATTAGCAGTGGTATCAACAAACAAAGGAAAAACTTTAGTAATAAAAGGTGGTAAAATTAAAGATAAAAGATTTAAATTTCTTGCTCTCAGGAAAAAACTACAAACGAAAGGCACTCGTTCAGCAAAGAGATTATTAAAAAAAATCAGTGGAAGAGAAAACCGTTTTATGCGTGATGTAAATTATTGCACAGTTAAGAAAATACTTAATTTTGCAAAAGAAAACAATGTTAGTCATATAGGTATTGAAGACTTATCAGGTATTCGTAATTCTAAACTTAGAAAAGAACAAAAAAGACAATTAAATTCTTGGGCTTTTTATCAGTTTAGAACTATTTTAGAATATAAGTCAAAAATAAATGGATTCAATGCTATTGCATTAGATCCAAGATATACATCTCAAGCATGTTCTGAATGTGGACACACTGAAAAAGCAAATAGAAAAACTCAAAAGCTTTTTGTTTGTAAATCGTGTGGATATTCTCAAAATGCTGATATAAATGCTAGCTCTAATATTGAATTCCTAACACGTTTATCTAGGTCTAACTTAATAAACGGGGTTGCAGTCAACCAACCAGACGTATCAAATGTTGAAGCCAAAGGTCTTTTTAGACAACTGAGGTCGAGTTTAGATACAAGCCAACCTACTTTAGTTGTTGGTAGTTGACTCCACAAAACTATACTAAAAAATAATTGGTTTGCATTTTCTAATATTTACAAAACCGTATGTTCATTATAAAAATGCAATATACTTTTATTGAAGTATATTAAGACAACGATAATCAAAAAATAAAGCCTCTTTTTAGAGGCTTTGAGTAAAAAGTAAAGAACTTATTTTTTAGTTTCTTTATAATTAACGTGTTTTCTCAATGTAGGATCGAATTTCTTTAATTCGATTCTGTCAGGAGTATTTCTTTTGTTCTTCATTGTTGTATAACGATGTTTACTCTCTGTACTTTGTAAGGTAATTATTACCCTTGCGCCTGGTTTTGCCATGATATGCCTTCCTTAATTATATTATTGTTTCAATATAGACATATCTGTTCCATATCTCTTCATTGTATCAAGAAGACCGTACTTAGATATTGTTCTTATTGCACTTGTAGAAACTCTTAATCTAACTGTTTTATTAAGTTCAGGAATAAAAAATTTCTTCCATTGTAGATTAGGTTTTTGTTTATATTTAGTTCTAACGTGAGAATGGCTCACATGATTAGAAACCATGTGCTTCTTACCTGTTATTTCACAAACTTGTGACATTATAAAATACCTCTTTATATATTTTTACTCAAAATACTTACACTTTAAGATTAACTTTAAGAATTTATCATATTTTCTTAACCTAGTCAATAAAAAAATTGTTAAGCATTAATACACAAACTTACTCAAATGCTTTTAAACAAAAGCGATTAGGCAATTGTAAAATTTTAAAATATTTTTCTTTTAGAGCAAAAAAGGGTTAGTTTTTTTCTCTTTCCAAACACTAGTTTTTTCTCCATGACCAGGATAAACTATTGTTTCATCATCTAAGGCAAAAAGTCTATTTTTTATAGATTTTATCATCTGTTCATGAGAGGCTTCCCATAAATCTGTTCTTCCTACACTTCCAGAAAAAAGAGTATCTCCTGAAAAAACTAAAGGCTTTTCTAATTTATCAAAGTGGAAACAAATACTTCCAGGAGAATGCCCAGGGGTGTGAATAACCTTTAAATTTATATTTTTACCAATATTTAGGATCTCTCCGTCTTCGATGAATCTATCGGGTGCTAGAGGTGATTTTACTTTAAAACCAAAAATGGAAGCTTGAGCCTGTAAATTATCATATATTTTTTTATCTGCTTTATGTAATAAAATATCACCCGAATTAGATTCTTTAATTTCTCTTGTTGCCATTATATGATCTAAATGTGCATGAGTATGTAAAAGATATTTGGGTTTTAGATTATGCTTTTTTAAAATAGCTTTTATTTTTTCTGGTTCATCTCCAGGATCAATTATTAAAGCCTCTTTTGTTTCTTCACAACCTATTATTGTACAATTACATTGAAATGCTCCTACTATAGTAGTTTCCATTATCATAAAAAATCTTTCCTCAAAATTTTATAAAAAACAACAGTTATAACCTCTATAAGTTTTTTCTGTTTTAAAAAACTCATTATTTTTAAAAATAATGTATTCTAAAAAATGTTCTGCAATTTCACCAGCTTTTGAAGGTCTAAGAATAACAGGATCATTTATAGCAATTTTTGTTATTTTATCTTTTATTTTAAAAGGTGTTTGAACCTCGCCAAAACCTTCTAAATCTGTTACTTCAATTCCTTTTGGCAAAAAAACTTCTGGTTGTTTATCTTTTCCTATACTACCAGATGCAATAAAACCACCACCAAGGCATGTTATATAATCATCAGATGGTTTTCTAACTACTTGAAGAGCAAAAAATAAAGCAGGAGTTAAATTTATGGTTTTGTAATTACTAAAAAGATGAGAACATAAAAATCCTGAGCCAATAGTAACTTCTGTTACCGAATCATCTAAAGCGGTTGAAAAAATACTACCTGTTCCACCTCCATTTATTATTTCTATTTCAAAACCATGTTTTTTTACTAAATTCAAACAAGCTTTTCTGAAATTTTCTACTTTTGGAATACTTATTTTTTTTATTTGAGTTTTTATAATATTTTCATAAGCTTTATAACTTCCATTATCTGTAACACCTGCAATTTGTGCTTCATAAAGCATTATTCCTTCTAATTGAACATTTTTGGATTCTTTAATTTTTAATAAAAGTTTTTCTAGTGTTTCTAAGTTTTTTATCGAACTTCTTCTTACACCTAAATTTATTTTAGAATCTAAAAAACGTAAAGAGGCATCAATATCAATAACAATTTTTATTTTAGAATCATTTTCTTCGGCTTTTTTTTGAATAATATCTATATGTTCAATAGAATCAATTGCTAATGAAATATTTGCCCCTTTTTTTTGAATAGAAAATAGTTTATCTAATTCATAATCTGATAAATCTGGATAGCCAACAAAAAAATTATCTAAACCATAATTAAAAAGAAATTCTGCCTCACTTATTCGATAACACATTATGCCTGAAAATAAATCTTTATCTTTTTCCATAATATATTTAATTAAAAAAGGAACTCTTATTGATTTTGAAGCTATTCTTATTTTTTTATTATTTTTTTTTGCCACTGAAGAAAAAAATTCAAAGTTTTTATCAACAGCATCCAAATCAACCATAGCCAAAGGAAATCTATTTAATTTAATTTTTTCTTTTAGAGAATAATATGAAATATCTGAAAGCATAATTAAATTATTTTTTTATAAATTTTTCTCTTTTAGTATGATCAAAACCAACTAATTTTAGTGGATACTCTGATTTTTTAAATTTTAAAACATCTCCAATAGTGAAATGATAATCAAAATATGGCCCATCTATATATATTCTTCCTAAACGCATTTGAGAAATTATTTCAAAACTATCTATATCAGAGAAAAAACCTTTTAATAGATGATAATTTTTAGAACCTCTATCAAAAAACTCTCTTACAAAATATTGAAATTTGTCATCTGTTACTTCTAATGAAACCCCACCAGCAGATCTTATTGCACCAGTAGAACCAGCTGCTGTACTAACCCAAATCCCAGAACTTCTATGAGCTTCTTCTTGTCCATTATATTTTATAATATATCTTGATGTTGCCGCAGGAATACTATGAGTTATTAGAATATCATTTAAAGAAATTTCTTTTATTTTTTCATCATTTAAATACAATTGAATTCTGTTTATATCAGTTATTTCTATTTTGTTATTAAGGATATTATCTAGTACTTGCACAAAATTATCTTTATTTGCACCAGTAAAAAAACCTACACTTCCTTTAGGATCAGAGTTTACTCCTAGTATAGGAATTGTTTTTGTATATTTCGATGTTTCTAAAACAGTGCCATCTCCGCCTGTTGTTATTACAAGATCATAATTTTCTATTGGCTTTAAATCACCTCTGAATATAACATCAAGGTGAATTCCTTTCATACTTAGTTCTTCTATTATTGCATCAACAGTCATTTGATGGGTATTATGGCTATCTTTTAAAGTTTTTACCGCAACATGACCTTCATTAATCATTTTCTTCACGTTCTTATCATATTCCTCATTATGATAAAGATCATAAGTACTTCTTTTATATACAACAAGAACCTTATTTAAATCCATTAACCAACCTAATTTCAAAATGATTTTAAATTAATATTATAACAGTATTTTGTCAATTATGTATTATTGTTATTTATTATCAATTTTTTTTTAATAAAATAGTTGCTTATGATCAAAAAATCATAAACAACTATTTTGCCTTTTAATTTTATATTTTTAGATGAATATTTTAATAATTTTCTATTTTATCTGATTTGAATAAAATCTAATAGCATCTCTTAAAAATACAGACATTCCTTTATTCATTTTCTCGTAAAAAGAAGCAAATCTTTCATCATCAACATAAGTTTCACCTAAATAAGCAAAAATTTCTGGTGTGCAATTATAAAAATTATCTGTAATATTTTGCCTTAACTCACCTACAGCCTCTTGAATAATTGGATCACTTGGGCTTTTATCAATATTATCAATAATAATTTGATAAGTTTTAGCGGCTCTTTTATTAATTCTATCCCAATCTTCACTTGAATAATTAGAACTTCTTCTTTCACTTTCTTGATAAGCAGATGTATGCCCCCATTTTTCTTTAGCTTCTTTTGTTGTTTTTTCTTTATGCTCTTCTATTTCAGCAATACTTAAACCTTTAAACATAGATTTCTTTTCCATGTTCTTTCCTCCATCAATCGAAATAATAGTATTTTCAACCGTTTTGATTATTTCATCAATACGCTCTCTTTTTTTTATAAGAACTTCTTTATGATATTCTAAGGCTTTTTTTCTATCAAAATTTTTATCATCTAGAATATTTTTAATTTCTTCAAGAGAAAAACCAATTTCTTTAAAAAAAAGAATTTGCTGTAACTTTTCAATATTTTCATCATCATAAAATCTATAACCTTTTTCTGAGATAGATTTAGGTTTCAATAATCCTATTTTGTCATAATGATAAAGAGTTCTTATTGTTACATCTGTAATATCTGCAATTTCTTTTATTTTATATTTCATAAATTACCTCTTAATAATTATCTTAAACTATTACATTACGTTAGAGTCAAGTACAAATTATCAATTTTATTGCAACAAAAAAGCTCCCTAAGAAGAGAGCTTTTTTTAAAGATTTTATCTTTATTTTTTATTAAGCACTTACATGTTTATTAATCATATTTTGTAGGTTTGCTTTAGGAACAGCTCCAACAATAGAATCAACTTTTTGACCACCTTTAAAAAATAAAAGTGCTGGAATACCAGAAATATCAAATTTTTGAGCTATCGCAGGATTATCATCAACATTTACTTTTACAAATTTTACTTTTCCAGCAAATTCTTGTGATAAAGATTCAACAACTGGTCCAACCATTCTACACGGCCCACACCAAGGTGCCCAAAAATCAACTAAAACAGGTAAATCAGACTTTTCAACGTCTTGAGTGAATGAACTATCGGTTACATCTAAAACAGTAGCAGACATATTTTTTCTCCAAATACTTAAATTAAATAATCATATAACAATATTTTAGCAGATAAAATAAATTCCAAAAAATTAAATATTAAATAATCCAATCTATTTCTTTATATCCTAGTTTTAACAAAGATTCGTTTACTTTGGAAAATGGCTTACTTCCAAAAAAACCACCATTGGCAGATAAAGGAGAAGGATGAACACCTTCTATTATAATATGTTTATTTGGATCAATTAAACTAACTTTTTTTCTTGCATAGTTTCCCCATAATAAAAAAACTAATGGTTTTTCTCTTTCATTCAGTTTTTTTATAACACTATCAGTAAATTTTTCCCACCCTTTTGCTTTATGAGAATTAGGATTTGCTTCTCTTACAGTCAAAACAGCATTTAATAGTAAAACCCCTTGATTCGCCCAATTAGAAAGATTACCATTTTTTGAAATATTTATATTTAAATCTGAATAAAGTTCTTTATATATATTTTTTAATGATGGTGGAAGAGGTATATTTTCATTTACAGAAAAACTTAAACCATGAGCTTGGTTTTTACCATGATATGGATCTTGACCTAGAAGTAAAACTTTAGTTTTTTCAAAACTAGTAAAATTAAAAGCATTAAAAATATTTTCTAAAGGAGGGTATATTGTTTCTGTTTTATATTCAGTATCTAAAAAACTTTCTAGTTTTAAAAAATAATCTTTCTGAAACTCAGATTCTAAGATATTTTTCCAATCATTTAATAATAAATTTTTTATATCCATTTTTTCTTTTATCTCTAGCACAATATTAATTTATTTAAAAATTATAGATTATATAAATCTTTTTATAACTAAATCTTATTAAATAATTAAACTAAAGATAACCTATAATACATTATTTTTTAATATAATAAGACTTGTTACAGGTAATTTTTGTTCAATCTTTAGAGGATTTTTATGAAAAAAATAGTTTTGTCTTTATTATCAATAGGTTTAATATCAGCTTGTGCTCCAAAAGAACAAGTTAATTTAGAACCAGTTCAACAAGCAGATCAAGTAAAAGCTCAATCAGAAAAAGGTTTTACTGATTATGTAATAAGAAAATTAACCCCGCTTAAACAAGAAGCTCAAAAAAAGTTTCAAGAAATAGATAAAAATGGAGATGGTTTTGTATCTTTTGAAGAAGATAAAGTAATGGCTAAATCACCTAATTTACCAATTTCTTTTGAAGAATATTGGACAAAAGAAACCAAAGCACACAAAGATTTCTTAGTATCTTTTAGACAATATTACAAAAAAATGTTTACAGATATGGATGCAAGTAAAGATAATTCAGTATCAAGAGAAGAATTATTAGCAAATTCATTAGCAACACAATCTAAAGAAGCTAGTGAAGCTATTTTTGGTGCATTAGATAAATCTAAAGATGGGTTTTTATCAGAAACAGAATTAAGAGAATCTGGAAATCTTATTGCTGGTAATGTAAGAAATTATGATAAAAGTAAAGATAAAAAAATATCTAAAGATGAATATCTTAATTATATAAAAACTGAAGCAAGTAAAAATCCTGCTATGAAACACCTTATGGTTTTTATTTACCCTGATGCTGCATCTGTAAATGAAATGGTTTATGCTTCTGATTTAAATAAAGACGGTCTTTTAGACTTTAGTGAATTTGAAGATGTTCTTTATTCAAACGAAGTTTAATAAAAAATAATTTTTTTTACTAATTAGCCCTAGTATGTTATGTACTAGGGTTTTTTATTGCATATATCTTGCAGATGAACCTTTCTGCAACATATTTATAATAAGTTTTCTATTTGAATATAATATTTTTTGGCACTAACAATAAATATAAATTATAATTCTTATTAGAGCGTTTTGCGTAGAATTTCATTTTAGATGCAGGTTTATATATGAAAAAAATAATTTTTTCCTTTGCTTTTTCTGTTTTATTATTTTCTTTTTCTGAAAATACTAACATTAAAATAGCTGATGCTTATTCATTAACCAGTTTTAGTGAAATAAGAGATATTGAAATAAGTTACGAAGAAAAACAAGCTGATATAGTCAACTTTAATGAGTTTTTAAGAATTCATTATTATAATTACTTGGGAAAAAAATCTGAAAAAGAAAAAAATACTTCAATGGTTAAATTAAATTCAGATATTTCAAAACTTAAATACTCTACAGAATATGATGATAGAAAACCACCTATTGTTTTACATTGGACTGCTGGAAATAATGCAATGGGAGCAATAAAAACTTTATTTGTAGAAAGAAAAGGTATGAAAGAAGGTATTATTAGCGTTGACTATGTTGTTTCTGAACCTCTTTTTCATCCAGACTATCCAGATAGACCAGCAAGATCTTATTCTATCAAATTATCAAAAAGCCAAGTTGCTACAACATGGTTTCATGTACCAAACAATGCAATGCCAGAAATAAAAGCACAAGATAGAAAATATAATAAAGCGATAAGTATAGAAATAGTTGGCTGGAGATATGCAAAAAATCCTAAAGGTAAAAAAAATGATGATACTGAGTTAGGTAAAAATGGAATAAGAGAGTCTTTTGAAGGTGATTTTGAAGATTTTAATGATTTTGAAAAGAAATATTCAAAATACTCTACTGTTTTAAAACTAATTAATAATTTGGCAGAAAAACATAATTTTACAAATGCAATAGATGAATTTACTCCAGAAACTGAAATTGATCCAAATTTACAACAAAAAGGCATAACTTATCTAAATGGACCATTAAGCCAATATATAAAAGGGCATGGATTAGTTGCACTAGAACATACATTAATGTTTAATAGTACTTATATTAAAGAAAAAGTTGATTTTACACCAAAAGAACTTTTGGTATTTTATTCAGATCTAAAAGATTTTAGAAGCTATATGAAAGATCAAGAAATTGTGAAAAGCATAGAAGAAAGAGTTTTAATTTCTGAAAAATTACCTCAAACAGAATATCAAAAAGTATCTGATCTAATTTTAAATCTTAGAAGTAAAAGACAAAAAGAGTATTTAACAATGGCATTAGATCTTAATTTATTAAAAATAACCTCTCTTGAAAAATTAAACGCAGAAAGAAAAGAAATTGATGCTTTTTCAAAAAAAGAAAAAGATAAATTAACCTCTTTTTTAATTGCTAAGTTTTTGGAAGAAGCTAATAAAATTCATGAAGAAGAATATGATTACTTAAAAAATGTTATATTAACATTTCAAGATAATAAGATTAGAGAAAAAATTTCACAGCAACTTTATGACAGATATGCGTATAATAATAAGAAGAAAGATTCTTAAAGTTTTTTGCATGGAGTTTTGTAATGTCTTCAGAGAATGAACACAACGATCAATTTAAACTTGTTTCCATAGATGGTAGTGGAAATAGTTCTGTTAAGCCTAACTCTAATAAAGCTAAACAAGCTTATTCTAGCTATTTGAAAGAAGATGATTCTAGCTCAGATTCATCTTCTCAAGTTAGTGTTTCTACAAGAAATAATGAACAAGATGATGTTCCCCAAAAATCAACTTCTAATTTACCAGAACAATCTAGTAATAAAACTGTAACAAAAAAGCAATCGGCTTCTGCTAAGGGAACAGCTCAATTAAAACCTCAACCCAAAACTGCCACAAAAAGTAAAGAAACTAAAAGACTTGAAGAGGATGAAGATGATTATTTTAATGAAGATGGAAGTATAAATGATGAAAAAGAAAGTGCAAAAACTAATATAGATGAATTAAAATCATCCGTAGCATCTCTTTTAGGCAATTTCATTGCAACATTAGTCGCCCTTTTTTCAAAACTAGGTGCTTTATTAATGAAACCAATCTCTATGGCTATGAATCTGTTAATAAAAATATTAAATATTCCTCTTAATATATTAAATAGATTTATTTCTTCTTTGTCAACA
>ERZ1292630.4985-Hain-H41-02um-R3-4985-length-11079-cov-5_pt1 | contig 11079 bp, 10 predicted proteins | sample MGYA00564408_ERZ1292630 | MGnify/ENA primary metagenome ERZ1292630 (study PRJEB36523, sample SAMEA6512641) | groundwater metagenome | collected 2019-01-08 | study: AquaDiva: Metagenomics assemblies of 32 groundwater samples | reverse complement strand
TTCTTCTCAGCTATTTCATCCATACAATAATTCTTGATGAGTTCAAGATAATTTAATATCTTCACGTTGCCATTGCAGGGCATTTCTATTGCGTCCTCGACATCCTTTTTCAGTTTTTCATCGTCCGCAATATCTTTTTGAGAAATAATCAACCTTTGAGAACACATAGGGCAGGGTGCAAGTATTTCCTTGAAACCATATTTTTCTGCCAGGCTGATGTTTCTGACAGACAGGGCGGTAGAGAGTTTATGGTTTGTTGCGTGAGCGGAAGAGGCGCCGCAGCAGTTCCAATCATGGATTTCCTCCAGTTCCGGTCCTATTGCTTCGGCTACTCTTAATACTGAGGTGCCGTATTCCTCTGAACTTGAACCCATTGTGATTGCACAGCCCGGGTAATAACCTATCCGCATTTTCCCCTCTATTTGCATTTCTCGAATATTCGTTTAATGGCATCCTTACCTTTAATGTCATGAGGCAAGAACGACAATTTTCCCTTGCTTAACATTTGAGGTCCGACTATCAAATCCTGCAATGCGGTTTTAGGCCTCTTCATCTTGTACTCATTCAGCATCCACAGTTCAGAGATTCGGCCGTGCTTCTTGACGGAATTAAGAAATGATTGATGAAACGTTGTGATATTTTTTTCCAGCGGGTTGGCCAGACCTTCTTCAAGTGACATTTCTCTTAAGACGTCCATTAATTCAGCTATCTTAACCTCTTTTGGACATCTTGTTGTACATGTTATACAGGAAGCACACAACCATATAGTTCTTGAAGTTAAGGCCTCCCGTTTGGCGCCAATTTGCACAAATCTAATGATCTGATTAGGCATGTAATCCATCTCGTAAGCTACCGGGCATCCTGCCGTACATTTACCGCATTGATAGCATTTCTTTACATCTATTCCACTTCTTTCTTCAACCTCTTTAGCAAAATCAGACTTTAATTCTTTTGTTGTAATTTTAATCTTCATATATTATTAAAACAATTTATAGAACAAAAAGGTTCCTTTTTCATATAGGTACTTAAGTATTACGAAAAACTAAAAACAAAGTATACTATAAAAAACAAAGTATTGTCAAAAGATTAAATTCAGCCTTTTATTTTATTGAAAGATTACCCGAAACTATAAAATTTGATTTTCATTGTTCTTTTGTTCGATATTTTTTGTTGTAAAATTTTATATTTATTCATTATATTATAAAATGCATTAGTTAATTGAGGAATTGAAGTAAGGATTGAGGGATTCCTGTCTGTCCCCGCCAAGGCGGACGTGGACAGGCAGGGAATAATTCCTAAATCCCTAATTCCTCAATTCTTAAATCTAAAATATTCTTATCATGATTCCAAAGGAAATATTAAAAAAAGTAAGACAGATACAGATACGCTCAAGCCGCCTGGTTAATGACGTATTGGCTGGAGAGTACGTAAGCGTCTTCAAGGGCCGGGGTATGGAATTTGAGGAGGTAAGGGAATATCAGGCTGGAGACGATATACGCACAATTGATTGGAATGTTACGGCGCGCATGGGTCATCCTTATATAAAAAGATTTACGGAAGAAAGAGAATTAACCATTATGTTTCTGGTAGACCTTAGTTATTCAGGTGAATTTGGAAGTACGAAACAGTTTAAAAACGAGATTGCGACCGAGATCTGCGCCCTGCTTGCACTTTCTGCCGTAAGGAACAATGACAAGGTTGGCCTTATTCTCTTTACTGATAAGATTGAAAAATTTGTGCCGCCAAAGAAGGGAAAGACTCATGTACTTCGCGTGATCAGAGAGGTGCTTTACTACAAACCGGAAAATAAGGGGACCGATATATCCATAGCCCTTGAGTATCTTCTAAAGGTTACCAAGCGTAAGGCAGTCTGCTTCCTGATATCAGACTTTATAACCGAAGGTTTTGAACATGCATTACGTATTGCAAACAAGCGTCACGATATAATTGCAGCTTCCATAACGGACCCCCGTGAACTAGAGATACCAAATGTTGGGTTTGTTGAGTTGGAAGATGCAGAAACCGGCGAGATTACTCTTGTTGATACGTCAGACAGGAAGATGATGGAAAGATTTAACAGGTTTAACACAAAGAATATGGAGGAAAGGGCAAAATTGTTTAGGAGCATGGGCGTCGATTTGATTGACGTAAGGACGGACAGATCGTACGTAGAACCAATTATGAAATTCTTCAGGGCAAGAGAAAAGAGACTTCAATACTGACCTCCTGATATTTATATATAAGCGCTTTGGATATGGTATTTACGGGAACATTAAATTCACTTTTTGGGTATATTAGGAAAAGGCAGGTTAAGTAGTTTATTGCTATTTACTATATCACAGTCCAACTTATCATACCGGTTTCTCCCGCCTTAATGACTGAGTCGGGTAAGTAACCTTTACCTGTCAGCTTAATCAGCCAGGCACCTACTACCTGCGAAAGACTACTAACTAACTGCATGATAAAATATGTCTATTGAGAGATTTTGAAATTGGCGTAAATTCCAGGTTGTACAAATGGGTATCAGTATGAATAAAATCATAAAATACGTAATATTTATTCTCATAGTCTTTGTATATGCAAAATATACATGTGCGGACTGGAAAACTTTAGAGGAAGGAAATTCTAAGCCACACGTTAACGTAAACGCTAATGTTGATAAATCTAAAGTAACAATTGGAGACAAAATAAAGTATAAGATAACGGTTGATTTTCCTGAAGGAATAGAGGTTTTGCTTCCCGAGATAAAGGATGAAGTAGGAGGGATAGCTGTAAAGGATTCTGGTATTGAAGAATCCAGGAATGAGCAAGGAAGAATTATGCAGAAAATATGGTATACCCTTGAGACATTTAATACCGGTTCGTATATAATTCCTGCATTTGATATAGAATACAAAACAAACCCTGAAGCAGAGAAGGCGGTAGTAAAGACGCCGGAAGTATTTATTGAGGTTGTAACCATACTGGATGAGAATGCCAGTGATGTAAGAGACATAAAGCCTCCTGTGGCAATAAACAAAAGCTACTTCCGGCTTTACATTATTATTGCGATAGCTTTTGGGATTTTGGCAATCACCGGCGCTATTATATTGTTTTTATATCGCAGGAAACATAGAGAGGTTGAATTTATACCGGAACCTCTCTCCGCCCATCAGATTGCTTATAATGAACTGGAGAATTTGAAGGCTTCAGACCTGATATCTAAAGGCCGGGTAAAGGAATATTATTATCGTCTGTCAAACATAGTCAGGCACTATATTGAGAGTAGATTCAAACTGATGGCCCCTGAAAGAACGACGGAAGAGTTCCTGTCAGAGATGACGGTTACTGACAGGTTGGCAGAAGTGCATAAGGAGCTTATCAGCAATTTCCTTGAACACTGCGATATGGTTAAGTTTGCGGCGTACGGTCCTGACAGCAGAGAAATAGAAAATGCATTTAACTCGGCAATAAAACTGGTTGACGAAACCAGAGAGGTTTCAGAGAAAGAGGCAAGTGTTAATTAAAGAAAAATGGTGGACAGGATAACAGGATAAACCCAGGGTAAATCTATTCATAAGCAAAAGGACAAATTTTTTACAATTTGATTGTGATAATATAAAAGTAATGTTATGTTAAACAAATTTAGGAGGAGCGTATATGGGAATTGAGTTGCCAAGGTTGGACAAAACTGCATTAACAATTTCATCCTTGCAAGATGAAACTGAAGAATTAAATTACTGGCTCAGTAAGAGCCCATCTGAACGTATGGAAGCAATTGAAATTAATCGAAAGATGGTTTATGGCAAAGACAGAACTTCATCCAGACTTCAAAGATTTCTTGAGATATCTGAACTCTCAAAAAGTTGAGTATTTAATAGTCGGCGGTTATGCGGTCGGGTATCATGGATATCCGCGAGCAACTGGTGATATGGATGTATGGATTGCGGTTGATGAAATAAATGCTAATAAGGTTGCTTCAGTTCTTCATGATTTTGGGATGGCGAAAACAGAAATCACGAAGGAACTTTTCCTGGAAAAGAACAAGATCATCCGGCTAGGCGTACCACCTGTTCGAATTGAGATTATTACTGGTGTTTCTGGTGTAGATTTTAAGGATTGTTATTCACGCCGAGAGACAATCGAGATGGACAACGTACATATTAACGTCATTTCTCTTAATGATCTAAAGATTAACAAGAAAGCAAGTGGCAGATACAAAGACTTGGAAGATTTGAAACACCTACCATAACAAAAACATACTACAAACTGAAGAAGGCTGTGTAATATAGAAAATTGACAGAAAATATATATAAGCGTTAATTAAGTAGAAAGAGTTTTTAGAATATTTGACTTACCCGACATATTCTTTCTGGCGGGTAAGCACCAAATAACTAACAAATCCCCCTTAGTCCCCCTTTTTTAAAGGGGGACTAAGGGGGATTTAAAATCAGGTCACCCTACTTATAATAGATAAGTTATGATAGCTTTAAAAGACCCATTAGTGCTGAGCTTAATAATAATCCTGCTTCCACTTATACTTGCAAATTACATCTTAAGAAAAGGTAGTGGGAATTTGAGATTTTCTACTCTCAATTATTTTAAAAAGATAGAGCAGGGAAGTTTTGTTAAATATAGACATGTCCTGATTGCATTAAGGGCGCTGATAATTGTATTGCTGGTAATCGCTCTTGCAAGGCCTCAATCTGGTAAAGCTCATTCGAAGGTAACTACAGAAGGGATCGACATAATCCTGGCATTAGACGTCTCAAGCAGCATGCTTGCAGAGGATTTTAATCTAAATAAAGAAAGAAGGAACCGTCTTTACGTAGCCAAAGAGGTGGTAAAGGACTTTATAAAATGGCGTGAGAATGATCGTATAGGAATGGTGGTTTTTGCCGGACAGGCCTATACTCAATGCCCGCTGACACTCGATTATGATGTACTGCTGCAATTTTTAGAAAAAGTAGAGATCGGAATGGTTGAAGATGGCACTGCTATTGGTTCCGCCATAGGCGTGTGCGTAAACAGACTGAGAACTTCTAAAGCTGAAAGCAAGGTTGTAATACTTCTAACTGATGGCCGTAACAATTCAGGTGAGATTGACCCGTTAACGGCTGCTGAATTGTCAAAAACATATGGCATGAAGATATACACAGTCGGCGCTGGTACAAAGGGGCTTGCCCCTTATCCTACCAAAAACCTGTTCGGATTGAAGACGTACAGGTCTATACAGATTGATATTGATGATGAGGGTTTGACAGAAATTGCAAAGATTACAGGCGGCAGGTATTTCAGGGCAACGGATACAGAATCCCTGAAAGAGATTTACGGGCAAATTGATAGTCTGGAAAAGACTAAAATGGAGGAAGCTATATATACCGAGTATGATGAGCTTTTTCATTACCTGGTTATTCCTGCGTTAGGAATACTTCTGCTTGAGGTTGTACTTGCAAATACAAGATTCAGAAGGATTCCCTGATACAATCCCCCTTAGTCCCCCTTTATAAAAGGGGGACTAAGGGGGATTGAGTGATTGAATAATTCCTGAATCCCCTAATCCTTACTTCGGCAAGCTCAGTATTTAGCTAAATGGTGAGCCTGTCGAACCATAAATTCCTAAATTAATAACTATGAAATACGAAAATATTAATTACCTATATCTACTGCCGTTGGTTCTTATCATGGCGCTGGCGTACATTGTATTCTTTAAGAGCAGACAAAAGGCTTTAAAGAGATTCGTGCAGGCAGAATTGATGGATAGCATAGTAACGGCTGTAAGTAAAAAGAAGCAGATAGTCAAGGCCGCCTTAGTTATTACAGCCATACTCTTCCTGATATTCACTTTAGTACAGCCAAAATGGGGATACCATTGGGAAGATGTGGAGAGGAGGGGAATAGATATTGTTGTTGCCGTAGACACATCCCGGAGTATGCTTGCGGACGATATCAAGCCAAATAGATTGGAGGCAGCCAAAAGAGAAATCAAAGATCTGATTGATATTATAGACGGCGACAGGGTTGGTCTGGTTGCATTTGCGGGAACGGCCTTTCTTCAATGCCCTCTGACCCTTGACTACGGCGCATTCAGCCTTTTTCTGGATGACCTCGATACGCATCTGATTCCTGTAGGCGGCACGTCTTTTGGTGAGGCGATAAAAAAGAGTATATCTGCATTTAGTGATAAATTGAAAAAACACAAAGCAATCGTACTTATTACTGATGGAGAAGATCATCAGGGTAACGCTATGGAAATGGCAAAGGCTGCAAAGGAAAAGGGTATAATTATATATACAGTTGGTGTCGGCAAGAAAGAAGGAGCCTATATTAAAGTAAGAGATAATAAAGGGAGAGAGGAGTTATTAAAAGACAAAGAAGGAAAGGTTGTCAAATCGCGTCTTGACGAAGTATTATTAAATAAGATAGCCCTTGAAACAGGAGGTGCATATTCTCCTGCATACGGAATTCAATGGGGTCTGGCTAATATTTATACAAACCTCATAGCTAAAATGGATGAAAAACAACTAGGAGGCAGAAAGATAAGATTATATGAAAACCGCTACCAGATTCCATTATTTATAGCGCTTATTCTTATAACACTGGAATCATTGATTGGAGAACGTACCAGGAAGAGCAAGACTCAAATTGATAGAGGGATTTAATAATTATTGTTTCACAAATTTAATTTGAATTATTAATATGATGAAATTCAGTAAAAAATTAAGAAACTTTATTATACCGTTAGCCTGTATGGTTTTCATCGGCTGGATAGACCCTTCTTCAGATAAGAACGAGGAAGGGCGTCAGCTTTATAACGAAGGGGAGTATGGCGATGCAATAAGTAAGTTTACAGATGCGCAGTTACATTTACCGGAGTCGGATTCACTAAATTTTAACATTGCAAATACTCATTATAAAGTCGGCAAACTTCCAGAGGCTGAAAAATCTTATAAAGGTGTCTTGGATTCAAAGGATGCTGCCTTAAAGGCAAAGGCCAATTATAATTTGGGTAATACCATGTACAAACAGGGCAAGTTCAACGAATCCCTGGACTTTTACAAGAAGGCAATCAAGTTGACTGAGAAGGAATCCGGTGTAATTGATGATGAAAGAAAAGGAATTAGAGAGGATGCAAAATATAATTACGAGTTTGTACAGAAAAAAATGGAAGAGATGAAGAAAGAACAGCAGGAAAGACAGGAGCAGAAAGAACAGGAAGAACAACAGCAGGAGGAAAAAGATCCTGATCAACAGGAGCAGCAAAAACAGCAACAGCAAAAAGAGGAACAGGAAAAACAAGACAAAGGTGATAAGGGTGGACAGGAAAGAAGATCACAACCGGAAAAAGAAAATGAAGAAGCTCCCTCGCAGCCTTATGAGAAAAAAGAGATGACAAAGGAAGAAGCTGAAAGAATTCTTGATGCTCTGAAGCAATCAGAGCAGTCCGCACGTGATATACAGGGAAAAGAAGACAACTCTGCACAATTTATGATAGAAAAGAACTGGTAAGAGATGATAAAGAAGATTACCTCGATTACAATTTTTATATTTGTACTTAATCTGATTTCTACTGCTTTTGCAAAGGAAATAAAGATTATCTTAAGCATAGACAAAACCGAAGTTGAGGTAGGCAACCACTTTCGCTTGACAGTTGGTGTCCAGGGAGCTTTTGATACGGACATACCACAGTTAGCAATACCTGAAAACTTTACCTTGATGTATGGTCCGAGTGTGTCAACCCAAACAACGATAGTAAACAACGATGTATCGGTTTTTCGCGGGTTTATGTATGGATTTAGTCCAAAAGAAACAGGTAAATTTGAATTGGGTCCGATGACTTTAGAATATAAGGGTAAGACATACACATCTAACTCTGTCATAATTGAGGTTGTGGAGAGAACACCATTTGAAAGTAAAATAGAGGGTGGTAAAGGGGAAAATCGAAATATTGATATAAATAAGAAAATATTTGTTGAACTCACAACTGACAAGAAGGAAGCTTATATTTATGAAGAGATTATCGAGTCTTTTAAATTATACTTCCAGAAGGGATTGCCGTTAGATGACCTTGATTATGTCGCTGCTTCAACAAAGAGCTTTCTTGCAGAAAGGCTTGGTGAAGAGCGGCGTTATGAAGAAGTGCGTGATGGAATACTATATAATGTAATAGAACTTCGCACAGCGCTTTTCCCCCTGGTTACCGGTAATATAGAAATACCTCCGGCAAAATTTAAATGTAATATTATAATAAGGCAGCAAAGCTATAGTAATTCTATGTTTGATGAGTTTCTTGGCAGAGGAGGGCAAAAATATCCGGTAGAAAGAAGCACTGATTCAATAAAGTTAAAGATAAAATCCCTGCCGGAATCGGATAAACCGGAGGATTTTGCCGGTACAGTAGGGAAATTTACCATGGACGTACTTGCAAAACCTACAAAAGTAAAGGTTGGCGACCCGATAACGCTGTCGATAAATATCAGTGGTGAAGGAAATATACAGACAATAGGCGAACCGGTACTTGCTTCAGGGGCCGCAGACGATTTCAAGCTCTATCCAGCCGAAGCTGACACAACAATCACAGATAGAGGAGAGGGCATAAGTGGTGAAAAGCTTTTCAGTAAGGTAATTGAACCGCAGCATGAAGATATTGACATGATACCGGCGATATCATTCAGCTACTTTGATCCGGAACTGGAGAAATATAAAACGATTACCCACAGTCCTATTCCTATTGTGGTAGAGCATTCCGATATAGAAATCCCCATACGCCTTTCCCTTGAAAACGCTGAAAAGGTAAAGGGGCAGGTTAAGATCCTGACCAAAGATATACTGCCCATAATGTCTGATTTATACTCATTCAAAAATCAGGGCTTTGCGATATATAAGAGGCCTTTGTTCCTGGCATTTATTTTTCTTACACCAATACTTGTTGTGCCAGCATGTGTTTATGTACAGAGACACAGAGAACTGTTACAGACTGATGTGGGCTATGCTAGGAAAAGACGAGCGCTGTCTCGGGCAAAGAAGCAGATTTCAAATGCAAGACGGCTTGTGCAGCTTGACAATCCTTCTGAGTTTTACTCTACACTTGCCAAAACTGTCATGGCACATATCACAGATAAGTTAAATTTAGCACCTGCCTCCATCACATCGGACAATATTTCCGGCATTCTGGAAAGTCGTGGTATATCACATGACGTAATAAAAGAGCTTAAACAATGCCTTGAGTCATGTGATTATGGCAGGTTCTCTGCCGGTCAACAGTCAAAGGATCAAATGGAACACACACTTAATAGTGCTGAAGAATTTATAATGCATTTAGAAAAACAATTATGAGACAAAAAACCATCCTGATATTCTTTATCTTTTGCCTTGTGTTTCTTTATGAAGGCCGGGTTCTGGCTGAAGCATTGATACGTGATAATGCGGCTGATACTTTTTTCAGAGCAAACAAAGAATACAGTGCCGGGCAGAAGGCGATGGCTGAAAAAAGAGAAAAAGAGGCTGTGGAAAGATTTGAGCATGCTGCCCGACTATACGAAAAACTGCTTGATTCCGGTTTTATAAACGGGCAGATATATTATAATCTGGGTAATGCCTATTACAGGCTGGGTATGTCCGGCAAGGCAATTATATACTACCGCAGGGCAGAAAAATTGCTGCCAAGAGATGCCGACATAAAGGCAAACATAAACTTATTAAAAAGTGATTTTGAGGATAAAGCGTCCGTTCGTCAGATACCGGAGATTCTCAGGGTCGTGTGTTTCTGGTATTTCTTCCTTAATCTGAATGAGATTACGGCCATTACCATATATATGTATCTTGCACTCATGGCATCCATACTCTCAGTCATTTTTATAAGGCTTCAGTGGCTTAAAAAACTTATCATTATTTTTGCATCGTGTCTTCTTGTGCTGGTTATATCTCTTGGCATAAAGGCTTACAGCCAACATGGGATAGAAAGAGGCGTGGTAATTGCAGATAAATGCAAGATAAGATACGGCCCGGGTGAAGAGTATGAACCAAAATTTGAAGTACATGAAGGTGCGGAGGTCAGGATAGAAGAGAAAAAAGATAAATGGTATAAGGTATATGTCTACGTAGACGTTGAAGACCTTCGTGACGTAGAAGACAAGAAAAAAGTCGAGTTTAAAATAGGCTGGATACCTGAAGCCGAAGTAGGGAAGATATAAAGAAATACATTTTTGCTATTCTTTTATCTCGAGTGACTTTGATTCCTTGTAAATCATTTTGTTTGCAACGAGTATTTGAGATATTTTTTCAGCTTGTAGTTTATTTCCTTTAGGAGATTGATGAATTTCGTCAATAAAATTTTCTGCTTTTTTGCCGATAGCTGCAATATCTACTACTGGAACATTTAATTCATTACCTAATTTAACAATTTCATTATTAAGAAAATCCAATTTAAGGGCTATTAGGTTTTCTCTTTCTTCATTAAACCAATTAGGATTTCGTCCAAATTGTTTTTTCATTTGTGCCGCTAATTTCTTTTTTTCTTTTTCTGAGGCTTCGTACATAGTTGCAAAAGTAGAGTAAACTAATTTTGTATTATGCTCTTTTGCTACAACTGTTATGTGCCTGATATTAGATATAATAGTTTTCATCAAAATATTATTAACAGGATCATAAGCTTCAAGTGAATGTCTTAATGAACCTTCTGATTTTGGAGAGAATTTAAATAGTCTGCTTAAACTATCTTTAAGAGATGAATATCTATATTTTAATTTTGTAAAGAACATAAACCGATTTTGAAGAATAGTATATATAATCGAGTGTTCGTACCATTCTGAGCCAAGAGCATGCATTACATGTGAGTAATCGGTCTTAAATGTTTCTGGATTATCGCCTATTACCACATCATTAATTCCGTGATAAATATATATAATATCAGGTTCCAAGTAAACCAGGTTCAACATGTAATTAATTAAACTATGCATAGTTGTGTAACCGGAAACCGCTCCATTAATTACTTCCACACGATATCCTTTTTCGTTAAGGATTTTTTCTAATTGAAAGGGGTATGTTGAACCCCTCCCCGTTGTCTAGACAAAAATATTAACTTTTTTAGATGGACTTATC
>ERZ1292630.3169-Hain-H41-02um-R3-3169-length-14687-cov-6_pt1 | contig 11079 bp, 5 predicted proteins | sample MGYA00564408_ERZ1292630 | MGnify/ENA primary metagenome ERZ1292630 (study PRJEB36523, sample SAMEA6512641) | groundwater metagenome | collected 2019-01-08 | study: AquaDiva: Metagenomics assemblies of 32 groundwater samples | reverse complement strand
GCATCGGTCAACAATTGCCAGGTGCCCGTTTCAAAATCAAACACCACGCCACCGGTGTGCTCAGAAGATCTGTGCCCCCCCGAGCCGGCGATTGCATAAGCACCAGCCCTCGAGAACGAGGACACCAATACACCCCCTCCGTATGAATCGAATAGCGAGTATTGCCATGCACCCGCGTCATGCGACACTGGGCGAATCGCCTGCGCAGTTTGTGTACCGAGTGCGACAGCCTGACCCGCTGCGGGAAGTGCGTACGGCGGCACGAAGCCGCCACTGGGGGACACCGTTACGGTGACTGACTGCGACGCACTACCGCCCGTGCCGCTACAAGTGAGTGTGTAGGTGCTGCTCGCGCTCAATGCGCCGGTCGATTGGTTGCCGCTGGTCGTCTTGTTGCCAGTCCATGCGCCACTGGCGCTGCATGTCGTTGCATTCGTGCTCGACCAAGAGAGCGTGCTGCTGCTCCCACTCGACACGCTACTCGGCGACGCGCTCAGCGTGACCGTCGGAACCGGCGTGCCCGATGTAACCGTAACGGTCACCGATTGCGTGGCTACCCCCCCGGGGCCGGTACAGGTGAGCGTGTAGGTACTGACAATCGTTAACGGCAGAGTGGCCTCGGCCCCGATGGTCGCTCTTGTCCCTGACCACGCACCCGATGCGGTACAAGCAGTGGCGTTGGTGCTGGACCAAATCAAGGTAGACGCATCACCGCTGGTAACAGGATTGGGATTAGCACTTAGCGTGATCGTCGGTGCCGGAACGAGCACCCCACCGACTGGGGTCGCCATGTCGGTTTGGATTTCCGCTTGGGTCAGTGTGCGGCCGTAGATCCTGACGTCGTCTAGCAGACCTAGGTAGGGTTGCCCCAATACCCCGTCAACACCGAGTCGAAGACTCTGGCCGCGTGCTTGGATGCTGCCTGTTTGTGGGGTGGAGAATTGTTGGACGCCATTGATGTAGCCCTTTACATTGGCGCCGTCGTAAGTAAATGCATAGTGCTGCCAAGTGCCTTGGGTGGGCGTCATGGAGAACGGGCCATGCAACACACCGGCGCTATCCCCAAAGTAGAAGTCCAGTGTTTTGGCGCCGTTGTTGTCAAACTCTACGGCGTATTGGTAATACGGGTCTGCCATGGCGGACGGATACCAGGGCTTGGAGAGCAGGACGTAATCATTTCCCGTTCGCGTGCCGATGTTTGCCCACAGTTCGATCGTTAGGTTGTTTCCAGCAATGTCTAGCGAAGGGCTATTGGGTATGGACACATAATCGTCCACGCCATCTAGAGACAGTGCTTGGCCATATTTTCCAGCGGCCCACGTTGCGCCATTGGTAAGCGTGCCGGTGTTGCCATTGCCTGAAGCGTCTGCTGCGCTGGCTCCTGTTCCTTCGTCGAAAGCAAAGGAAACGGCAGACGTGCCGCTCGCCACTGCAACACTGACGGTGACAGACTGCGTGGTGCTGCCACCACTGCCGCTACAGGTAAGGGTGTAGGTACTCGTTGTAGTAAGCACGCCAGTAGATTCGCTACCACTGGTTGCCTTCGCTCCACTCCATGCACCCGAGGCAGTGCAGTTCGTGGCATTCGCCACACTCCAGGTCAGTGTCGCGCTGTCGCCGGATGCAACCAGGGTCGGCGCGGCGGTAAAGAGAATGTTCGGTGTGGGTAGACCTGCTGGATATTCATAAGCGCCCACATCCAGCGCACCGAACACCGGGCGCATTTGTTTCTGGGATTTATGCACATACTCATCGCTTGGAGCGAGGCTAACGCCATGCGCCACACCCGGATTGGTACCAGCGTTGATTGCTGGCGAAGCAGCAGTCAAGTGATAATCAAAGTTGGCGCGATCGACCAGGCCCGGTGTGGATGGATTCAAATTCCCCGTCAAGGTACCCGGCCCGCTGAGTAGCGTGCCATTGCCCACAAATAGATTGTTGATGATTTGCGCGCTCGCCCCGCCCGCCACATACATGAAGGTGCCTGTACTGCGATCGTTCACCAGCGTGTTGTTGACGGCATAAAGCTCATGCGTGCGGCCGCTTGCCAGACCCTCCGCGCCATAACTCAGCAATGTAGAATTTTCAGCGTTCGGGCCTTGTTGCAACAGGTTGCCGATGAGATAGCTCAAGCCGCCATTGGGCAGATCGACCACATAGCTCGACGTGCCATCGGCTTCATCCATGATCCGGTTGTAGAGAATATGATTCTCTACTGCACGGCTCTTCAGGGTGTGCCCTACCTTGGCATGGTGGGAGTAGTTGTGGCGGAAAATAAATTTACTGACCGCGCTATCGATATAAAGGTTATGCGTAAAACCATCGCCGAAACCGTTGTAGCCGAACTCGGAATACTCCACGAGCAGCTTGCCCGCGCCACCAAGAATGCCGTTTTCGTTTTCGTGGAAATGGGCATTACAAACATTTAGATCGCTACCGATCGCGCGTATCCCCGCGCCGTTTTGATCGGGCACACTAGCGCCGGAAAACTCGATATTTTCCACGCTGGTATTGGCGCCCCGGGTGACCCAAATCGCCATGCCATTTTCTTGATCATTACCTGGCGTGTAAGGAATAATTTTCGTGGCGCGCAGGTGTGCACGGCCACTGACAGCGCGTAGCGTTAGATTATTTTGGCGCCAAACTACAATATCGTCATCGTAGAGTCCGGCATCGATTTCGATCACATCACCGCTCTGCGCTACGGCTACAGCTGCGCTGGGTTTGACATAGGTCCGAGTCGGGCCTACCTGAATAAGGCGCGCTGGCAAGAATTGCTGGGTGGATGCACCGCCACCAATCGTTAATACTTGAGTCCCGACAAATGCGATCGGATTATCCTGTCCAGCCACATCCGATGCAGCTTGACTGGTAAACGCCAAAGTATAAATACCAGCCGGCAAGCTGCTGGAAGCGTAACTCCAGGTACAAACATTCGTGTCTTGCGTTACATCCAAGGTTGCAATGGGGTCGCCGCTATCGCTATCTTTATCATCCGGCGTGACGCTGCCGGCAAAGACATACACTTGATTGAGGCCATAGCGATTGATGAGACTGCTATCCACTCTGCCTCTGACCGAACCGCTGGATGCAGGAATCACTGTGACCGTCGTAGATTGGCTTGCACTGCCCCCTGCCCCAATACAGGTCAGCGTGTAGGTGCTCGCCACCGTCAGCACCCCAGTGGATTGATTGCCACTAGTCGCCTTGTCGCCACCCCACGCGCCAGATGCTGTGCAATTCGTTGCATCGGTAGAAGACCAAGTCAATGTGCTGCTTGCGCCCGATACAACCGTGCTGGGCGACGCGCTCAAGCTCACGCTCGGTAGCGGCGCCGTTACCGTCACGGTTATGGGAAGGGAGATCGTGCTTGCGCCCGCGTTGTCGTAGGCCTTGGCAGTGAGTGTATAGCTGCCTGTCGCCACACCGCTCCAGGTGTAGCTATACGGTGCGCTGGTGTCGGTGTTGAGCAAGGTTGCGCCGTTGTAGAACTCAACCTTAGTGATGCCGCCATCACTATCTGCTGCGCTGGCATTGAGTGTGATGCTCGCCGGAGCGGTATAAGCGGAACCGTTCGCCGGGGCGGTGAGACTGACAGTGGGGGCGAGGTTCACAGGACCACTCGTGGCTTTGCCCGCCTTATCCCAAGTCGCTCGGCCGTTGTAGAGGGTGAAGGCCATTCCAGAGAGTATTCGCCCTTCCAACCCCACCAGACTCGCCGGCACTTCTAGGCGTACCCAGCCCCCTGTTGCCGGCAACACGCCCATGTAGCGACGGCTCGCAGCGCCGTTCGTTCCCCAAGCAATGCTGTTCGCGCCCCAGTAGGCGCGGTGTTCCCAGCTCCCATCATTCCACTGCAGCATGACTTCGGTGGGCGGGTTGGCAGGGTTAAGGTAGACATACGCAAACAGGGTGTCGCCTACGTTGACGGTAAGTCGATTTGCTAACGGGGTATTCTGGAAATAGTGTTGATGTACCCCTCTCTTCAATGCCGATTGGTGGGCCACGCTGCCTGAGATCGGCGCAGGGTTCGCACTGATCCATGTCCATGGTTCATCACCCGATAGCGTCGCACCGCTCGGCGCCGCATCATCGACCCAGATGGTTTCCGCCGCCTGCCCGAGGCCAGAGAAAGCTAGGAAACTTAGCAGAAAGAATAGGTAATACAAACGGCGTGCACGCATGGTTCCATCCTCCTGGATAGGTCGTTGGCCATGGGTGGGCAACGGCCGGCAGTTTGTTTCTGCTCTTGCATGCCTAAGTCATTAGGCATACTTAATACATCTTAGGCATCTCTCATATTGAAAACGCCATGTGAAGCAAATGTAATAAGAATGATGAAAAAAACGGATGATTTATTAGAAATATTCGAGACGAATAGTTAATAAGGCTATTAATGACATAGCTCTAAAAGACTAATCTTGAGAAAATTACGGGGGGCGGGGGGCGTCACTTGATAACGCTGAAAGCAGAGCGGAACACGATTTTTGATAAATTCAACAGCGTTTGAAACCGCTATTGAGTTAGAGCGGCATTAGCTGAAACCTGCTGCCCGCCACGCAGGTGGGAGCCCAGTCAAATCAAACGGGACTCCCTGCCTACGCGGGGTGACGGATTGCAAATCGCACGACACTTCAATACCTACATCAAGCCGCCTGCGCCACCTCGCCTTTGGCGAACACGATATGCCCGCCACGCACATCGACGCGAATTGTGTCTTTCGGCGCGAAATGTCCAGAGAGAATTTCCTTCGCCAGCGGGTTTTCGATTTGCGCTTGGATCGCACGCTTCAAAGGGCGTGCGCCGTAGATCGGGTCGAAGCCGGCTTGGGCGATTTCGCTCAGGGCCGCATCCGACACCTCGATCCCCATTTCCATCTTCGCCAAGCGTTGGGCGAGATATTGAATCTGAATTTTGGCGATCGATTTGATCTGCGCCTCGCCCAAGGCGTGGAACACCACCACTTCATCTACGCGGTTGATGAATTCAGGACGGAAATAGTTTTTTACTTCGCCCAGCACCGCGAGCTTGATCACTTGCGGATCGTCGCCCGCCATTTGCTGGATCATCTGGCCGCCCAGATTCGAGGTCATCACGATCACGGTGTTTTTGAAGTCCACGGTGCGGCCTTGGCCGTCGGTCAAACGACCGTCGTCCAGCACTTGCAGCAGCACGTTGAACACGTCCGGGTGCGCCTTCTCCACTTCGTCGAGCAGGATCACGCTGTACGGCTTGCGCCGCACCGCTTCGGTGAGATAGCCGCCCTCTTCATAGCCCACATAGCCCGGAGGCGCGCCGATCAGCCGTGCCACGGAATGCTTTTCCATGAACTCGGACATATCGATGCGAATCAGATGATCTTCCGAATCAAACAGAAAATTCGCCAGCGCCTTGCACAGCTCGGTCTTGCCCACGCCGGTGGGGCCGAGGAACAGGAATGAACCATAGGGACGATTCGGGTCGGACAAGCCCGAGCGCGAACGGCGGATCGCGTCCGACACCAGACGCACTGCCTCGTCTTGACCCACTACGCGCTGGTGCAGCACGTCTTCCATGGCGAGCAACTTATCGCGTTCGCCTTGCATCATTTTCGACACGGGAATGCCGGTGGCGCGCGATACCACTTCGGCAATTTCTTCCGCGCCGACTTGGGTACGTAGCAACTTCATGCTCGGCTGACCCGCTTCCGCCGATTGGGCATGCTTCAATTGCGCTTCCAATTCCGGGATGCGGCCGTATTGCATCTCAGACATCTTTTGCCAATCACCTTGGCGCTTGGCTTCTTCCATCTCAACCCGAACCTGCTCGAGTGCTTCCTTGATGTGCTGCGTGCCTTGCACTTGGGCTTTTTCAGCTTTCCAGATTTCTTCCAGATCGCTGTATTCTTTTTCCAGCTTAGCGATCTCGTCTTCCAGCAGGCCGAGGCGTTTCTGCGAGGCTTCGTCTTTTTCTTTCTTCACCGCCTCGCGCTCGATCTTGAGCTGGATCATGCGCCGCTCCAGGCGATCCATGGCTTCTGGCTTGGAGTCGATTTCCATTCGGATGCGCGCCGCCGCCTCGTCGATCAAGTCGATCGCCTTGTCCGGCAAGAAACGGTCGGTGATGTAGCGGTGCGACAATTCCGCCGCGGCCACGATCGCCGGGTCGGTGATGTCCACCCCATGATGCACTTCGTATTTTTCCTGCAAGCCGCGCAGGATGGCGATGGTGTCTTCCACCGAGGGCTCGCCCACTTGCACCTTTTGGAAGCGGCGCTCCAGTGCGGCATCCTTTTCGATGTACTTGCGGTACTCATCCAAGGTGGTGGCACCCACGCAATGCAGCTCGCCGCGCGCCAATGCGGGCTTCAACATATTGCCGGCGTCCATCGCGCCTTCGGCCTTGCCGGCGCCGACCATGGTGTGCAGCTCGTCGATGAAGACGATGGTGCTGCCCTCGTCCTGCGCCAATTCTTTCAGCACGTTTTTCAAGCGCTCTTCAAATTCACCGCGATATTTCGCGCCGGCAATCAAGGCCGCCATATCCAGCGACAACACGCGCTTGTTCTTCAAGGTCTCCGGCACTTCGCCATTCACGATGCGCTGCGCCAAACCTTCCACGATCGCGGTCTTGCCTACGCCGGGTTCGCCGATCAGAACCGGATTGTTTTTGGTGCGGCGCTGCAAAATCTGAATCGTGCGCCGAATCTCTTCGTCGCGCCCGATCACCGGGTCGAGCTTGCCTTGGCGCGCGCGTTCCGTGAGGTCAATCGTGTATTTTTTCAATGCTTCGCGCCCGCCTTCGGCTTCCGGGTTTTGCACGGATTCGCCGCCGCGCACGGCCGTGATGGCTTGCTCGAGCGAAGCGCGGTTGGCGCCGTTCTCTTTCAACAGGCGGCCGGTGTCGCCCTTGTCGTCGGCTAAGGCGAGTAAAAACATTTCCGAGGCGATGAAGGCGTCGTTGCGCTTTAGCGCTTCTTTGTCGGTGATATTGAGCAGATTATTCAAGTCACGCGAGATCGACACCTCGCCGCCGTGACCCTCTACTTTGGGCAGGCGTTCGATGCTTTTATGCAGCGCCTGTTTCAGCGCAGCTACATTTACCCCGGCGCGCGCCAAGATCGATGCGGTACCGCCGTCATCTTGATTGATCAGCGACAGCAACAAGTGCTGCGGCTCGATATAGGGATTGTCATTGCCCACCGCCGCGCTTTGGGCGTCGGAAAAGGCCTGCTGGAATTTGGTGGTTAATTTGTCGAAGCGCATGATTTTCCCTTCAAAGCTTGTTTGTTATGACTTAAATAGGGCATCAATCCGGATTTTCAATAGGGATATCATTAGAATAGGTCATAAACTTAAAAATCAATATGCCCCGTCCTGACACCCCCTTGAATCAGCAACTCGACACCGCCGTCGCACGCTATCGCGCCGGGGACCTGGCCCAAGCCGAAGCTTTGTGCGCGCAAGCACTGACAGTAAAGCCGGATCATGCCCGCGCGCTGCATCTGGCGGGGGCCATCGCCAAGCAGAGCGGCCAAATACAAGCGGCGTGTGATTTTCTCGCCCGCGCCAACCAGGCCGAGGCGCATAACCCGTTCATCCTGCGCGATTTGGCCGAGGCCATGCGCTTGGCCGGCCAGCCTGAGCAAGCGCTCTCGCTGCTAGAGCAGGCCATCCACCGCGCGCCGGAGCTGCCCGATTTGTTCTCGGCCTTAGGCCTCACTTGTGAAGCACTCGGTCAAATCGACGCTGCCATCCGCGCCCATACCCGCGCCGCCGAATTACTGCCGCAACATGCCGGCGCGCAAAACATACTGGGCAGCGCCTATCGCAAAGCGGGCAAACTCGCGGAGGCCCAACGGCATTTCGAAGCCGCGCTCGCACTTGACCCGCGTATGGCCGATGCGTTGTACAACCTCGGCAATATCGCGCTCGAAACCGGCCAGTACGCTGCGGCCATCGCCGCCTATTCACGCTATGTGGAAGTGGACCCAAACAATGCGCAAGGCTGGAATAACTTGGCCGCCGCCTGCTTGAAAAACCGTGCCTACGCCCGCGCGATCGCCTGCTTCGACACTGCCACGCGGATTCAAGCAAACCACCCTGCCGCGCTCAATCTGGCTGTGACCCTCACCCACTTGGGCCGACATGAGGAAGCACTGGCCGCATTCGAGCGCTGCAAGGAAGCGCAAGCGGGCAACCCCAACTATTGGCGCTATTACGCCATGGCCCTGCTCTATCTGCCGAATACCGATGCCGCCCTGCGCAGCGTGCTGCAGGAGCTCGATCAGCGTTTCGCCGCGCCGATTTTTGCGCAAGCCACAAAGCCTGTGACCAAGCCACTCGCGGGACGAAAATTGCGCATCGGCTATGTATCCTCGGATTTTCGCGAGCATCCGGTCGCGCGCAACTTATTGCCGGTGTTGCAGCAACACGACCGCGCTCGCTTCGAGATTTTTCTCTACGCCAACATTGGCGCGCCCGATGCCATGAGCGAGCGCTTGATGGCGGCCAGCGACCAATTTCGCCTGATCAGCCAGCTCAACGACGCCCAAGCGGTGGCGCAGATCCGTGAAGACGAAATCGACGTGCTGGTGATTCTCGCTTGGCGCTTCGACGTCAACCGCCCGCTCATCGCCGCGCATCGTGCCGCGCCGGTGTGCGTCAATTTCCATGACCCTGGCACCACGGGCATGAGTGGCTTCGACTATGTGATTGCGGATCCCGTGCTCGCACCGAAGCGCGGCACGCAATGGTTCAGTGAGCGCGTCGCGCGCTTGCCGTCGTATTACCTACACCAGCCGCTTAGCGATGCACCATTGGTGAATCCACTGCCCGCGCTTCAAAACGGATACCTCACCTTCGCCAGCTTCAACAACCCGGCGAAGTTGAATGCTGCCGTGATCGCGCTGTGGGCGCAGCTACTAAACGCCCTACCCTCGGCCCGGCTGATTCTCAAATACAAAGATTTATACGGTGATCCCTATGTGCGCGAGCATGTCACCGCCCAGTTTGCGCGGCATGGCATCAACGCAGACCGCCTCACCTTAGACGCTGCCGATGAATCGGCGGCGGACCACCTCGCGCGCTACCACGCAGTAGATATCAGCCTCGACCCTTTTCCCTTCAATGGCTCCACCACCAGCCTCGAATCATTGTGGATGGGCGTGCCGGTGCTCACGCTTGCGGGAGAAGCCATGGTCAGCCGCTGGGGAGCGTCGATCCTGACCCGAGTGGGGCTGACGGAGTGGATTACCGACAGCGAATCGAGTTTTCTGCAAGCCGCGCAAACACTGGCGGCCGATTTGCCGCGCTTGGCTGCGTTGCGCGGGTCACTGCGCAGCCAGGTGGAAGCTTCCGCGCTGTGCGATGCGCCGCGTTATACGCGGCACTGGGAGCGATTGTTGCGCTGCATGAGCCATGGCGGCAATCATTGAAATATTTTGCTATGGTGAATCAGGGCGCTACTTAATAGGGAACGAAGACGTCTGTTGGAAACATCTGAATTGGAGGTGCTGAAATGGCGAAAAAATCCTATCCACTCTCTAAAGTCTACGGCCTGCTCGAACCTGGCCCGGTAGTCATGGTCACGACCGCGAATAAGACGCGGGCAAACATCATGACCATGTCGTGGTACACGATGATGGAATTCGAGCCGCCATTAGTGGGTTGCATCATCAGCGGCCGCAACTACACGTTCGACATCTTGAAAGCGACCAAGGAATGCGTGATCAACATCCCCACGGTGGAGTTGGCAAAAATCGTAGTGGGCGTTGGCAATACGCGTGGCAGCAAGATCGACAAATTCAAGAAATTTAAACTCACGCCCGCAGCGGCCACCTACGTCAAGGCGCCGCTAATCGACGAATGCTATGCCAATCTTGAATGCAAGGTGGTCGATAAGAAGCTGGTGGATAAATACAACTTCTTTGTGCTTGAAGTCGTTCAAGCCTGGATCGATCGCGCGATCAAAGACCCGCGTACCCTGCACCATCGCGGCAATGGCGTTTTCATGGTTGCCGGCGAGTCGATCAAAGTACCTTCTAAAATGAAATAGCTATCGCGGGAGAACGAAATGTTGCAAGGGTTACGAACCGTCATTTACGGCGTGAATGACATTGCACACGCCAAAGCGTGGTACAGCCAGGCGCTGGGGGCAGCGCCCTATTTTGATGAGCCCTTTTATGTCGGGTTCAATGTAGGCGGGTATGAGCTGGGCCTCAACCCCAATACTCCACCCAACTCGGCGGAAAACGCCGGGGTCGTGGCTTACTGGGGCGTGGAGGACATCGCGGCCGAGTTCAAACGCTTGCTTGAAATAGGGGGTAAAGAGCACTCGGCAATCCAGGATGTCGGCGACGGAATTCAAGTCGCGACCCTGCTCGACCCCTTTGGCAATATCATCGGTCTAATTCACAACCCGCATTTTAAAGTAAGTGCTCATGGCTAACGGACCGGACATCTTCGGATTCGACGCTTTTTCCCCCAAGCAAATCGCCGAGCGGGTTGAAAGCATCGGCGTGGCCAAAGCGCGCCTCCCTCTGCTCTCCATGCTAATGCTGGGCGTGTTGGCGGGGGCTTTCATCGGCCTGGGTGCGCTCTATTACGTGCTGATTGTGTCCGACCCTTCACTGGGCTTTGCCGCTGGCCGAGTGCTCGGCGGTGTCGCCTTTTCCATGGGCTTGCTCCTGGTGATCGTCGCGGGGGCCGAGTTATTTACCGGTAACAATCTGTTGGCGATGGCGTGGGCAGACGGCAAAATTTCCACGCTGGAGCTGCTGCGCAATTGGGTCATCGTTTGCCTGGCTAATTTCGTCGGCGCCGCAGGTTTGGCACTGCTGGTTTATTTATCCCGGCACCCAGAGATGAACCAAGGCCTGATTGCGGCGCAATATATAAAGATCGCCGCCGCCAAGAGTGCGATGCCGTTCTGGGAAGCGTTCTTCAAGGGCGTGCTGTGCAATGTGCTGGTGTGCATGGCGGTATGGATGGCCTTGGCCGGGCGCAGCGTAATCGACAAGGCGGTAGCGATTATTTTTCCGATCTCGGCCTTCGTCGCCGCCGGCTTCGAGCACAGCATCGCCAATATGTATATTTTCCC
>ERZ1292630.1959-Hain-H41-02um-R3-1959-length-19573-cov-31_pt2 | contig 11084 bp, 10 predicted proteins | sample MGYA00564408_ERZ1292630 | MGnify/ENA primary metagenome ERZ1292630 (study PRJEB36523, sample SAMEA6512641) | groundwater metagenome | collected 2019-01-08 | study: AquaDiva: Metagenomics assemblies of 32 groundwater samples | reverse complement strand
TCATTTCGTCATTAGTAATCCCTTCTAATGCCGCATACTGACGATCAAAATAGTATAGACCGATCGGTTTGGATTCGACAATCAATGGAAGTATCATAAAGCTTCGTGTATTAGAGAATAGTTCCAAATGCCATGCAGGTAGCATGCTTTGTACTTTATTATCTTTGGAATCGGTAATTGATAAATCAACATTCTTTTTCATGGATAAGCCAAATACATCGGAGGCCGTATCCGAGAAAACAAAGTTTCGTTGTACTTCTACACTATCCCTATCACCGAGGCATTGACGGGCACGATACTGATTGGTTTTGATATCTTTAAGGCAAATGGTCGCAAAACTAAACCCCAAGCTTTTATACAAGGTTTCAAGAATGAGTAAAATGAGCGCGTTAATTTTATAGCCTGGCGTGGATGTCAAAGTATTAACCGTTTGCAATCCGCAAGACAATAATTCGAGCGCTTGAGTGGGCTTGCCACTAGGATAGCATTCATCGCTCGATAGATCGGAATTTTTTGAATCGCCTTTTGCTTCAGTCTGTGTTGATTCAGACAGTTGTAAATCTATCTGACTACTAATCACTTGGGCTTCTTCAGTGATTTGTGAGACTAACGTATCTAGCTTGGTCTCATCCATATTTAAAGAATTACCAAAGCGTTTTAATAGCTTTTCATTAAAGGCTTCCTTCTCAGATTCTTGCGCATCTGAAATAAACTGCGCGGAAGCATCGCTAAATTCCGTAACCTGCCTCATCCATTCCTGGCGATTCTTGGGCGCTGCCAATGTTTTTGCTGGCACAAGTTTCATGGCATTGATGATGACTTCAGGAATCGACCACTGCCTCATGGCAAGCTCCGTTAAAGCATCAAAATTAATTCCAAGAATCTTTAAGGACGCTTGTGTTTGAGAATATTTCTTGGATTTAACGAGATCCATGACTTCTTTATACAAGTCGTGATCGAATGCAGCCACCAATAAACGGCCCATATTCTTGAACAATGCGGCGATGGCGACCTCTTCCGCGTTGGGAAAACAACTCTGCTTGGCCAATTTGTGACTGATAAGACTAGCTGTCAAAGCGTACATCAATTCTTTACGAACAAAACGACTGTGCTTCCCCGGCATGCGATCAACCAGAATCATCGCCAAAGCACACCCCTTAACCGTATCTAAACCTAACAACTGAACGGCTCTTGAAATACTTGTAACCACCTGATTTGATGTACCACGAAAAGTTACCGTATTAGCTAAACGAAGAATTTTTTGCGTCAATGCCACATCCGCGAGTATTAAATTCGCCAATTGATCTGTTGACTGATCGTCTGAAGAAGAAAGTTGTACGATACTGCTAATAGAATTACCCAACGTAGGTAAATCAGGGTTATTACCAATAAAGTTTAATAACCGGTCTTTAACCGACAATTCTTCTATCTTGTTATCAACTGAGCCGTCATCTACTTTTAGTGTCGGTTGTGTCGTCATTTTATAAGAACTTATTAATATTCTTACCCTGAATCGCTTATAAAGGAATTTAAATTTATTTTAAGAATAGGCTACTACCATGAATAACCTGCATGAATATTCAAGTCAATAACGCATCTATTAACAGCGATTAACATTATAGCGAGGGCCTGCTCAACTCAAATGTCTATAAAGGCTACATTTCCTCTTTTTTTCTCAAAAAGAACCCTTTAATTGTATTGTTTTATTTAGAAAAATTACGTTAATGCAGTTAATTTTAATTTAGTAAGCATTTTTTTAATTCCATGCAGGATTTTTTAATGCTATCCTTAAATGGGAAATCAGTTCGAGTCGGTTTCTCAATGATTATAGGCATTACCCTATTATTTCGAAAAATGACTTAACAAGCATCACAATATTTACAATAAATTTACAATTGAAAGTGTATATTCGAGAGTGTTGTTTCAATTAATGTAATAATCGAAATAATTAGGATAGATCGTGTATTTTGATTTATATCCTGTAGTCAGTGAAGTTAAAAAAATATTAATAAGTTTTATAGGTAGTTTTTGATTTTAAATAGAAAAGGAGATTTTGAATGAAGTATTCAATATTTGCGATGATTTTAGCAGCACTTTTCCTGACCGCCTGTGGTGAGCCTAAACCTGGTTCAAAACCACCAAGCCTGTATCAAGATGAAAAAGGCGAAAGATTGGGTGCTCCTGCCGGTAAGGAATAAGGAATTATTGATTGATTAACTATCAAACGGCCCCTATCAGTTATCAGGGGCCGTTTTTTATTTAGGGTTATTTAGGGACAATTCTCTTAACCACAACTCCAATCTTCTCGTAGCAATCACATCATCACGGTTATAGTTCAAAATTGTTTCTTTAATACTATTTTGAACCGCCAAATGCTCTTCTGATTGAAAGCGCTTGAACTGCACTACCGACCATTGCGATCCCGATTCATCATTTTCCCATTGAAAATTGACAAGACCTGGATGCTTACAAATATCTTTCAATCCATATCGTTGCAAGGGTAATATCAAGCTATTCCGTATCGGTTTCTGTAAATCGAGCAAGGGACTTTCCTCGCCCAATAGCCAAGATACCGTGTTATTGTTGAACATGGAGTAACGTTCTGCATATTTCTTGATGGTTGATTTCTCGTGATTGGAATAATGGGCTATCACGATAGAATCATAGCGATTGCGATAGGTCTCAATTTTCTGCAAGAAACTCATCCACCCGTCATAATCTGCGCTTTCGTCATCACTCCACACATACTCAAAACACGATTTGGTATATGAAGGAATCAGAAAACCCCAGAGATAAACATGATGATTCCTACTACTCGTCATCGGATCATCTTCAATATCGAAATGAATCCATGTGCCCTCCGGCAAATCAATTTTATCGAGTTGAAATAGCTTCCCGGTTAAATACGATCGTGCCTGCAAAATAGCCCGAGTTTTCTTTTTCTCACTTTTTAAATGCGGAAGATCAGGTATTGATTCCGCATTACTATGAGCCAATTGAGGAATCGTTGAAATATTGATTTGTGCCAATTGATCTGCCACATTTCCATCAACACCATACAGTAACGATGGATCTTCTTTGCGTATAAACTCCGGCAAACATCGATTAACATAAGGACAAGTCTCGCACCGACTATAACTGTACCGAACAGTAGGCGGTTGATTATCAGCTAATACGGTTTGCATGCTGTGAATAAATCGATCCACCAAAATATCGATATCATCTCCGCTTAACTGCGCAACACGACCATCCCCTAAATAAACCATCGCGGGCAGATCATTTCTCAGTAGGCGACGATAAATACCTAGCTGTATTTGGGTCGTTTTTTTATTTTCGCTCAACGAAAGCTTGGCATCCGCGGCTTGATAGGCTCCATTGTCATCGCGAATCAAGAAATCCGGATAGCCTATTAATCCGACGTCAGTATCCACCAAACGGGCTTGATAAATCACAGGTACCCCTTGTCGCATCAAATCGATCGTATGATCGACTGATTTGGCACGGCAAACCGGATGTTGCTGCGCTATTTTTTCCAGAATAGCTGTTTCATGCGCCAATCCAGCTTGAAATAGAAATTGCGTAAAAGCATCCGGCTCAGATTCAGTCATAGGTTGGTGCTTATCAAACCATATGCGTCGAAGGCATGTTACCCAAGCACTTGCATCGCTGGCCTTAATAAACAATCGATGAGATGATTGATCCATCAATGACTTAACCGTATCATGCCGATTCTCGTCCAAATGAAGCTCCTTTTAATTTTCTTGGATAAACTTTGCACAACATGATGTTTCTGGATATTCAATTGTCGTAATTCATCTGCACCTGATATACTTCGATATCTTTTAAACTTTGTTTATATCAATGGCGGGCCTCCCCGCATTGCAAGGTAGTAAACCTGGTCAGGTCCGGAAGGAAGCAGCCACAGCTATTTATTGCGAGTGCCGGGGGTCTGGCTCGCCACCCAATTTATTTACCAATAGTTATTCATTACCGATCATTGTCAAATCCCGTTCACTGAAGCGTGTCCCACATTCAAGCCCTTGCGCGCAAATGGCGCCCTAAAGACTTCTCACAGCTTACTGGACAAGAGCACATTGTAAAAGCGCTGTCCAACGCACTGCAACAAAACCGATTGCATCATGCTTACTTGCTGACGGGTACACGCGGTGTTGGAAAAACAACGATTGCACGAATTCTTGCTAAATCACTAAACTGCGAAACAGGCATTACGGCAGAACCGTGTGGTATTTGCTCAATCTGCACACAAATCGATTCTGGCAGCTTCATTGATCTTGTAGAACTGGATGCCGCTTCAAACACGCAAGTCGACAACATGCGCGAGCTTCTCGAAAGCGCAGTATATGCACCAACCAGCGGACGCTTCAAAATCTACTTGATCGATGAAGTACATATGCTCTCCAAATCCGCATTCAATGCAATGTTGAAGACACTGGAAGAACCACCGATGCATGTCAAGTTCGTACTTGCAACGACCGATCCGCAGAAAATCCCTGTAACCGTTTTATCACGATGCCTACAATTTAATTTAAAACATATTCCACAGCAGCAAATCGCCGATCATCTTAAATATATTCTCACACAAGAAAACGTAACATATACTTTTCCGGCTCTGCAACTGATCGCTCATGCAGCACAAGGTAGCATGCGCGATGCATTAAGTTTGCTAGACCAAGCCATTGCATATAGTGATGGGAATATCACTGAAGATAATATACAAAACATGCTAGGCATCACGAATCAAGATTATCTCATTAACTTACTGAAAGCCTTAACTCAATGCGATGGCGTTTCAATGTTATCGATCGCCGATGAAATTGAAGCACAATGCCTTTCATTCGATTTTGTTTTGCAAGACCTTGCCGCCCTTCTGCATCGTATCGCATTGGCGCAAACAATACCGGACAAGCTCAATCGTGATACGCCTGAATATCCAGAAATCGCACTGCTAGCAAAAGCTTTTTCTGCAGAAGATATTCAGTTATTTTATCAAATCGCATTACATGGTCGCAGCGATTTAAGCTTGGCACCGGATGAATATGCTGGTTTTACTATGACGCTGATGCGTATGCTGGCTTTTAACTCGGATGAACTTGCAAAAAATGAGTGTGAAAAATCCAATCCACCCAAAGATGCCGTGAAGAATTCTGAAAACGTGATTGATAGGCAATCTTCTCCAATCACAGAAAAAGAAATAGCGCATCCTGCTCCCAGCCAGCGCGATACTTCTTTTTCGGATTTGAATTGGACGCTATTAGTATCTCGACTAAACTTGTCTGGGATGTCCAAAATGCTTGCTCAGCATAGTGAAGCAAAATTATCTCTACCAGAAAAAATAGAAATATACGTACCAGAACAACACAAGCATCTGCTAGAAAAAAAATATCAGGATAAAATTCAAGCTGCACTCAATAACTACTTTAACAAACCCATAGCACTCAATTTTTATATCGGCACACTAACAGGGGTAACACCGCTAGAAGCACACAACCTCGAAGCCAAAGAAAAACAAGCGCAATCGATTGCCCATATTGAACAAGATCCAATCGTTCAGCAATTGATTGAAAATTTTGATGCGAAATTAGTCATTTCTTCGATTAAACCAATTAAAAAATAAAGGAGATTTAAAATGCGTGGCAATATTGGCAATATGATGAAACAAGCGCAAATGGTTCAGGAAAACATGAAACAGATGCAGGAAAAACTTGCCGCAATCGAAGTGGAAGGCCAATCCGGCGCTGGCATGGTCAAAGTAATCATGACTTGCCGCCATGACGTAAAAAAAGTGAACATTGATAACAGTCTCATAGGTGACGATAAAGAGATGCTCGAAGACCTTGTTGCAGCAGCGTTTAATGATGCTGTCCGCCGAGTGGAATCGACTACGCAAACCAAAATGGCGGAACTAACCAGTAGCCTGGGCTTACCGCCAGGTTTTAAACTGCCTTTTTAACAACTGTATACCCAACCTGATTCAAGTAACGTTTGTTGCAATTTTATAATCCAATCACACACGAAAACATTTTATGGCTGGACTTACTAACCAAACGCCCCGTCCCACCGAAATCAAGCTACATCAAAAATCCAAGGTATTGGATATATCATTCTCGGACGGTAAAATTTTTAACTTCCCTTGTGAATTTTTACGTGTTTACTCACCTTCCGCCGAAGTCTCCGGGCATGGCCCGGAACAAGAGGTGTTGCAAACAGGCAAAAACCTGGTCAACATTCATAAAATCGTACCCGTTGGCAATTATGCAATACAGCTATACTTTACCGATGGCCATAATACTGGATTATATTCTTGGGATCTGCTTTACCGCTATGGATTGAATTATGAGCAAATGTGGCAACGCTATCTGCAACGGATGAATCAAGCGGGTGCAAGCCGAGAACCTGCAAACGCAGTACAATCACAATCGACAACCTGTCCCTCTTGCGAATAACTATAAACAAATATGACTAAGACAACACACTTTGGTTTCAACACGGTTTCAGAAGGTGAAAAAGCAGGTAAGGTTGCAGAAGTCTTCCATTCTGTGGCAGACCGTTACAATTTAATGAATGATTTAATGTCAGCCGGGCTGCATCGGTTGTGGAAACGATTTGCAATTGAAGTCAGCGGTGTCAAGCCGGGTGATAAAGTGCTCGATATTGCCGGAGGAACCGGGGATCTCAGTGCTTTATTTCTACAAAAAGTGGGTGATTCAGGTGAAGTTTGGCTAACCGATATCAACAATTCAATGCTTTCAATCGGTCGTGATCGGTTGATCGACGAAGGTAATCCGACGCCTGTAGCGCAATGCGATGCGGAAAAACTGCCTTACCCAGATAACTATTTTCACTGTGTTTGTGTCGCTTTTGGACTCAGGAACATGACGCATAAAGATGCTGCCTTGAAAGAAATGCTGCGAGTCATCAAACCGGGCGGTACCGTCATCGTGTTGGAATTTTCTAAAGTCATGAAACCCTTACAACCCGTATACGATGCTTATTCCTTCAAACTGCTGCCATTGATGGGAAAGTTAGTTACAAATGATGCTGAAAGCTATCGTTATTTAGCGGAATCGATTCGTGTACATCCTTCCCAACAAGAATTAAAAGAATTAATGGAAGATGTCGGCTTTGAGCTTGTGGAGTATTTCAACTTATCAGCAGGTATTGTGGCATTGCATCGTGGATACAAGTTCTAGCGAGTCGTTGTGAAACGTATTCGAGACACCTGGCGCAAGTAAAATGTAATACGCAAGCGGTTATTTAACAAACTCCACCAGAGATAGAAGCATTTCTCCAGTTATCATCTGAATAAATAGTTGCAATCTAATTTGATTCTTCCATACCAATTGAGTATTTTGCAAGGCATTGATGTCTATGCAAAATACTCTAGCCATAGAATCAGTGACAATAGTTGTTTTCTTTAAACCAGTTCACGGCATCTTTAAGTGCATCATAGGCCGGGCGGTATTGGTAGCCCAGTTGTTGCATAGCTTTGTCGCTAGAAAAATACATTTGTTTTTTTGCCATGCGAATACTATCCTGCGTTGCGCGTGGCTCTGTATGGGTCAGAGTGGCAATTTTTTCCATACACCAAGCAATAGGAAGCATCAAATCAGTGGGTATTTTGATACGTTTTTGGGACAAACCATTAATTTCATCGATAGATTCCAATATTTGAAACAACGTCATATTGTCACCACCCAGGATATAACGCTCCCCAGCTTTGCCATGTTGCAGAGCCAATAAATGTCCGAAGGCGATATCATCGACATGCGCAATATTTAATCCAGTATTAACATAAGCAGGCATACGTTCGGTCAATGCGTCAACAACGAGGCGACCAGTAGGTGTTGGGCGAACATCGCCAGGACCGATTGGGGTTGATGGATTAACAATTACTAAAGGTAAAGAAAGCTCTTGCGTTAATTGCTTCACTACTTGTTCGGCTAGAAATTTTGAGCGCTTATAGTTTCCAATAACAGACTCCAGGCTGCAGGGCGTTTCTTCATTAGCAGGTGTCCCATCCGCAGTTAATCCTAAGGTTGCGACACTACTGGTATAAACAATGTGCTCCAAACCAGCGTTAGAAGCCGCAGTAATTAAGGATCGAGTACCCTCGACATTAATTGCATGCATCGTATGCGGATCAGGAACCCATAATCGATAATCGGCTGCAACATGAAACAAATTCTGACAGTCAGCCAAAGCGCGTTCCAATGACATGCGGTTACGTAAATCTCCTTCGAATACTTCGACAGGAAAATTACTAATATTCTTGAGGTTACTATTTTCTCTTACCAACACACGGACTTCATGCCCTGCTGTAAGTAAACAACGCATAACCGCAGAGCCTAGAAATCCGGTAGCACCGGTGACCAATGATCTCATTACTATAAAATCTGTAAGAAGTTACTCTATTACTAAACCATTCTTATTATAAGTTTTAGGAACTGATTCTTTGATCATGCACATATCATTCCGAATGATTTTGAATATCCGGTAAATTACGTGATGTCAAATTAAACAACCATTGTAATAGCCAATTATAATTAGCAGTTGCATTGGTAACCAGAATCGTAGAATGAACGCTGCGACGGCTAATTTTAACTTGACTACTTTCGGAAAAATCTCGATGCGAATTAATTTTATTTAAAGTTAGAACTGCCATTCCTATTGCCCATAAGCAAAAACGCCGAATGCCTTTTTCCTTTGGGGGAATTAAATTTGTATACGTAAGAGCATTACGTAAATGCATCTTAGCGATTCCCAACAGTTCAACCAAACCGGCCTGAAATTTTTCATCTGAAATCCCTGGTTGCAAGTGATTCAAATCAAATCCATGTTGCAAAAATATGTCACGAGGTAACCAACAGGCCCCACGCTTACGATCGTCCCAAATATCCTTGAGAATATTCGTCATTTGTAGCCCCTGACCGAAGGATACTGAAAGCTTCATGAGTTCAGATCTATGGCGGTTTATTTCATCAGAATAATCACAAAATAATTCTGTTAACATCTCACCTACTACTCCGGCAACATAATAGCAATACTGATTTAATGCCGCTAAATCTGCGAGCCCTTCCAATGATTCAGATTCCTGGTAATCCGCCATTCCCTGTCCCATGATTTTTATACATCTTTCCAGAGCCTTGCGCTGTATTGGATTAAAGCTATGGGTAATGCGAATAACTGCAGGAGTGTTTTTTATTAAATCATGTTCCGCCGGTATGGTGTGGTCGGAAAGAAGAGGATAGAATTTTTGTGAAAATTCCTCCGCAGGGATTGTACCTTGTACCACTTCGATAAACATCTGCGACAGTTGTTTTGTTTGGGCAAAAGTCAGCGCGTTATCATCTTCTATCGTATCTGTAATACGGCACAACAAATAAGCATTCCCGATAACCAGGCGCAAAGACTCCGGCAATTGCGGAATTGTAAGCGCAAAAGTCCGAGATACTCCTTGCAGGATATCATCCTGATAGTGGAAGTCATTAGTAGAAGGCAAGCTTGTATTCATGGAATACCAATTATGTGATGATGCAATGTTATAGTAGTTACTACGCTGATTCTCACTCACAATAGTTATTAATAGGCAATGATTTGTTCACCCGCAATGATCTGTTCGATACTTTCACGTTGACGAATAACGTGAGTTTGACTGCCTACTACCAATATTTCCGCGGCTCGTGGGCGTGTATTATAATTAGAGCTCATACTCATACCGTAAGCACCCGCTGACATTATGGCCAATAAATCACCATCCATGATGCTTAATTTCCGGTCATGCCCCAAAAAATCTCCGGTCTCACAGATAGGACCAACGATTTCGTAGTTTTTTGCTTCGATTGTATTTTTCTCAACAGGAAGAATCTCGTGATACGCATCATAAAGCGATGGACGAATAAGATCATTCATGGCGGCGTCCACGATGGCAAAATTACGTGCAGGTGTTTGCTTAAGATATTCGATACGCGTCAGCAAGATACCCGAATTCCCTACCAATGCTCGCCCGGGTTCAATTACAAGACGCTGCTTGATATTGCGCGTGATACTGCATAATTTTGAAATATACTCTTTAATGGAAGGCGGCTTTTCATTGTTGTATCGAATACCGAGTCCACCTCCCAAGTCTATATGCTCAATATCCAATTTCTGTTTTTTTAAGCCATCAAACAACTGTAACATTTTTTCTGAAGCCTCGACGAATGGCTCGATAAAACTCAACTGCGAACCAATGTGACAATCGATTCCCGTAAAGCGAACATACGGATACAAATGTGCAGACTGGTAGATTCGCATAGCTTCATCCACAGCGATACCAAATTTGTTTTCTTTGAGGCCAGTCGAAATATAGGGGTGTGTTTTTGCATCAACATCCGGATTTACTCTTAAGCTTACCGGAGCAACTTTATTCATATTTTGCGCCACATGATTCAGGGTAATCAGCTCAGCCTCAGACTCTACATTAAAACAAAGAATGTTGAGATTGAGTGCCATGCGCATTTCGTTGACACTTTTTCCGACACCTGAAAAAATAGTCTTCTGCGCATCACCACCCGCTCGAATGACACGCTGCAATTCTCCTCCGGACACAATATCAAAACCACTACCAAGTCGAGCTAATAAATTAAGAATAGCAAGATTTGAATTTGCCTTAACGGCGTAGCAAATCAAATGATCGCGATCTTCAAAAGCGGCATCAAACTGTTGATACGCATTAGTCAAGGCAGATTGCGAATAAATGTAACAAGGTGTGCCGAATTTTTCTGCAATCTTTTTTAAGGATACATTTTCGACAAATAGCTCACCATTGTGGTATACAAATGCTTCAAAACCACTCATTTCTTTTCCGATTGTTGCGCAGATTTTTGATTTGTATCATCCGCTGGGGGAAGGTAAAGCGGACCTTTTAAACCGCAGGCGGCTAAGGCATAAACAAAGATAACGGAAGTAAATAATAAGCGCACAACAAAAACCCTAAACGATTAATTGGAAATACTAACATAATGGAACAAGAAACAGCGCATTGGCGAATAAATTTAACAATATCAAGGTAAGCTACCACTGGG
>ERZ1292630.4983-Hain-H41-02um-R3-4983-length-11085-cov-4_pt1 | contig 11085 bp, 4 predicted proteins | sample MGYA00564408_ERZ1292630 | MGnify/ENA primary metagenome ERZ1292630 (study PRJEB36523, sample SAMEA6512641) | groundwater metagenome | collected 2019-01-08 | study: AquaDiva: Metagenomics assemblies of 32 groundwater samples | reverse complement strand
GGCCGTTGTCGCACGCGGGAAGTTGCAGCTCGTAAATACCATTCCGTAGGGCGCAGCAAGATCAGTGTTGGGTGCGGTGATCGGTCCGCCGGTGTCGCGGATTTGCGCGATGTCGCATTGATCAAACACCGCGAGTGCCGCGCCGTAGATGAAATCCACGCTGCCCCAGATTTCGCAGCGATGGAAATACGCGATGCCGCTGATGGTGTAGAGCGTGTCCTGGCCGCCTTTGATGAGGACGTTGTCGAAGATGAGGCGGCTACCCGTCGTCTGCACGGTCTGAATCGGCCCGGCGAACGTAACACCGTTGTAGTTCGAGTAAACGGCGTTATCAATCGTCAGGTTGCGGATATAAATATCAGAACTCTCCAATCGCAACGTGCCCGCGCCATTGGCGCTGGAGAAAGCAGGGTAGGGGTAAAAGAGCTGCACCGCTTGACGGTTCGCCCCCGCGCCGATGACGCGAACTCGATGCCGGTTCTGGGCGAAGGTCGTGTTGTCGCGATAGATGACGGGTTGATGGTGATGGTGCGCAGCAGTGTGTTGTTCTGCGGAATCCAATCTGCCGCGCCTTGCAACGTGGCGAAATCCCCCGCGCCATCGTGCGCGACCGTGAGGTTGGTGAGTCCGGTTGAAGCCGTCGGCGTGGCTGGTCCGGACGGTTTGGTGGAGAAGCGCCACGCGTTGGTGCCGGTGATGGCGGGGAACGATGCGTTTGCCGAATCGCGGAACAATCCCGCATCCGCCGTCACGTAGTAAGTTTTGTTGTAGGCGAAGCGGTTCGAGAACGTGATCCATGCTTCGTTGCCGTAGATGGCGATGGGCATGTAGAAGTAGTTCGCGCCTTGCACGGCGCGGACGTAGGCGTTGGTGATCGTGGCGCTGAACATCGAGAATGTCTGAAACAGGCTCGTATCAATCGTGGCGAACAAGGAATCATTCGCCGCATCGCGGATGTAAAGTTTACCCGCGCCGATCTTCGGGGTGCTGGAGAAGACGATGCGCAACTGTTGGTCGTGGCTGATACCAGTGGCGTTGTTTGTGGGTAGGAATGAACCGGTCATCGTTGAAAGCACGGTGAGCGTTGCATTGCTGCTGGTCACGACAGCGATGCTGTTGCTGATGGTCACTGAGAAGACCGCGCCGTTGTCCGCGCCGGACACGCTGGCGATGTTGTAAGAAGCATTGGTCGCATTCGCAACCGGACTGCCGTTCCTGCTCCACTGATACTTCACCGCCGGCACACCGCTCGCACCAACATTGAACGTCGCCGGCGAACCGACTGTGACCGCAAGGTTCGTCGGCTGCTGTGAGATGGCTGGCGGCACGAGTACGAAGAGCGTTGCGCTGTTGGTCGCGAGTCCGGCGCTGTTCGTGGCGACGAGCGAATAGACAAAACCGTTCTGCGAATACGAAACGTTGGAGATGGTCAGTGACGAACTCGTTGCACCCGCGATGTCCGATCCGTTCACGCGCCATTGCAGTGTCGGGATTGGCAGGCCGGAGACCGAAGCGATGAAAGTCGCATTGCTGCCTTGGACAACAGTCTGGTCGGTCGGGCCGGTGATGTTCGGGATAACATTGCCCGACGAAACCGTGAGCGTCGCGCTGTTGGTGACGATGCCGGCGGCGTTACTCGCGACGAGCGAGTACGTGCCGCTGTCCAGCTCCTGCGCGTTTGCAACGAAGTGAGAGGCGGATGCGGCGCCGACGAGATTCGTGCCGTTCTTGCGCCATTGCAATGCAGGCGTCGGCACGCCGCCGACCGTTCCGGCCAGTGTGACATCGCTGCCAACGGACACGGCTTGGTTCGTGAGGCCGGTGATGGCGGGGGTGACGATGACCGTGAGCGTCATGCTGTTGGTGACTGCGCCCGCCAGATTGGTGGCGACGAGCGAGTAAGTGAAACCATTCTGGCTGTATTGAACATTCGGCAACGAGAGTGAGGCGTTCGTCGCACCAACGATGTTCGTTCCGTTCGAGCGCCATTGGAAAGCTGGTGACGGAACGCCGCTGGCGGCTGGACTCAGAAGCGCGGTCGTTCCGGCGATGACCGTTTGATTGGTCAAACCCGTTGTGATCGGAGCGGAGAGCGGTTGGAGTTGAAACGCATTCAAGTAAGCGCGCCCGCTGCCGCCGGTGCCGTTCTCGGCAGCGTTGAGTCGCACGACGCGAAAGGTCAGCGCGCCTGCCGCCGTGGTCGTGGCGGGAAGTTTCACCCAGCAGATGCCTTGATTGCTGGCCAGTGTGGCGTCGCGGCTGCCGCTGGCGAAGTTCGCCGAGGCGCTGGCTGTGTTGTGACCGTTGGCCGTGTCCACCCACCAGGTCGTACCCTGACCGCTCGCGTCGCCGTTGCCCATGCCGTAGAGCAGGTAGGCTTTGTTGGCCGGGAGGCCGGTAAAGGTGAATGTCCAATAATTCACCCCGCTGTTCTCGTAGGTATAGTTGCCCATGATCAGCGAGGGTGTGGGGCTGTTGGCTCCGGTATTCGAGAAAGAGTCCACGCCATCGCCGCCGCTGATGGAAGCCGTCATGGTCACGCCGCTAAGCGTTGCGCCGGAGGAATCCCGGATGATCGTGGCATTGGTCACCACGCCGCCGCCGCTGGCTCGGGCGTTGAGGCTGGGAAAATAATTCCAGACATCACCCGCGGTGCCGATGGCTGCCGCACCCGTGGGCAGGCCGGGTGTGCCGCCGGCGGGTTTGACGTTGATGAGATTTTGCGCGCCCGCGCTGTTGGCCAAACCGAGGAGGGTTAAGAATAAAAGTCGGAGCAGGGTGTGATGCGTCATTGGGCCTATGGGTGATTCGGGTGCGGATAGGATGCCATGTTTCGGCGGGCGGGCTTTCCTTACTTTCTGCAAGAGAGGTTGGAATCTCTGCGGTGCATTTTTGACGAACCATCGCTCCAAGGAAAAGAAACGGGCGACGTCCCACAACGTCGCCCGTTTTAACCCACCTGACACCAACCTAAACCAAATCGGTTTATTGCAGGCTCAACCGGAAGAACACGGTGGGGTTCGCCGGATTGATGGTGACATTCACCGGGCTGGTGCTGCCGCCTGGATAGTTACCCCAGTTGCTGCTGACGCCCACGCTCAGGCTGTTCGTCTGCGATTGCAGCTTGAACGGGCCGCTCCAGGAGAAGCTGAGGCTGTTGCCTGTTTGGGAGACGTTCAATGTCGGAGGCGCGATTGCTGTCACGCTCGCGACTGTGATCGAGCCGCTGCTGGCGATGTTGTTGTTCCACGTGTAGGTCACGCCATTGAGCACATCCACTGTCTGCAAGTTGGCGGTGATCCCGCTGACGCCGCTCGGGAACAATTGGAACGTGTTACCGACTTGCAAGGCCGGGCCGATGTTCGTGGTGGTCAATGTACCGCCGCCGGTGATCGTGCCGGTGGCGACGAGCCGGTCGCTGTTCGGTGAAAGGGTGCGGTTGAGTTCCATCGTCATCCCGCCTCCGAGCGTGACATCACCCGCGACATTGAGCGTGCCGACGGAAGTCCCGGGCGCGATGGTCGCGCCGGAAGAAGCGATCACGTTGCCCGTGACCGTGCCGTTGCCGCCAAGGGTCTGGCCGCTGTTGAGCGTTAACGTGCCGCCCGCCGCGCTGACATCGTAGAACGCCCCGTTGCCGACGCTGATGAGCGCCGCGTTGCCGAAGGAACCGGCCCCGGTCATGGCGAGCGTACCGCCGGTGATCGTGACGTTGCCGGTGTTGGTATTCACGCCGCTCAAGGTCAAAGTGCCCGCGCCGACTTTCGTCAGACCGAGCGCACGGGTCGAGCCATTGCCGAACGTGCCATCAAACGATGTGCTGGCGTCGTCCGTGCCGACGGTCAATGTGCCGTTGGTGGCCGTGCTGTTGTTGTAGATGACGCCCGCGCCGTTGATGCCGTTGTTCAAGCTGGCGACGGTGACGTTGTTGCCGAACGTGTCCACCTGACCGTTGAGATCCACCGTCAATGCGCCGGGGCTGATGCCGCCGGAGTTCAGCGCCCGGATCGCGCCGGAGGTGACGAGCGTCGCGCCGTAAGTGTTTGCGCCGTTCGTTGGGCCGAGGCTGAGGATGAAGGAATTCACATTGCCGAGAACTTCCAGTTCAAACGCGCCGTCAATCTGGCCGGAGATCGTGCCGCCGTTGATCGAACCACCGATCCGGGTGTTGGCCAGCAAATGAACCGGCCCGCTGACCGTGCAGCCAAAGATGCGCATCGCGCCGAGCGGCGTGGCATCGGCGGTGAAGCCCGTGCCAGCGAGGAAGAACTCCTGATTGTAGGCCGTGGCCGAGCGATCGAGCCAGACTTGCGCGAGATCAGGCACATAGACCGAGCCACCGTTGCCGATGTTGTAACCGCCGTTGTTGTCGGCGCTGTGGAGCCGGACGCCCGCCGTCAGCGCGTTCGAACCGTTGAAGTTCACGTTCGTCACGTTGCCGAGCAGGTTGAAGGTGCGATTGCCGGAGGCGGCTTCGTAAATGACCGTGCCGTTGCCGCTCTTAGTGTTGACGATGTTCGGGTCGCCCGCGTACAGGTAGCGCAACACGTTTGTGCCGCTCACATGGATGTCACCATTGATGGAGCCGTCCGTGCCGACACCCGTGCCGAGTTGCAGCATACCGCCGCTGTTCGTAGTGCGACCGCTGAACGGGCTGTTGGCTGCGAGGATCAATGTGCCATCACCGGTGTGCAAGAATGCGCCTGTGCCACTGAAGGCCGCGGTGAGCGTCACGTCATCGGCGCGGCTGTGAGCCAGTGCGCCGTTGGCGTTGACGGAAACATTGCCGGAGATCGTGCCGGTGAAACCATTGGTTCCGATCTGCACCGTGCCGCGATTGATGATGGTGCTGCCGATGTTGTCGTTGTCGGTGACAATGCTCAACTTGCCGGTGTTGGTCTTGGTCATCACCACCGTGCCCGTGAGTTTGCCCGCGCCAGCGAAGATGTAATCCTTGGTCGCGTTGAACAGGATTGTTGAGGGGGTCACGTCCGTGGTCAGGTCCACCGGGATGTTGTTGGAACCGCTGTCGTTAAAGGTGACGAAGTCGCCGTTGGTGAACGTGATGGCCGCGCCCCCGGTGGTGCGCCAGTTGGCGGTGGTGATGATGTCCCAGGCGTTGGCTGCGCCGTCGCCGCGCCAGGTGATGTCCTGTCCGCCGACTGGAGCAACCACTTCGAGCATGATGTCGTTGCCCAGCCCTGCGCCCGCGTCAAAGGTGCTGCCTTCGGCGCGATAACTGATGCGGAGATTCTTGCCCGAGCCGGGTTCGACGAACGTTGCGCCTTGGGAGAGATCGGTGACCACACCGTTCAAGGTGGTGAAGGCGCCGACGTTGGTGGCGGAATCCGTGCCTTGAACTTTCACGATGGTGAACTTGTCGCCGGTGGCCGGAGTGTAGCCGAGCGAAATCTTGAGGTTCGCGTTGTTGTTCGAGAACGAACCGCTGCCGGTGATGTTCACCTGGTCATAACCCGAACCAGCGGTGGTGCCGTTCAATTGCACTTCCAACGTGCTGGTCACGTCGTTCAGATTGACAGTGCTGTTGAGTGTCAGGATGGCGGTCGTTTCCGCGAGCGTAGCGGCGTCCGTCAGATCAGCACTCAAGGTTCCGCCGGGAGCGAGGAAGCCACGGATGTTGAAATTCAACACACTGGCAGAAATGACTCCGCTCCCATGGAGATAACCCAACCGGCTGACATAGGTGGCGTGGCCATTGATGGTGTAAGCGTCGCCACCGGTGTGCTGGCCATTGACGATGAGCCGGGCGGCGCCGGCGGCCTGGACGTTGTTCACCAGGGTGACTCCCGAGTACGTGTTCGTGCCGTTGAGTTGTTGGTAGTTGTTCCCCCGATAGACTTCGAGGTTGAGCACGCCTGCGGCGCCGTCGCGGAGGGTGCCGGAATAGATGGCGCGGTGATTACTACCGCCGCCGATGCGGACGGTATTTGTGGACGCGGCGAGGCCATTCTCGATGATGCTGGTGAGATTCGATCCGCTGAGCGAAGCGATTTCCTCCAGCCGGGTCGTGTTCACGCTATCCACATGCTGCATCTGCCAGATGCCACCGTTCATGTTCACGCGGGTGTTGAAATGAATCTGATCAACGTGGGTGCCCGCGCTCACGAGCCGCAAGATTCCGTTGGTGTGCACGACGATGTTGCCGGAAAACGCGTTGCCCGCAGCTTTGGCCATGATCACAGTGCCGTTGTTGATGGTCAGTTGTGGTGCAGAATTGCCAGTGGGGCCTCCGGTGGTCAAGGCGAACGGGCCCTCTTTGATGATGGCGTTGTTGCGGAGCACGCCCAGATATACCAAGTCGCCCGCGAGTGCGTTGTGAGTCTTGTTCGCGCCATTGTTGTCAATGTTGGCGGAAATAGTCTGTACGTTGGCCGAGTTGTTGGTGATGCCCGCGTTGGCAGCGAGGTCAATTTCCACGCCACTGATGCTGAACGGATCTGCGCCCGCGTTGAACGTGATGCCGGCAAAGTCGGTGTCGGCGGCAAAATCATTGTTCGGGGCAAGACCGACCGTGCCACCGAAGAACAGGCCGTCGTTCGCGACAGGGGCGGTGTCCAGATCCCAGTTGGCGGGTGAAGCGCTCCAACTGGAGCCGTCGCCACCACCATCCCAGGTTTTGTCGGCAGCGGAGGTCGGAACGGAGGCCGACACGAGACAAAGACTGATGCCGAGAACCGCAAGGGCGCGGGCGCGGAGGTTTTGTTTTGGTTGAGTTGTATTCATGCTGGAGCTGTTTGGTTGGTGGTTCGGATGTTTGATCGGGAGAATGTGTGATTTGTGAGTGATCTGGCGAAAGTGAACTAGCGGTAAGTCACATGCTCGAACATCCAAGTCATGTCGGCGCTGGCAGGGGGCAGGTCTTGATAAGTTTTGGCGGCGATGACTTTTCCGTCGCGCCAGCGTTTCAGTTCGGCGTGTCCATCGGCGAAGGCGAAGGAGGAGCTGTTGTTGCCGTGCGAGATCGCCATCAGATCCCGAAAGGCCGCCGCGCTGGTGGGGCTCCAGAACCAACCATCGTTCAAACTATCCGGACGTTCGTCCAAGAAGACGATCACCTCGGTCGGCTTGCGTTTGAGGAAGCTGGTGCTCTTCTTGTAGTTCTCATTCCCGTTATTGAGCATCCCGCCGCTGATGGTGCTGAGTCCGCCAGAACTCGTCGCGCCGACGTAGGCATTCATGGAAGTGGAACGCACCCGTTGGCGACCCTGACTGTCTATGGACTTGTCTGCCGGACAATGATAGACGCCGGCGTTCTTCGAATAAGCGCCAATGGAGCCGAACTCCTGATACTTCGCTCCGACGAGTTTTTCGGTGTCAATGTTGTCAGCCGAGTTGCCCAACGTGACCCAGCCCGCCACCCAGGCGATGCGTTGCGCGCTCTCGCCGGCGTACGGCGGTCCGCCGGCACCATCGGGGTTTTCAGGGAGTTTTTCATTGTTGTCGCCGGCATACATCATCCAGGCGAGTGACAGTTGTTTCATGTTGCTGACGCAAGAAATCCCTTGGGCCTTGGTTTTCGCCTTGGCCAGCGCGGGCAACAGCATTGCGGCGAGAATCGCGATGATGGCGATTACAACAAGCAGCTCGATGAGCGTGAAGGCGGCCCGACCTTTTTGGTTGGTGGTTTTCATGGTTGAACGTGAAAAGAGTAACACCCGGCGCCGACCTGACATTCCGTATATCCGGCAAAGCGGTTTGGAATTTAGGCGTTGCACCGCCGGTAAATTTTCTGGTGGCGCGGGCAGAGCGGGTGGTCGTATCTCAGCAGTTGCGGTGGCCCATCGGGCGGTCGCTTCGCGATAGTTTTGGGGTGACAATCCGTGACAGCGGCGAAAGGCCACCCAGAAACTGTTCGCACTGCGATAGCCGCAAAGCTGCGCGATTTTCGGAAACGGATAGCTGGTGTGGGCCAGCAATTCTTGCGCATGTTCCATGCGAATCCGCTGTAATTCTTCACTGGGATGACATCCGACATGTTTGAGGAACGCCTTCAAAAAACCGCGCCGGGAAAGCGCTGCGGCCTTGATCAAGTCGGCTACGTTGATGGGGCGACGCCAATTGCGCGCGAGAAAATTCAGGCTGCGGGCAATCGCCGGATGGCGGACTTCGCTGGGCTTCATGCCCGCGACTTTAAGGGCAGATTCTTGCCGCGTCCTTCCAACTTTAGGCAAAGCCGGTTGGAAATTAGGCGTTCATTTTACGCGAGCCAGGAAAACACAGAAGAGACACTTCAATGAAAATTGCGGCCCGGCAACGAAGACAAATCAGTGGCGGCGCGATTTGGGAATAGTCTGCAAAGCCGGTCAGACCGATTGGGTCCGCGCAAATTTTTCGCGATACTGTTTAGGGGAGAGACCGGTCGCATTCTTGAACGCAAACCAAAAGCTGTTGGCACTCTGATAACCGCAGCTTTCGCCGATGGCTTCCAGTTTGTGGTCCGACGCGACGAGCTGTTGTTTGGCGCGTTCGAGACGGAGTCGTTGCAATTCGTGGCCGGGCGGACGCCCGAGCTGTTCCAGAAAAGCCTGATGCAAGCCGCGCCGCGACATCGCGGCCGCCTTGGCCAGATCATCCACGCCAATTCCTTCATGGCAATGATCCATTATGAATCGCAACGCCCGCGCGACGCCGGGATGCTTGATCGCCAGCAGGTCGCTGCTCTTGCGCGCGATCAATCCGGACGGGGCGATCCGCAACGGCTCCGCCACAGGCGCGACCTTTTTGTTGCGCATCAATTCATCGAGCAAGGCCGCACCGCGATAGCCGACGAGTTCCAGATTGGTATCCACGCTCGAGATCGGCGTGTGCATCGCATCCACCGCCAGCAGGGAATTATCCGTGCCCACGATGCTCACGTCCTCCGGCACCGCGAGGTCGAGGTTCTCGCAGATCTCCAATGCTTCCACCGCGTGATCGTCACTGGCGGTATAAAGTGCCAAAGGCTTGGGCAACCGTTTGAGTTCGGCCGCGAGCCAGTTGCGTTTGTGTTTCCACTGTAAGTGTCCGTCGGTGAAGTGGGGCGAGCGATGCCAGCAAAGCCATTCGCCGCTGTGGCCCGCTTCTTTCAAGGCGGAGAAAAAACCCCGGCCATTTTCTTCATACGCCCAATTGTTCACGTCGCTGTAAAACGCAAAATTCTTGTGGCCACGCGTCAGGAAATGTTCCGCGACCAGATGCGCCACCGCAGTATGATCCACCAGTACGCGCGGGTAATTCAGATGCGGTCGCCGGAAGCTGAAGTCCACCGTGGGCTTGCGGGCGTGCGTGACGAAGTCCGCCAGATCATCGCCGCGTCCGAGCCAGGCGAGGATGCCATCGCCTTCCCAACCCCACGGAATGACTTTCTCTTTGGTCGTATCCGGGCAAAGATGCCAATCATGTTCGAGCGCGTATTTGGCGATGCCCGCGTGCAGCCGGTAATCATACCAGCCCATCGCGAGCAGGATGCGTTTTCGATTTTTGCGCATGGACGAGGCAGACAGTGGCGCGGGGCGAAAACCATTTCAAGTAGCGAAATGGGTTTCGGCACAAAATCAAACATGGTTTGCATAAAGTATCAGTTCAATCCGGGCGCAGCTCCCGCTAACCTCTCTGCCATGACCACATCGCGTCGCATCCGCCCTTGGGGCAATTTTCGCGTCGTCGCCGGACTGGCGATCTGTTTTTGCGCTTTGCTCTGCACGGCGGCGGAACCCGGGCCAGCCAACCCGTGGGCGGCGGTTCCGGAGATCCTCAAGCGCATCGTGCCCCCGAAATTTCCGTCCCGGGATTTTGATGTGACCAAGTTCGGTGCGGTGGCGGATGGTAAAACCACCAATACCACGGCGTTCCGCGTCGCCATTGCGGCGTGCGCCAAAGCAGGTGGAGGCCGGGTCGTCGTGCCGGCGGGGAAGTTTTATACCGGGCCGATCCATCTCCGCAGCGGCGTCAATCTGCATCTGGCGGAAGGCGCGGAGATCATTTTCAGCGACGTGTTGGAAGATTATTTACCGGTCGTGCTGGTTCGCGTGGGGGGCGTGGAACTCTACAACTATTCACCACTGATCTATGCGCGCGATTGCGTCAACATAGCTGTCACGGGCAAAGGCAAGCTCAACGGCAATTCCAAGAAGTGGTGGGCGTGGAAAAGCAGCGAAACAAAACTGGGCTTCGAGATGGGAGCGAAAGGCGTGCCGCTGGAGCAACGCATCTTTGGCAAACCGGAATTCTGCATCCGCCCGAGCTTTCTGAGCTTCGTCAGTTGCACGAACATTCTGCTCGAAGACTTCACCATCGGCAGCGGACCGAACTGGACGATCCATCCGATCTATTGTCAGAACACGACCATCCGTGGTGTGAAAGTCATCACAGATGGTCCGAACAACGACGGCATTGATCCCGACTCGTGCCGCGACATGCTGATCGAGAATTGCACGTTCGACACGGGCGACGATTGCGTGGTGCTCAAGTCCGGTTACAACGAAGACGGCTGGCGCGTGGGTCGCCCGACGGAAAACGTCATCATGCGAAATTGTTTCAGCAAGCGCGGCCATGGCGGACTGGTCATCGGCAGCGAGATGTCCGGCAGCGTGCGCAACGTCTTCATGGAGGATTGCGAGTTCGAGGGGACGGACCGTGCCATCCGCATCAAGTCGCGCGCGGATCGCGGTGGCGTGGTGGAAAAGATTTATGCGCGGAATCTCAAGGTGAAGAACATGGAGCGCGAGGTGGTCATCCTGAACATGGATTACACTGCCGACCGCAGCAAAATCATTGCGAGCAAGCCGCCCGTCTTCCGCAACATGCAGTTCGAGAACATTACCGGTGACGGCGCGCCGACGGCGATCTTGATCCAAGGCATGGCGGATTCGCCCATCGAGAACATCCGCTTCGTCAATATGACGATCAATTCCACCAAGGGTGTGGTCGCAAATTTCGCGAAGGGTTTGGTCTTCGACAACGTACAGGTGAAGCCGGCAGCCGGGCCGGTGTTCAAGCTGACGGATTCGCAGGAGATCACGATCCGTAAATCTGTTGCGCCCGAAAAGACCGAGTTGTTTCTCCAACTCGGGGGCCGAACGTCCA
>ERZ1292630.2233-Hain-H41-02um-R3-2233-length-18130-cov-30_pt1 | contig 11088 bp, 10 predicted proteins | sample MGYA00564408_ERZ1292630 | MGnify/ENA primary metagenome ERZ1292630 (study PRJEB36523, sample SAMEA6512641) | groundwater metagenome | collected 2019-01-08 | study: AquaDiva: Metagenomics assemblies of 32 groundwater samples | reverse complement strand
GAAGCGATGCACTATGATTCTGATTACATCCGCGCGTTGGAATATGGTTTGCCACCAACGGCTGGAGAGGGTATTGGTATTGACCGTTTAGTAATGCTATTGACGGATAGCCCGAGTATTCGTGATGTCATTTTGTTTCCACAGTTACGGCGTGAGGATGGATGATGTTGCCGGTACTAGCGTAAGCTGATGATCGACCAATTATTTCTTTCCGCATGGTTTTTGAGTGTGACATCCGGATCCACTGCGACCGGATGCGTGACTTTACTCATGAGTGGTAAATCGTTGAGGGAGTCGCTATAGAACCAACTACGCAGAAACGACAACCATGTTAAATTGTGCTCGTCGAGCCATTTTTCTAGTCGTTCGATTTTACCTTCCCGAAACGAAGGTGTGCCTGTAATCCTACCGGTGAATTCGCCTTCTTTCTGTTCCGGTTCAGTCGCAATCAGATGATCGATTCCGAATAATTGCGCAATTGGTGCAGTGACAAAGCTGTTAGTAGCGGTAATGATAATGCACAGATCACCATCCAATTGGTGCCTTTCGATCAAAGAACGTGCGCCGGGGGCAATAATCGGCATAATTTTTTTCTGAACGAATTCGCTGCGCCAAGCTTCCAGTTGAGCGCGTGGATGACGTGCCAGTGGTTTGAGTTGAAAGTCTAGGAATTCATGAATGTCTAGTGTGCCGGCTTTGTATTGCTCGTAAAACTCGATATTCTTTGCTTCGTGTAATTCGCGATCCAGTGCTTTTTTTGTAATCAGGAATTGTGCCCACTGAAAATCGCTATCGCCCGCAATAAGGGTGTTATCCAAATCAAATAATGCTAAGTTCATGAAGATACCTGTAATAATTCTCGTAATAAAGGAACTGTAATATGGCGCTGGTTCGCAAGTGAGTAGCGATCCAATGCATCAATAATCATCATCAGCGATGATAGATCACGCCGACCATGCCGCAGCAAGTATAGGCAAACGTCTTGCGATAAATTGAAGCCGCTATTTGCAGCGTGCTTTTTCAATGCGTGTATTTTTTCTTCTTCATTCAGATCGTGCACTTGATAGGCTAAGCCCCATCCTAGGCGCGTTACCAAGTCTTGTCGCATATCTAAATATTTTGGCGCAGCAGAGCCGCTTACTAAGAAAATAGCTTCGCTTTCGTCGCGTAATTGATTATACAATTTAAACAATTCTGCTTGGCCGGAAGTATTCAAAGCATCGATATCGTCAATTGCTACACAATCGATGTCGTTTGATGTTAAAAAATCATGTTGTTTGTCGGCAGAAAAGAACACAGCATTTTGACCGTTAGCAGCGGATTCAGTAATCATGGCTTGCAGTAAATGGCTTTTGCCACATCCAGGGTTACCCCATAAATAAATGAAGCGTTCTTTTTCCTGCTTTAAAAGAACATTTTTAAGTAATTGCAGTAATTCAACATTGCGCCCAGGTAGAAAATTGTCCAGCGTAGGCACAAATGGGGTGTGAATATCCAACAGTAATTGTTTATTAAAATCAGCGTGCACAGAACCCATCAGTATGATTGATCTCGTTTGTCGGTATACAGATTGCTTCCCAGATAGTGTTGATGCAAATGGCGCAACCATACCAGTAGCACGGCACTAACGGGTAAAGCTAATAAAATTCCAAGGAAACCAAATAATTGTCCAAACGCTAGCAAGGCAAAGATGACCATGACCGGATGGAGTCCAATACGATCGCCAACCAACCAAGGTGTAATGAGCATGCCTTCAAGCAGTTGGCCAATAGCAAATACAGATCCTACATAAATGAGTCCCGTCCAGTCTTGAAACTGCATCAAGGCAGCGAGCGTCGCTAGAGTTAAACCGACGATCATGCCGAGATAGGGTACAAATACTAGAATGCCAGCCACCAAGCCTATCGGCAGGGCAAACTCTAATCCTACCAGCCATAAGCCGGTGATATAAAAAAAACTCATTAACACAATTACTGCGAGTTGCCCGCGTAAAAATTCTGCCAGTATGGCATCGGTCTCAAACGCCAACACGGAAATCTTCTTATGCCAATATCGGGGAATCATTTCATCAATCAGTTTTATTAATTGATCCCAATCCCGAAGCATATAAAATAAAACAACAGGAACCAGTAGTAAATTAACTAAGAATTCTACAATTGCCATGCCGCCAATGGTCAATGACGGTAAAATTTTTGCGGCAAAGCTACCTGCGCTTTTCCAATGTTCAGTAAAAGCCTGCTTTAATGCAATCATGTCGAGTTGTAAATTCACATCCAACTTGGCTTCGATCAGAGGAATGACAGTGGTTTTAATGATATCCAGATAAATCGGTACTTTGTCGAAGAAATGACTGGTTTCCTTCTGTATCAGGGGGATCATGATGAATACCAATGCTGCCAGTAATCCTGTTAACACAATCAAGACGAGCACCGTGCCGAGTGTGCGGGAAAATTTTTTATCTGCTAAGTAGGTGACGATCGGATTGCAGATATAAGCAATCACCGCAGCGAATAAAAAGGGAGTCAAAATCGGGCCGAGCAGATAGATTAAGCCACCGGTTACGCATGAAAGTAGTAACCACCAGAGATAATTCAAATTATCCGTGCGCGTATTATTCTCCATGAGTGCTATATTTTAGCCCGCTTTGGTTTTTAATGCATGGGCTGCAAGATTTTTGCCTAACTCCCAAATGGAACCTGGAACTTGATGGGTATCGGCAATCGTTTTGCTGAATGCAGCGATGATGTGATCCAGGTCTTTTTGTTGCAGTATCAGCGGTGGTAGCAGTTTAACCACATTCATGCCATGTCCGGCTACTTGCGTCAAGATTCGGTGTTCTTTAAACAAAGGAATGGTAATCATCTGACAGAACAACCCTTTGTTTGCAGTTTCAAGCATCATCCAAGCGGCTTTTAGCGATAAGCTACTGGGGGATTTAAATTCGACTGCGATCATGGAGCCTTTTCCTCGGGCTTCTTTGAAAAATTCAAACTGTCCTTTCAAAGTATTTAAGCGATTGATGATTTCCGAACCGATTCTGGCGCTGTTTTCTACCAATTTTTCTGCTTTGATAATTTTTAAACTGGCTAAACCGGCTGCCATCGCCATGTTGTTTTTTGAGAAAGTCGAGCCATGCACCACCGCGCGATCCATGCGATTAAATACACTGTCCATGATTTTCTGCGTCATGGCGACCGCGCCAACCGGTACAAAACCACCCGATAACGCTTTTGCCATGCAAATCATGTCGGGTTTGACTTGCCAATGTTCGATCGCCCAGAATTTTCCGGTACGTCCGATGCCGGTTTGTATTTCATCGGCGACGAATAGCGTACCGTATTGCTTGCATAATCGTTCTACCTCAGGTAGATAATTGTCATCGGGAATATTCACCCCCTTACCTTGCACCGGTTCTACAATAAAAGCGGCTACATCCTTATTGCACAATGCTTTTTCTAATGCGGCAAGATCATTAAAGGGTACAGAGCCACAGTCGAGTAGCAGCGGGCCAAAACCATCCCGGAAGATCTGTTCGCCATTCAATGACAATGCACCCATCGTTAAACCGTGGTAGGCATGATCGCAACAGATGATGCGGTTACGCTTGGTCACATAGCGGGCAAATTTTATGGATGCTTCGACCGCTTCTGTACCGGAATTACAAAAGAAAACGCGTGATAAATTATCAGGCGTGGTGGTCAATATTTCTTGTGCCAGTAAGCCGCTTAGAATGGATACATCGAGTTGCACCAGATCTGGCATTTCTAAAGTCAGTACTTCCTTCAGCGCGTTAATCATTGTTGGATGGTTACGTCCGAATGCATAAACACCGAAACCGCTTAACAGATCGAGGTATTCATTACCGTGTTCGTCATAGAGATATTGACCGACGGCACGTTGATAATTGCGATCATAGCCAATGGTTTTGAGAACCCTAACCATCTGGGCATTTAAATACCGATCATGTAAGTCAAATTTATCGGAGCGATGTTGTGATAACAGACTGGCTATACTGAAAGACATGAACGACCTCTACATGTAAAAAAACACCGCCGACAAAGCCGGAGGCTGGAATCCAAGAGCTTCCGAAAATAGAAAAACCCGATACCGCCGTTCGGCGGTATCGCTGTAAGTAAAATCAGTGCAAATCATACCATTCATTCCCTTCTTTATGCTGCTAGAAGTGTAGTGTCTGACGTAAGGTTTACTATTGAATCAAATGCTGTAGTTATATGTAGCATGGATAAATGTGGCAAAGTTTTGCTGGAGATACTACACTAGGTAGCCAATCGCGCAGCAAATATGCCTAAGAGGTAACAGTGAAAGCCAATAACTTGCGACCGCCTCACAGGCACAAATACAAATGCTGCGCCGCGGCATTCGACAATGGCAAAGCGTTGCGGAACATGAAATCATCGCATCAGAACTAGAAGCGAACATCTATTTCGCATACCCTTACCATTTCAGGGAGCGAGGATTGAACGAAAACAGTTATGAATTGCTACAGCCAGATTTATCTCAAATCTTTCATAGCTTCCTTCAGCATCAATAGAATGGGTGTGTCTTAATGACTTTCATAAGCGTAGATAAACAATGAACGAAAGAAGCTGGGACCGCTTGCTGAAATCAATTGAGGACGGGCTAGTGGTACCTGTATTGGGTCCTCAGGTACTCATCGATCAAGATAGCAAGGGTTCCCTGCAAGCGCAAATTGCGCGCCAGCTTCTGAAGTTTTATGACGATGATATCGGTAGTGATGTGTTGCCACTGTGTCATGAATTAAATGCAGTTGTCACGCGGCTTAAGCAGAATCATCCCATTCAGGATCTTTATGGAGATATTCATGACGCCATTGAGAAACTCATGCCCAAAAATGAGGCTGATATTCCGCAATCTGTCAGACAAATTGCAGCCATTACGCATTTTCGTCTCTTTGTTACGCTCACACCAGATGATTTGCTCGCTCGCAGCCTAAGGACGCGCTGTGCAGTCAATGAGATTATTCATTCACCTTATTTACCCACGAGCGAGGGATCCGATCTGCCGACTGACTGGTTGTCGCGACCAGGGGAAGTGCATCTGCTCTATTTATTTGGAAAATCAAGGCCGGCTCCGATGTACGCGATTCACGATGAGGATGTTTTGGAGTATGTACACAATATCATTGCGCGTGGCAGTCATGTGCCGGTCAAGTTTTTTGATGAATTGCAACAGCGTAATCTTTTACTGATTGGTTGCAATTTTCCTGAGTGGTTAAGCCGATTTTTTCTGCGTCTGACTAATCAGAGGCGACTTTCGGATACACAGAGAAAACGGGAATGGTTGGTTGAGGCTTTACGCCCGGAAGAAGATCTCGTTTATTTTCTCAGGAGCTATAGCGAAGGCACTGAGGTTTTGCCGGATATTTCGCCTACCGCGTTTATTGCTGAACTTCATCAGCGCTGGTTGGCGCGCAATGGTGCGGTGGCGGAAGGTGAGGCTACACCTACTCAAGCTGAGATTATTCCCCGCAATACACTATTTTTTGTCAGTTACTGTCGCGCACCTGATTTTCCGGCTGCAGCGAAACTGGTGGCGTCATTGAAATCACTAGGCGTGGCAGAAAATGAAATCTGGTTTGACAAATCCGAGATTGAACCCGGGCAGGATTTCCGCGAGCGTATTCTGGACGGTATCCGTTCTTGCCGCTATTTCGTGCCATTGATTTCCAATGCGGCCGATCAATTGGATGAGAAATTTTTCCGGCGTGAATGGCATGAAGCCATTGATCGCGGCAAATCGATTCAGGGGCGCACGTTTGTTGTTCCCATGATCGTAGATCAGGCTTACGATCCGGAAAGTTATACGCGGGTGCCTCGTGAATGGAAAGACGAATTGCATTTCGGCCATGCGCCGATAGGTCAGCCCGATGAACAAACCAGCGCACTATTAAAAAAACTCATCCGTGCCGAGAGGCAGCACGGGAGCTGAGTGATGAATACAACACCGGCTCCTCACATGCCACTGGTAAGCAACGAGACACAAACGCATGTAACGCTAACCGCCCAGTCACCCTGGCCGGGGCTTGCTGCCTATGATGAGCGTGCGAGTGATTTCTTTTTCGGCCGCAAGGAAGAAGCTGCCGAGCTGGCGCGCATGATTCGCTTGGCGCCATTGACTGTGCTGTATGGCAAATCTGGGCTCGGCAAAACTTCATTATTACAAGCCGGACTTTATCCATTGTTGCGTGCCGAGCATTATTTTCCTATTCATTTGCGGCTTGATTTCAGTTCGTTAGCAATGCTTGCGCCGCTGGATCAAGCCATGCAGAAATTATTGCAGGCATTTGCCGGAGCGGGTGTTGAATTTTCACCGGCCGCGGCAGGTGAGAGTCTATGGCACTATTTGCACCGACGTGATTTGGAAATATGGAATCAGGATAATTATCCGCTTATACCGGTATTGATTTTTGATCAGTTCGAAGAAATTTTTCCCCAGGGAGAATGGAATCCAGAACGAATTCAGCCTAGCCTCAATGCCTTGGCCGATCTAATTGAGAATCGTATTCCGGATGAGTTTATCGCGGGAGATACCAGTCGGCATGCTCTGTCTGAACTGGATGTGCGAGCACAGCACTATCGTATTGTGTTGTCTTTCCGGGAAGATTTTCTCGCCGAAATCGAGGGCTGGAAGGAGCAAGTACCCTCTTTGTTGCGCAATCGCTTGCGCTTACTCCCGATGTCACGTGAGCGCGCCATTCAGGCCGTTACCTCAGCTGGCTCAGCCGTGCTTGCAGCAGGTGTTGCAGAGCCGCTGGTTGATTTTGTCGGTAATCTGGATTCATCCACGGCAAGTATCTTGCCGGTAATTGAGCCCGTTTTGCTAAGTCTTTGCTGCTATCAACTGAATCAGCGCCGCTCACCTGGCAGCAAGATAGACATCGATTTATTGCATCAGGTCGGACAGGACATTCTGCAGGATTTCTATCATGAAGCATTGGCCGGGATGCCTGCAACGGTATCAGAGTTTATTGAAACTTACTTGATTCAAGGCAATCGCTATCGCAGCAGTTACCCTGTCGATCAGGCATTGCAGGATGAGTTTCTGACCAGGGAACAGCTTTCACTTCTGGCCAGCAAACACCGACTGCTACGTATTGACCAGCAATTAGGTGTGAACCGGATTGAGCTGATTCACGACCGCTTAGTCACTGTCGTGAGCAAAGCACGCGATGAGCGTTTGCGGCAGGCCGAACTGCAGCGCCTACGCGCTGAAGAAGAAACACGTAGGCGTCAGATGGTCTTGGCCAATGCCTTAGAAAAGCAGGTTGCCGCAGAAACACTGGCGGAAGAGCGATTACGTGCGACGGAAAGGGTGCAAGCCGATGCGACACGCTTGCGTAAACAGACAAGGCAATTACAAGGGGCATTGCTGGGCGTCATCATATTAGCAGGTGTGGCGGGTTACGGCTTATACGATGCCCATTCTGAAAAGAAAGTACGCAAGCTGGCGCAGCGAGAAGCAATTAGCTTGCGCTTAGTATCAGAAAGTCTGGATATTTCCAGCGGCGTTCGTCCCGGTGGAGATGAGCGCGCGATTCTACAATTGCTGGCCGCGCAGCAGCTATCTCCCGGCAATAGAAAGGTTGATGCGGCCCTCATTACTACGCTGAGCAGAAAATACTCCACGCAAAAAATTTGGTCTGTGGGCAGCAAAATCAATGCCATTGCCTTTAGTCCTGACGGCACACGCCTTGTTTTAGCTGATAGCGATGGCATGCTGCAGAAGTGGGATATTAATACCGGCCAGCCGATTGGTGATCGATTGCCGGGAGTTATAGAGGGGGTATCTACTTCCCCAGACGGTCAGATTAGCGTGTTAAGCAGTCAGGATAATGCTTTGCGCCTGTTGAATGTCCACACCGACCAACTGATTGGTGAACCTCTGCGTGGGCATGAGGGAAAAGTTATCAGTGTTGCGTTTTCACCTGACGGTAAGCGGATTGCTTCGGCTAGTCGGGATGCAACTGTGCGGTTATGGACAGCAAGTAATATTCAGCTTATCGATGCGCCGCTGCAGGGACACGAGGATATGGTGACCAGCGCTGTTTTCAGTCCGGATGGTACACGCATTCTTTCCGCCAGCGACGATAAAACATTGCGGTTATGGCATGCTGATACCGGTCAACCGATTGGCGAACCGATGCGCGGCCATGAAGGTACACTCAATGGCGCGGTATTCAGTCCGGATGGCGCACGTATAGTCTCGGCTGCGAGTGACGAAACGCTGCGGCTATGGGATGCCAATACGGGGCAACCGATCGGCGAACCGCTGCAGGGACATGAAGCAAGTGTAGAGAGCGTCGCTTTCAGCCCGGATGGTGCATGGATCGCATCAGGGGGTAAAGACAGCATGGTGCGTGTATGGGATGCTGATACCGGTCAACCGCTGAGTGAACCCTTGCGGCGGCATCAGAAAATGGTGCGCAGTGTTGCTTTCAGCCCGGATAGCGCATCTATTGTTTCAGGCAGTTACGACAATACGTTGCAGCGCTGGGATGTCAAGACGGGCCAACCCATTGACGAGCCGATGACAGGGCACACCGGGCCCGTGGTGAATGTAGCCTACAGTCCGAACGGCCAGTATATTGTATCAGGCAGTAAAGATAGAACAGTGCGGTTGTGGAATGCCCATACCGGCCAACTGATCGGCGAAGCATTGCAAGGGCATGAAGAGCGCGTGAACGGCGTGGCTTTCAGCCCAGATAGCCGCCGTATTGTCTCCGGTAGTCACGATATGATGCTGCGGTTATGGGATGTGGAAAGAGGGCTGCCGCTTGGCGATCCGTTACCGGGGCATGTGGGTGCTGTATTGAGCGTGGCCTTTAGCCCGGATGGTGCGCGTATCGTTTCGGGTAGCGCTGATAAAACCCTCCGACTGTGGCCGGCCAACACCGAGTGGGTGACCGAGCTTTGTAGTAAGCTGACTCGCAATATGAGCCCAACGGAATGGCGTACATGGGTATCGCCTGATGTCAAATACCGTAAACAATGCGCTAATTTGCCTATTCCTGAGGATACTGCTGCGGCCGCAGAATCGTCCCCAGGTGACCGGGAATCGGGCTCATGATAGGCACATTGCATATCAAGTTTCGTTCAGGACAGATAATATGTCAAACTTTCTAAAAAAGTGATACATTGCTTCGTTGGTGCAGCATATAGGGTGCAATTTTATTATATTGAGTTTCTGTCATTTCCATTTTTCAATTAAATCAAATAGTGTTAACAGGCAATAATTGTTTAGTCCCACGGTTACTGGAGACGAGCGGAAATATACTGCCGACAGAATTTGAAATGGAATATTGTCGAAACTGGAAGAGCCAACTGATGCTGCTTGACTCAAACTAAAAAGCCTCCTGGAAAGCCAGGTCGATTTTTTCGGAGTACGAACACCAAATAGAGGAATCAATATTGTGAATAAGATTCGCACAACTATTCTTATATTTATATTATTGCTATCTGTGTTCCTGGCATTTTTACCATTAACACTTCAAGCACAGTCTGCTATAGACGGTGCAGGAATAGATCCTCGTGGTCTTTTTTATCCTCGTATTTTTGATTGGGTAGGATTGATTAATATTTGGCCATTAACACCGGATCAAGCCAAAGGTGATCTGAATTGTCGTCGTAGCGGATCTGACTGCAATCGCTGTACAGCGGATGTAGTTGGACAGTTTCGCAAGATTGCCAGCGGACACAAGCAGCGTAAAGCCAAACCGTGGCGCTTTCAGTGGGGTCGTACCTATGAACCTGAGGCGATCAAGCCTTACGATGCGTTCGATGAGGACAGCCCACTCGCGGACGGGCTTGGTTTGTCTAAAGCGCACCCGCAAGGATTCGTACGCACAAACTCTGGCCGTTACATGTATGCTGGTAGTCACAGTCAATATGAAGAGCACAAACCAGGGGTGATTCATTATAGAGCAGATGCCTGATGGCAAGAAGTATCTTGCCTATCTGCATCGTACGAGAACCCGCCATCTCAGTGGGGTACATGTGCTTGGCCGCTACCTCGTTTTCGGCGAACGTCTGTACGGCAGAGATAATCTCCTGCGTGTAATCAACCTTGATCGTCCTGACGTACGCCAAGATATCGCTCATGCCATGCCTGAACCAGCGACTGATGACGCCTTTGCGAGCGATAAGCTTTTCGGAGGCGGAATAGGAATGGTACGCCTTGTCGGTGGTAACTACTTATTGATCAGTAGTCATCCCGGGGATCGTGACAATCGTCCGCGATTCCATAGCTTTTATCTTGTTACTGGGGATCTTTCCGACCCTACTCAACTGCAGATCCGCTTCATTCGCCAGCAAATGTACACTCACCCCCCACATTTTGGCAATACGGAGCGCAAGTACTCAGAGAATCTCTCTCTCATTACTGAATGTGCTACTGGGGATATCTACGCTATTCACAGTAGTGGGGACAGCGAAGGTCCTGATGCTCTTATTGGCAGAGGTTACTGGCGGCTCTCGAAGCTCATAGTTACAACTGCTGGAATTGAATTACAACCAATAGATGCATACGATGTGCCACAAAATGCCCAGGATTGCCATATGCGTTCTGCTGCTTCCGCTGGCGTGAATGCGAGTGACAAGCTTGAGCTTCTCTGTCACCAGTACCGCAAGGATCCTGATCCATCGGCGATAAATCCATTTCAATTCAATATTACTGGTGATGATGCCTGGGTCTTCACGGCTGAAACACCAAATTAAGGGAATTCCACTATGAGCAGAACCATCTCGAGATGCAGTGAAATGAGAATTTGGCCTGCGATTGGAACATCGGCGATGCATTACGATAATGCGATGGCTGAAATTTTTTGCAAGGCTGAAGTGTGAATTGATAGATCGTTAAACTTGCAAAAGGCTGAGGACGACTAGATGTATTTACAGAAACTGAAAAGCGAATCGTAAATCAACAGACTTACAACGTTAAAGGTGTCTAGTGATAAGTATAATTCTGATGCTTTACGCGTTCTGTATTGATTAAAAAAGTGATATGTGCTGTCAAAAATGGAGTCCATGTGTTTAAGCAGCGGCTAGATTT
>ERZ1292630.4981-Hain-H41-02um-R3-4981-length-11090-cov-17_pt1 | contig 11090 bp, 19 predicted proteins | sample MGYA00564408_ERZ1292630 | MGnify/ENA primary metagenome ERZ1292630 (study PRJEB36523, sample SAMEA6512641) | groundwater metagenome | collected 2019-01-08 | study: AquaDiva: Metagenomics assemblies of 32 groundwater samples | reverse complement strand
TATGACAGTTAAAAAGGGGCGAAAATATGCCCATATTGCGTTAGTGGCTACACCAAGAAAAACGGCAGGCGCAGAGGATTGATTCGGTACAAATGTCTGGATTGCGGCAAACAATTTCAATCGACTCGGCGGGACACCGGAAAGAATGTTGCGCTGTGGAATGATTACGTGGACGGCAAACAAACACTCAAGCAACTCGGAGCAAAACATGGACGTTCGCATGTATCGATTCGAAAGCAACTCGATACGGTGATCGTAACTGAGCAACAGCTGACATCGCAAGCAACTGTTATCATCGCGGACACGACATTTTGGGGCAGACACTACGGCGTGTGCGTATTCCGTTCACATGACCTCAAGAAAGCCATCTGGTGGAACGAAGTTGAAGGAGAGCGCATGGCGCACTACCGGTTTGGACGAAGCATACTCGAAGAGAGGGGCTGGACATTCCTTGTTGCGGTTGTTGATGGCAAACGCGGTTTCTTGGCTGTGTTTAAGGACATCCCGATACAGATCTGCCAGTTTCACCAGATGAAGCAGGTAACGAAGTACCTGACCCGGTGTCCCGATACCGAGGCGGGAAAAGAATTACGCGCACTGATTTTAACGCTCACGCGTGTTGATGAAAAGACATTCGCTGACGCGCTAACTAAGTGGCACGCAAAGTGGGGCGACTATATCGAAGAGAAAACGGTCAATTCATTCGTGACCGGAAAAAAGTGGTATTACACTCACGGCAAGGTGCGCTCTGCGTATCGCTCTATCAAAAACAATCTTCCGCACCTGTTCACGTATTTAAAATATCCTGAACTCAACATACCGAATACCACGAACGACCTCGATGGCTCCTTCTCCGCGCTCAAGAAGAAACTCGTTGCCCATCATGGGCTTCGCAAAGACCGCCGCTACAAAGTCATTTCACAATTGCTAAAAGACGCGCGCTAGAGTAGCAACCCGTTTCTTTCTTTAAACTATAGTACCATTGTCTACTTTCGGTAGCATCCTGTCATTTTCACCTGTAATTTTCATTTATCATTTTCACTATAGTACCAAAGTTTAGAATGGCATCATATTCCTATCTCTCACCATAGACGGATTATAGGAATATCTATTTCCCTATTTTCTAGACATTCAGAAGTATAAGCCGAGCGCAGGACTATTTCTCCCGCAGTGGCACTCCCAGATGGCGCAAAAATGCTTCTGCCTCTTTCGCACTCTTAGCAGTGGTGACAATCGTTATAGCAAGACCGAAAATGTCTTTGGAATCTTCGTCGGAAGTCTCCGGAAATACGATGTGTTCCTTGATGCCGATAGTTATGTTGCCCATCTCATCGATAGCCTTCGGCGACAATCCGCGAAAATCTTTCGTACGCGGAAATACTATATGAATGAGTTTGTCCAAGAAAGCTTTGGCCCTGTTTCCGCGAAGCGTAACTTGGTATCCCACAACGTCGCCAACACGGCTCTTGAAGTTGGCGATAGCTTTCTTCGCGGCGCGCGGCGCGGGAACCTGACCCGTGATGCGCGTAAGCCTATCCACTATGAGATCTATTCGCTTCTTGTCTTTGTTTACTTTACCAACGCCGGTTGATACCACCACCCTAATGACTCTCGGAGTCTGCATTACGCTCTTATATCCAAACTCGTTCTTGAGTGCGTCGAATGTTTTTGTATGTTGCAATGCGGTTGTCATATTTTTTTACTTGAGCATTTGACCGCTTTTCACTGCCACGCGCCCGCGTGTCCCATCTTTACCGCGAACGATGCGAATGCGCGTCTGCTTTCCAGATTGCGGATCTATGATCATAACATTCGATGCGTGTATCGGCATGGCGCGCTCGATGATTTGTCCCTTGCGGCTTCTCTGCGTGGGACGCTGGTGCCGCTTCGAAAGATTAATACCGTCGAGAACGACGCTGTTCTCGTCTCGCAATGTGCGAACGATTGTTCCAATCTGCCCTTTAGATTTGCCGGCGATAACCACTACCTTGTCTCCTTTTTTTAATTTCATATTTTTTACAGTGAGTCTGTTGAATTATACGAACTATACTATTTCCGGAGCTAATGATCCTATCTTCTTATAACCATATTCGACAATCTCACGCGGGATCGGCCCGAACACTCGATTAGCCTTTGGATCTTTGGGCTCCTTACCGCTACCGACTATAAGAACGACCGCGTTCTCGTCGAACCGCACATATGAACCGTCTTTTCGACGTAAACTCTTGGCCTGTCTAACAACCACCGCACGATGCACCTCTTTCTTCTTGACCATTTTGCGCGGCTGTGCAGTCTGTATGGAAATAATAACCTCTTCGCCCACGCACGCGTAGCGCTTCTTCGACCCTCCCAAAATCTTGAAAACACGACCGATTATACCGCCCGAATTGTCAGCTATTTTGACTAAAGTTCTATCTTGTAACATATAATATCAATTATGCTTTTCGCGAGATTCGCTCGATAAGAACGAAACGCTTACGCTTAGAGATAGGGCGAGTCTCTCTGATTACAACCTTGTCCCCTATCTCCGCGGTGTTTCCAATATCGTGCACCAAATACTTTTTGGTTTTACGCAGATACTTCTTGTACTTTGGATGCATGACGAATTGCTCGACAGATACGGTGACGGTATCCTTCATCGCCCGTTTTACAACGACTCCTTTAAGGGTTTTTCCAGGTGTTATGTTTTTTTCATTCATATACTTTTGTTAGTGGCTATATCCCTCTTTCGAATCTCCGTAAGAACACGCGCTATGTTTTTCCGCAAATTGCGTCCCTCGCGAACATTCCTTGTGCGACTACCCGCCCCGCCAAATCGAAACACCCGAAGCGCGGCGCGATTATCTACAATTTGTTTCTTCAAATCCTCCATGCTTTGTTGAATTATGTCAGTCATAACTTATCTAGTGAACAATGTCTAACTATACCCGCGCCACGACGCGTACTTTAAGAGGAAGTTTGGTACCGGCTTTCCGTAGAGCTTCGCGAGCCTGTTCCATAGGAGCGCCGTCGATTTCGAAAATAACTCTGCCCGGACGAACTTCAACCACAAATCCAGCCACATCCCCCTTTCCGCTTCCCATGCCTACCTCTGCGGCCTTTTGAGTGAAAGGACGGTCGGGAAAAACGCGCGTCCATATCTTAGCGCCTTTTCCGCCTGCACGCGAGAGTGCGCGACGTGCAGCTTCGAGCTGATTCGATGTAACACGCGCCTGCGTAAGCGCCTTCAATCCGAAACCCCCGAAAGCGACAGTGACACCTCGCGTCTCGGGTCTTTTGAGGTACGCAACGTTTTTACGTCCACTCTGCCATTTTCTGAATTTTGCTTTTTTTGGTGCGAGCATAAGTTAAATTTTATGACTGCTTCTCCGATTTCTTATCCGAGAAGATGTCGCCACGGTAAATCCACACCTTGATTCCGATTACACCGTAGGGAAGATACGCCTCTTCGCGCGCAAAGTCTATATCCGCTCGCAGAGTTTGCAATGGCACACGTCCCCTCTTAATTTCTTCTTGCCTACTCATTTCCGCACCCCCAAGCCTGCCGGCGACCGCAATTCTCACGCCCAAAACATCTCGATTCGCCATTACTTTCTCAACCGTCTGTTTTAAGACACGTCGAAATGTTTGACGCTTCTCCAGACCTTCGGCTATCATATAAGCAACGACGGGCGATTGGGATTCTGGAGAGCGAATCTCTTCAATGTCCAAATGAACAGAAAGAATCCTTCCTCCGGGGATATGCTTTCCTCTTGCGAGCGGTACCTTGCGTACAATCGCCTCAATCTCTTTCGTAAGCTTCACGGAACCATCGCCCCCGCGCCCTATAACAAGACCGGGACGAGAGGTTTTGATGAGCACGCGAATATGTTTCTCGTTACGCTCGATCTCGACAGACGTAACATAGTGACCTCGCAAGCGCTTTTTTAAGAAGCGACGGATTGCGGAATCTACCATAACGTTCTGTCGGTATTGCGCGGGCATTTTCGCAAACCAGCGACTTTTCCAGTCGCGAATTATTCCGAGGCGATGCGCATATGGATGTACTGTGTGAGTCATAACGATTGCTTTTAGCTTTTAGACGCGCCTAGCTCGAGAAATACTATGCTCATTGTTTTTCTGATAGCGCCGGCGCGACCGCGCGCGAAAGGTCGTGACCTGCGCATCACTGCCCCCTTATCGACGGTTATCTTTTTTACATACAGGCTTTCTGAATAAGTCCCATTACTGCGTGCATTTGCAACAGCCGAATCCAAAAGCTTCTCTATCGCAGGAGATGATTTTTTCGGCAAAAACTTGAGAGCGAGACGCGCCGCCTGTATCGATTTACCGCGAATAAGATCGGCGACAAGCCTAACCTTACGCGGAGACTGGTGATAGTTTGTCAAAAGTGCTTTCATATTTATTTAATATATTGCGGTGCGAATTTGAATTATTGAATTATTTTTTCCCTGCCGCTGCGGTCGCCCCCTTCGCGGCTTGCGCCGAAGCGATCTCCGCCGCTTTCGCGGCCATCTCCGTCTCCTTCTGCATCTTACCGCCGTGCTTTATGAATTTGGTTGTAGGCGCAAATTCACCAAGACGGTGTCCGACCATGTCTTCCGAAACATATACTTCGTCGAAATTCTTCCCCGTATGCACAAGAAAGGTGTAGCCCACGAATTCCGGTGCTATCTGTGAACTTCTGGCCCACGTCTTGATGCCACCGGCAGACGCTTTTCTCGCGCCGACTTTCTTTAAAAGTTTCGCATCCACATATGGACCTTTTTTTAGTGAACGAGTCATAGGTACGGAACTATACAGGATTTAAGCGCGTTTTCCAACCTTTCGGCGAGAAATGATAAAGACATTCGAATATTTTTTCGGGCGGCGCGTTTTTTGGCCTTTTCCGGCAGGTTTGCCCCACATGGTCTTGGCGCGACGGAGTCCGCGGCCCGCGCGGCCTTCTCCGCCGCCGTGAGGGTGGTCCACCGGGTTCATTGCACTTCCTCGAACGGTCGGGCGGATTCCCTTCCATCTGCTTCGCCCGGCCTTGCCCAGTACTTGCAAACGATACATTTCGTTGGAAACTTCTCCTATCGAAGCCCACGCGGATCCTATGATCTTTCGCACTTCGGTAGAAGGCAATCTAAGATGCGTGTATCCGGCATCCTGTGCAACCACTTCCGCGAAATTGCCAGCTGATCGCACAAGTGCCCCGCCCCTCCCCGGGCTCAATTCTATATTGTAGACGAATGTGCCGACGGGGATGTTTAGAAGCGGCAATCGATTGCCCGGCTTTATGGGCGCATTCTCTGCAACGAGAAAAGTATCGCCGACCTTCACGCGCTGCGGAAGAACGACATAACGTTTCTCGCCGTCGGAATAGATCGAGAGTCCGATGAACGCGCTTCGGTAAGGATCGTATTCGATACTCGCGATGCGCGCCGGAACATTCTTTTTGTCGAAACGAAAGTCGACGAGACGGTATTTTTGCTTATGACCGCCCCCCCTATGACGCATCGTGATGCGGCCGAAAGCATTCCTCCCGCCTGTCTTACCCTTGCCTTGCACGAGTGATTTGTGAGGCTTATGTCCGGAGAGCAGTTTGCGATAATGAACACGACTCATGCCGCGCTGTCCCGAAGTTATTGGTTTGTATAATTTAATGCTCATACTTTATTTGTGACTAGCAGATTAAACTAGGAAATTGTTATCATCTCGCCCTTTTTAAGATAAACGTAAGCTTTTTTCCCGCCGCGCGATAAGCCCGATTGCCCCGTCCGCGCATTACGCCGAATTTTCCTTTGAATAGTTACTATGCGGACCATGCGCGGTCGCACGCCATACGCTTCAAAAATCGCCTCTTTGATACTGCGCTTCCCAGCGCGGTCAGAAACATCAAAAGTGTATACGCCAGCGTTAATGTTAGACGAGGCCTTCTCTGTTACGCGCGGATTCACAAGAACGCCGGAAAGATGCCCGACATGAGCTCCGGACGAGGTACTGGATCGGTTAGAAACAGTTTTTATTTCAACTGTCTTTCTTTCTTCTAATTTCTTTTTTCCGAATAATGCCATAAGGGATTTACTTTATCTGCGAGGAAACGCGCTTGGAAATAATCGGAACTGCTTCTTTAGGATTCTCAATAATGAGATATGTGCTGCCGAGAATGGAGACTGGATTAAGATTCCGAACGTCAACCGTCTTTACATTTCCGAGATTGTTGAAACTTTTCCTTGTGACTCCGGTATCGCTCGAGAACGCAATCAGCGCCGCATTCCGTTTTTTGCTTGAGAGTTTTTCGAAACCGGGAATTGACGCGAGCGAATTCAAGCTTGTCTTTGCAATCGCCGTCTTCGGCGCCGTGATCCCGAATGAATCAATGAAAATTATTTCTCCGTCTTTGAACTTGCGAGAAATGGCCATGAAAAGCGCTTTCGCGCGCATTCTTTTGGGAATCGTACGCGTGTAATTTTTTTCGCTCCGCGGTCCATGCGTTACGCCTCCGCCTCTCCAAATTGGAGAACGAATGGATCCATGGCGGGCGCGGCCGGTACCTTTCTGGGCCCATGGCTTCTTCCCTCCTCCGCGGACCTCCCCGCGCGTCTTTGTGTGTGCGATACGCGGACGAACGTTTGATTGCATGGCCGTTACAACTTGATGCATGAGCGCGTTATTCCATTTCACTCCAAACACGCTTTCCGGCAAAGCGACCGAGCCTATATTCTTCCCTTGTGCATTGTAGATAGTGGTTTCCATAAAAATTTATCCGCGGATTTCTACAAGTGTGCCGGGGTGTCCCGGTATCGCGCCCGAAATGATTAAAGTGTTGGTCGAGGGATCAACCTGCAAAACTTTGAGATTCTTGACCGTGATACGATCTCCCCCCATGCGCCCCGCCATGCGCATGCCCTTTACGACGCGTCCGCCGGCACGACCGCCGCCGCCAATCGAGCCGGGCGCTCGCTCTTTGTTTTTCTGACCATGACTCCGAGGACCGCCGTGAAATCCATGCCGCTTCACGACACCCTGGAATCCTTTTCCCTTGGAAACTGCGGAAACTGCTACGATATCGCCCGGAGCAAATATGGAAATATCGATAACACTCCCGACTTCTGCCTCCTTCTCTCCAATAGAGAACTCTCGAAGGTATTTAAAAGGCTTGTCCGTTTGCGGCTTTTTGACACGCGATTCTTTCATTGCGTCAAAACCTACCTGTGCAGCCGCGTAGCCGTCTTTCTCCCCTTTTATCTGCGTAACGGTCAGCGGGCCGGCCGTAACTATCGTAGCGGCATGAGCGCTTCCACTCTCATCAAAGATTTGGGTCATGCGCCCTTTGGTTCCCAACATAAACTTATTGCTGAATTTGGTTGTCATATACCGAAATCGCGCCAGAGCATTCGCAGGCGCGAGATGCTATTGGTCCCCGAAACTGCCGTAGGCAGAATCGACAATGGGACATGGCGTGAAAGGAGTATACTTATGCTCAAGCTTAATGCAAGCTTAATGCAAGCTTGGGGTTGAGATCCGACCTGCAATTGGATGATGGCCGTGCTGATGCAGAAGTATGGAGCCGATCAGGAAAAGAAGCAGAGCGGAAGAAACGACGAGGCCGATAGGAATTACCAAATCGGAACCATCAAATCCAAACGCCTGATTCAGTGCGCAGAAAAATACCGGCAGATTCCCGCACACCGCTCCGCTTTTCGCAACCTCCTCTTGCGGACGCCACGTAATATCTTCGGATGTGATTCCCTGCACTGCGGCCCCTTCAGCAAGAGAGGTGACCATAGATTCGATCTCCGCCTCCGATAACTCCGCCGTACGCGGATCGGAAAGTATTGCGGCGCGCACTGTTGCGCTAAGATCATCATCTGTCTGGGCATGAATCACAATAGGAGTCATCAAAGCCAGAATGAGAAACGCAATCGCTGAAACGAAAAAAGCAGAAACTTTCATATGGATAGTATATATCGCATATGCAACAAAAGCATACAGCGAACTGTTGATACCGCTATGACATCATTTTGACATCAATACTGACTCCAGAAGGCAGATCGATGTTGGTCAGCGCCTCGATGACTTTCGGCCCAGGATTCAAAATGTCTATCATGCGTTTATGTATGCGCATCTCGAATTGTTCGCGGGAATCTTTGTCGATGAATGCGGCGCGATTGACCGTATATCTCTTGATGTCGATCGGGAGCGGTACCGGACCGATGATTTCGGCATTGTAGCGAGTGGCAGTGTCGATAATCTGCTTAACAGATTTGTCCAAGATCGCATGTTCATAGGCACGCACTTTGATGCGCAAACGATTGTGTGTTTCAGTCTTTTTCAGCGCGCGAGGCGCGGTAGATGCGGGAACAGAAAGATCTCCTGCTGATTTAACAGTTTTAGTGCGTGGTTTTCGTACCTTTTTTGCCTTGTCGACCGAATCTTTCGGCGCAGGCGAGATCGTATTTTCCTCTGTCATAGAGCCCGCAGAGTGTACAGCATCAACCCCAAAGACGCAATCTTTCGATGATGGTTCCGATGATTCAATCCTAGACACCGAAGAAAGCATAACCGACTTCGGGTATGCAGAGTAAAAAAATGGATATTACTCGGCCGATTCTTTCTCTCCCACTCTCTTCTCGCTAGTACCAGCCGTGAAGAGATTCTTCGGTGAAAGCTTCAAGATGGCGAAAAGATAGATGATCTCAAGGAGGCCGAAGAGGTTGAGAAGCAGAATCGCGACGAACCACCACGACTGCCCGCGCCGCGCCGAGTGCCACAGTCCGAGACCTTTCCAGAAGAGACCCCACAGGAGGAGCAGGGCGAAAGTCAAAGCGCCGAGGCCACCGAATCCAATCATGTTATAGCTGAAAGGCATCACGCGGGCAGTGTACACCCGAGTCACGCGATTGCAATGGATCCGGCAAACGCCCTGTGGACTGCTGATGTCCACAGTATGTTGATTGTTATGTATAAGATACCGAAGACGCAGTCTTACGCTTATTCTATCTTGAAACTAAACATCATTCCTGCCTCGGCATGTTCAAGAATGTGGCAATGCGCCATCCATGCGCCAGGATTTGAAGTGTCGAGCAGTATATCGACCGCCTCTCCCGCTTTCACGAGTACGGTGTCCTTCCAAACGAGATTGTCGATTGGCACGCCATTCTCCGAGAGCACGAGGAAGCGCTGTCCGTGGAAGTGGATCGGGTGTTGCATCGGATGCATGCCCGTGTCGTCGTTCACGATGTGAATCTTTTGGTACGAGCCGCGCGAGAATGTCCATGTGATGTCCATGTTCTTCTTGCCTGTAGCGGCGTCGATGAGTTGCCATTCGACCATTCCTTTCGTAGACATCGCGTTCATCATGCCTCCGCCAGCTGGCGGATCGTCTTCCCACTCGATGCCTGCCTGCCCTGCATGCGCAGGCATGGCAGGCAGGCCGCCCATCATCATGCCGCCGTGCATCATGTGGCCACCCATATCCACGCCGAGCAAGAGCGTCTTGTCTGACGCGCGCGTGCGCGCGGAAGCGAGCACGGAATCGGGCACACCAAGATTGTGCGTGCCGAGCTGCACGAATGTTTGCGCGTAGGAAGGATCCGCCGCATCATCCGAAATCGCGATCCCGCCGAGCGCGTATGTCTTCTCCGGCGTCGTATGCGTGAAGGTATGCGAACCGGCCTTATCGAATAACACATCCACCGTGGCGCGCTCGCCGGGCGAGAGGAGAAGGTCGTCCGCAAATGTCTCGCGCTCATAGAAACCGCCGTCGGCGCCGACGAGTTTCATCTTCGCTCTCGGGATCGAGAGATTGAACGTGCGCGCGTTCGCCGCATTCACGAGATAAAAGCGCACCACGTCGCCTTGCTTCGCTTCCATGCGCCAATCCGTCTGGCCATTCACGAGCATCACGGTCCCGAAACGACCCATGAGCGCGTAGTTCGGGCCATCCGTGCCGAAAGGCGGAAGCGCGCCTCGCTCGATTAGGATGTCGTCGACGATGAGTACTTCTTCACGATTCGCTGGAATCTCACCCTTGGTAACTATGATCGCGCCGTATGCTCCGCGCTCCAGCTGTTCGTCGGTGCGCACATGCGGATGGTACCAGAAGACCCCAGCATCCGGGAACGAAAGTTCATAGCGATATTCGCCGCCCTGCTCTACCACCTTTTGCGTTACGCCAGGCACGCCGTCGAAAGCATTCTCCATGCGCACGCCGTGCGCGTGCAGAGTCGTCTCCTCATCACTTTCGTTCTTGAGGATGAGCGTCACGCGCGCGCCCTTCGCCACGCGCAAGGTCGGCCCGGGCGTAGAGCCGTTGTAGGCGAGCATGTCGTATTCCTTGCCGTCTATCATCTTCCTCACCGGCGCCATAGTGAGCGTATACGTGTCGCCGTCTTTGAGTTCGACAACGGCACTCGTCTCTTCTGCGGGAACGTTTTGCGCAAACGGCGTATTCAATACATATACACCCCCCAAAAAAAGCAGAGCGGAGCTTATAATCATACTGTGTCGTAATGGGAGCTTCATAGGTTTATTTGCAATATCCGCCGCGCATATGCCAGTCCTCTGCTTCGGATTTCATGTTCGGATGATACCCCTATGGGGTATTTGTGTAAAGTCATCACGGGCGGTAACATGGAGACGGGTCGAGATTATCCGCAACAATAATTACAACAAGCGTATGGTAGATACTAAACTCCTTCTCAAAGTAACTACGGCGTGGGTCAGTATCGTATATGCGATATGTTTCGGCGGCGTAGCACTCGTTCCCGGTATTCGAGAGTGGTTCATGCAATATGCGCTTCACGCGGCAAATGTCGGCTTTGGAGAAAATATGATGACACTCGGCACGTTCATTTCCGGACTCATACTTTGGAACATCGCGGCTGTTCTCGCCGTGTGGTTGTTCGCATACCTGTGGAATGCATTCAAGAGGTCGTAATTTGTCATAAACCAAAATTGCCCGACCAAAGTCGGGCAATTTTGCGAAAGATGGGCGTGCAAAAATTAGGCGACAGATTAGGCGGCAGATTAGGCGACGATCTTTGTCACCACTCCGGCACCCACTGTCTTTCCACCCTCGCGGATAGCGAAACGCATTTTGT
>ERZ1292630.4980-Hain-H41-02um-R3-4980-length-11091-cov-9_pt1 | contig 11091 bp, 15 predicted proteins | sample MGYA00564408_ERZ1292630 | MGnify/ENA primary metagenome ERZ1292630 (study PRJEB36523, sample SAMEA6512641) | groundwater metagenome | collected 2019-01-08 | study: AquaDiva: Metagenomics assemblies of 32 groundwater samples | reverse complement strand
ATTTTTCTTCTTTGGTACGAGTCCGAATAATATCTTGATCAATATTTTTTGCCGTCTCGCCTGAAATGACAGAAATATAAATCGGGTCTTTAAGAAATTCAGTTGTTAACTTTTTAACTTCTGCCGAAAGTGTCGCCGAAAAGAAAAGTGTCTGACGTTTTTCTTTTGAAGTTTTTCCAAGTATAAAAACCATATCGTCACGAAATCCCATATCCAACATTCTATCCGCTTCATCCAGTACTACCTTATGACAATTAGATAAATCTAAAACTTTTCTTTCAATCAGATCACGCATTCGTCCCGGCGTGCCAATAACAAATGATACTCCTCTTCGCAATTCCCCTATTTGTCTCATAATCGGAAGCCCGCCCACACAAGCTACAGAAAAAATTCCTAAACCGAAAGCCAGAGTACGAAAATCAGAATCAATTTGTAAAGCAAGCTCTCTAGTTGGAGCCATAATTAAAACCTTTTCCATTTTGTGTTTTGAAATGTATTCTATCAGTGGCAAAAGAAAGGCCGCAGTTTTTCCCGTGCCAGTGTTGGCCATGCCAAAAACATCTTTACCCGCAAGTATAGAATGGATAGCTTGGTCTTGAATCGGTCTTGGGTCAGTAAAACCAGCTCGAGCGATATTTTTATGAATTTGCGCATGAAAAGGAAAATCAATAAAAGTATGTTTTGAGACATAAGGTTTTTCCTCTATGTGTTGACTTTTTTTTACGAAACGAGAAAAATCTATGCGCTCAGAAAAACCTCTCTTTTTAGGATGATTATTATTTCTTTTAAACTTTCCGCCCTTAAATTGGCGAACAGGACTACCAGAAAATTTATGGGCAGGTTTTGATTTTAAACCAAATTTAGAATGCCCGAATTTCTTCGGTTTTGATGAGATATTATTTTTATACATACTTGTCCGCCTCTGGCGGGATGGGTGTCACCCCCAATATGCAAAAGAAATGCAAGAGATGAGAATGATGTTTAAAGAATAGCATTTCTGTAATATTTTGTCAAATATTTTTAATTTTAATAAAAAGTTATAATGAGAATACATGAAAGCTTATTTAGATATCGTAAAAAATGTTCTGGAAAACGGAGAGAAAGTTGCCACCCGCCAAGGCATTCCTGCTTATACTATTGCTGGAGCTATTTTTGAACATGATATGTCAAAAGGCTTTCCATTGCTTACAACCAAAAAAGTTCCTCTACGTCTTGTTTCTACTGAATTAGAATTTTTTATAAACGGGATAACAGACAAAAAATGGCTGCAAGATAAAAATAATCACATTTGGGACGAGTGGGCAAAACCTCAAAAAGCTCCATACGGACACGACCAAGCTTCTAAAAAGAAAATGCTAGAAGAAAGAGATTTGGGACCGATTTATGGTTTTCAATGGAGACATTTTAATGCGCCATATACAAACTGCGATTCAGATTATACAAACCAAGGAATAGACCAATTAAAAAAAGTAGTAGAAACTTTAAAAACAAATCCGCGCGATAGAAGAATGATAATTAGCGCTTGGAATCCTTTGCAATTTAGTGAAATGGCTCTCCCTCCTTGCCATTATTCTTTTCAAGTTATAACTATTGGAGACAAGCTTAATTTAATGTGGAATCAGCGTTCAGTCGACACAATGCTCGGCCTCCCTTTCAATATTGCAAGTTATGCGCTACTACTTCATCTTCTAGCAAAAGAAACTGGGTTTAAAGAAGGCAAACTCGTAGGATTTTTAGGGGATGTTCATCTTTTTGAAAATCACGTAGAGGGAGCAAAAGAACAATTAACGCGAGACCCAAATAAATATCTATTGCCAAAAATAGAAACTGAAAACTGGAAATCAATTTTTGAATGGAAATCCGAAGATACAAAACTTTTAGATTATCAAAGTTACGATAGAATTCCATTTGAAATAGCAATATAAGATTCATTCCAATGTTCTATAGAATGTTAGAATAACAATATTATGATATCAATAATTTCAGCCATCGGAAAAAATAACGAGATAGGAAAAAAAAATGAGCTTCTTTGGTCTTTGCCCGCTGATATGAAGCATTTCAGAGAAATTACCTCAGGCCACACGGTAATAATGGGACAAAAAACTTTTGAAAGCATCGGTCGTCCTCTCCCTAATCGCAGAAATATTGTTATCACCCTTGATAAAAGCTATCTACGCCATGGCGTAGATGTGGTTTATTCACCAGAAGAACTTGAAGACTTATTAAGAACCTCACCCCAACCCTCTCCTTCTCAAGGAGAGGGGGAAGAAGTTTTTGTAATCGGTGGAGGAATGATTTATAAATTATTTATAGAAAAAGCAGATAAATTATACATCACTCACGTAGACGCGGAATTCCCGGATGCTGATACTTATTTTCCTGTGATAGATGAAAACATTTGGCAAAAAATCAAAAGCGAAAAACACCCAAAAGATGATTTGAATAAATATGATATAGAATTTACAGAATATATTAAGAAAGTTTCTTAATTATTTCGTCTATTTGTTTGTGTAAGTCTTCAAAAGTTCCACTATTCTCTATGAAGTACTCAGCTGTTTTCATTACTTCCGGTATTTGTTTATCTGCTTCTGCTTCTTGTTCTTTTAAAAATTCATCAAAGGTTTTTTGATCATCACCTATATTTTCATTTCTTTTTTTTAACCTTTCGTATCTTACTTTGGGATCAGCATCTATTTTGACTAAAACAAAGTTAGATAATTTTTCCAAATGTTCAATATCAGTAAATCGTCTTACTCCATCAATAACAACAATATTGGCATCTAATTTAGAGGCATCATTAGTAATGGCTTTTGCTAAAATATTTTCTCCAAAATTTTCACGAAGCAATGTAGAAAATTTTTGAAGATTCTCGCGACTGATTGGAATTGCTGTCCTATTCATTGTATCACGTAAAATACTAGAAAACCTACAATCTTTTGCTTTATATTTTTCTACTATATATTTTTTTGTTGTCTCTTTTCCGCTAGCTAAGGTACCTACAAGCCCTAGAATTATCTTATTCATATTTACATATCTTTATAAATCTGCATCTCGCCCAGAATTGTTAATTTTATTTTTGCTTGTTTAAAAATTTCTTTAGTTCTTTTTGCTCCGTGATAATCTTTCAGAGCCACCACTCTGACAATTCCTGAATTGATAATACTCTGGGCACATTTATAACAAGGCGTCATTTTACAATAAATCGTCCCTCCTTCAATAGCTACCCCTACCCTAGCGGCGTTATTTATAGCATTTTGTTCCGCGTGCGATGTTCTAATGCAATGACGAGATTCAGTTCCATCTTCGTTTATGACGGTATGCATTTCGTGCCCAACATCATCGCAACTCGGTATTCCTGCCGGCGCGCCAACATAACCGGTAGATAAAATTCTTTTGTCTTTTACAATAACCGACCCTGCTCTTCCCCTATCGCAAGTTCCTCGAGAACCAATTAATTCAACTAACTGTAAAAAATATTCATCCCAAGACGGCCTTTTGTGTTTTGCCACCTTTTTAGTCTCTTTTTTCATCCTTATAATATACTCCGAAAAAGAAGAAAAGCCAACAACATAGTTGTCGGCTTTTTGCTAAATAATTTAAGTTATTTTTTCTAAAAATTTTTAATTTGTTCTACTTTTTTTACACAAAGATTAACAAGTTCATCAAGAGAGGTATAAATTTGAAAAGAATACTTGGGATTTCTCTCGCAATTTGCACCTATAACAAGTCTAGTAATCGTTTTGTCCAACATCGCAACTGCTAAAACATGTTTACTGTGTTTTTCTACAGCCGTACCAAGTTCCCAGCCCAAACCAGTAGATGGATAAGAACATTCAGCAATAAATAAATCAGCCTTTTCAACACAATTATGAATGTCGTGTTCATAAACATCTACAGGTGTACCATTTACTAAACCTATAAATTCAAGTACTTTTACTCCTTCCATTAATCTTAAGTGATCTTTAAGAAGTTCAATATTCTGTCTAAAATATTTATCGGCATGCGTTAAAGCACAACCAACATAAATTAAAATATCTTTTTTCACAACTTCCTCCTTTTAGAATATTCTAAATTTAGTTTGCTTAATATTTCCAAATACCATCCCGTTGGGAATTCTAAGACTGGAATACGTAATTCTGAAAGAATCTCGCTTTCTCTTCCAGCACCGATAGAAAACTTCTTACGGGGAATTGAAAATATTATTTCCAATAGTCTTGATTCAAAGATCTGTCTGTATGTGATTTCTATTACCGGCATACAGTAATCTTTATTGTTTTTATTCCAATCCTCTATCAAAGGTATCAATCCAACACTCAAAGGAATAAAATTAAAAACATTAAAACCAAAGCTTTCTAACTTAAAAACAGATTGTTCTATAATTTTTGTATTATTTTCCAACCCATAACCACCTGTAGTTAAAGGAGCTGAAAGTCCAAAAACTGGTTTAGGTATTGTTTTTATAACTGATTTAGCTATAAAAGCCACATCACCAAAAGATCTAGTAAATTCTAAATCTTTCAAAAAACTTTCTGTCCAGTATTTATCTCTAAATATCATTTAGACCTCTTATTTAATTGACAATTATTTGTCTTAAAACTACCCCAAAACACCCAAAAAGTAAAGCGTCTCATTTTTGAGACGCTTTTTGTTAATTTGGTTCAACAAAATCATAATCAGTTATTTTTCCCCATTGCTTTAAAAACTTTAGTATAGAGTAATTCAACAATTTCCTGCTGTTTTCTACCTAATGAGGCGTAATGGTCTAACCCCGGAGCAGAATTAATTTCAATCACATACCATTTTTTTGTGGGTAAAGTAGATATGTCGCCATCAATCATTAAATCAACGCCACACAATCGTAAACCCATATCTTTGGATAATCCAATAGCAGTTTCTTTAAAAAATGGATGAACCATTTCTGTAACATCAATAGAAGTTCCTCCTGTTGATAAATTTGCATTATTAAGTAATTTTAAAGATTTACCTTTCGGAAGAATTGATCTAAAAGTTAGTTTTTCATAAGAAAGTGTCATTTTTAATCTTTTATCATTAATTTTAAATGTCCTTTCTCTTCCATTTTTTTGAAATTCTTTATGTTTTCCTTCAAGCAAAACCTTTATATTACTTTTACCATCACCAACAACAGTTAAAGGAATACGTTCATAAGCAGAGATTACCTCTTTGTCTAATACAACAAGTCTATAATCTTTACCAGTAACTGGTTTTTCAACCAAGATTACGTTATCAATCTTACTAATTTCTTTAAAAACTTTAAAGAAATCAACTCTGTTATAAATCTTGGTAACCCCAATTCCCTGACTTTTACTATTTGGTTTAATAAAAACTGGCAATCCAATCTTTTTTGCAAACTGCCAAGCTTTGTTAATATTCTGTTTAGACTTAATTTTAATAGTCCAAGAAGTGCTATAAAATTTTTTCCAAGGAATAACTGGATATCCCATCTCTTTCATAAAAATTTTGGAATAATCCTTGTCACGAGCTATTTCCGAAGAACCCATTGTATTTATGTCCAATGTCGTACCACGAAAATATCTGTTGATGCCGTTCGAATATGATATTTTACCAACTACACCATATTCTTTTTCAACGGTAACTTCCACACCAAGTTTTTTACCAATTTTTTTAAACAAATCGGCAAGCAATGGTTGGCTTAGAATTGTTTTAACTTTCATGATTTTATCCTTTTTTTTATTATAAAATTGACAAATATATTTACTACAAACAATACCATTAAAACTGTAAAAAGTAAAGTTCAATATTTATTTTTAAAATTTTATTCTTTTTATATTTTCAAAAAGAGGCTGATATAAATCTTCTTTCGGATCAATAATCAGTTCTTTTTTGTTAACTTTTTTAACAAATTCAATTAGAGCGCCCGTTATCAATGCGAGAGGTTGTTGTTCTTTACCTTCTCCCATACAAAGCACGGCAGAAGTTGCTAAACTATCAGCAACATCAGTACGAGACATTTTTAAAACTCTACCAAAAATATCTTTTTTACCAATATAATTTCTAATTCCTTTAAACCCAGCATAACCCAATGCAACACCGACAACACCGGCTCTAAGGGGAAATATTCTACTATCTGTTATCAAAATACCCAGATTTTTTATTTTAAATTTTTTACAAAGTTCTTTGCGAATAAATTCTGCCGATTTAAAACTATCTTTTGGTAATAAAATCATCTTACCGTCCGCATTTGATTCATCAATTCCAGCCGAAGCCATGACCATCCCGTCTTTAATAGTAAGCCAAGTGAGTTTAGTTTTGAGCGTAAAATCACTTTCTTGTTTTATGAGTTTGATTTTTTGAGATTGGTTTTTACATTCTACTGTTCGTCCTTCGGCTAAAGCTACTATTTTTGAAGTTATTACCAAGATAGAATCCTCTGGAATCTTTTTGATATATTCAAAAATAAATTGAAGTAAATCTCCTTTTTCTCTAAAAATATTGGTTTTAATGGCTTTAATTTGCATATTTATATTTTAACAAAAGAGTTCCTTTTTTGTTTATTTTTTTTACTGACTGTAAAGATAACCTAACTTCTCTAAATTTTCCAGAAAACATTGGCACACCATCACTAAAAATATAAGGTTCAATAGTGACATATAATTCATCAAGCATTTTATGCTCCAAAAAAAAGTTATATACCTTCGGTCCACCAAGAATTGCAACATTTTTACGTTTTGTACTTTTTAAAAAATCTAAAATATTTGAATATTTCGGGTTTAAAAAAACAACTGAACCAATAATTTTTGGTTTAACGACCCTAGAAGTAAAAACTATAGTGTTTCTTTTTTTGAGATTTGTTTCGGCAATCTTGTAAGTATTGTATCCCACAATGACAACATTATACTTCACTAGAGAATCTTGAAAAAATTTCCAATCTTCCAAACTCGTCCAATTTTTTACCTTGGATTCTTTATTTTTTGATATACGCCCGTCGATACTGGCAACTATAAAAGCAACAAAATGAATTTTATGCGAGGGTTTTTGTTTTTGCTTCATAGTAGTTACGAAGAGAGTGCATCAAGTATTTTTGGTTAATACTAAAACCAAGATTTAAAATATGCTTCTTTTCCAAAAAGGCTAAAAGATTATTGACCAGGACAAAAGAGACGACAATGCCAAGCGCGAAAAATGCGCGTTCCAGCGCCACAACTGGTATAAGCGAAATCCAAATCGGCGCTGGCAATGCGAAAACCCAGATCCATAAAGCGCCACCAACCGCGTGAGCGGTAAAAGTAGCGCCAAGCGCCCGCGCCAGAAGAAATCTATCGCGGAGAAAATAGGCAATAATAGGGATAGTCCAGAAAAGCGCAAAATACCAAACGGTCCGACCAATGGGATGGACAACGAAAACAATAATTGCAAGCACAGGAATAATCAGATTAAATTTTCCTTTCCGGGCAAAATACAGCACTGCAAAAAGCATCGGCAGAAATCGGATAATCGTCCCGGCATCTTGGATTATTGCTCCGTGCGCCAAAAAATTGATGAGTTGTATTAGAAATACCGCTATCACTCCAGGCAGACTGCCGATAAAAACCCCAGCTATGGGCGCGAAAGCGTCATATGCCATAAATTTCGCTTTTGATCCTTCCAATTGAGCTACTGGAATCTGTAAAGCGATAAATCCCAAAACTACAAAAATGATAACAAAGAGAATGTTTTTCTTTGTGAAATATTGTTTAATGTTTGACATATTAATATTTTACCACAATTACCTGTTAGTCCACCACTTCAATACCCATAGAGCGCGCAGAGCCGGCGATAATTTTAATTGCTCCTTCCATATCCTTGGCATTCAAATCTTTCATTTTCTTTTCGGCAATTTGTTGAGCTTGAGCTTTCGTGATTTTACCAACCTTAGTAGTAACATTTTTGCCTGAACCTTTTTCCACTCCGGCTGCTTTTAAAATAAGTCCGGTGACGGGAGGAGTTTTAATCACAAAATCATAGCTTCTGTCTTCATAAACTGTAACGTTTACAGACACCTTATCCCCCGCCATCTTTGAAGTAGCTGCGTTAAATTTAGTGACAAAATCCCCGATATTTATACCAGCCTGTCCCAAAGCAGGTCCAAGTGGCGGAGCAGGAGTTGCTTTAGCAGCTTCTATTTGTAATTTTATTTTTTTAGTTATTTTCTTTGCCATTTTTATTTAATTCTTAATTCGTAATTGATAATTCGTAATTTTAATCTAGACCTTCTTCACCTGTAAAAAATCCAACTCTACTGGAGTCTCGCGACCAAACATCGAAACAAGTACTTTTATTTTTCCACGTTCGTTATCTACTGCATTTACCTTCCCTTCAAGATCTTTAAATGGACCATCAACAATTCGAACCGTTTCATCAATAGTTAAATCAATATTATGTTTAACTGTACCTGTATTCATCTTCTTAAATAAATATTCCACTTCATCATTTTTTAAAGGAACAGGATTAACTCCAGCTCCCACGAAACCGGTAACCCGCGGAGTATTGCGAACAACATACCAAGAATCATCTGTCACGATCATATCCACCAAAACATAACCGGGGTAAATTTTTTCTTCCACTTCTACTCGTTTACCCGCTTTTATTTTTATTTTTTTCTCAATCGGCACAATCACATTAAAAATTTTATCGTTCATACCTAAAGAATCTATACGTTGCTTCAAATTACGAAAAACAACATTTTCATATCCGGCATAAGTATGAATAGCATACCAATTTCTAGTACCCTGTGTTTCTTGTTTCATAATAATTTAGAAAGAAATTATCTTTTGCAAACCTTGTAAGAAAATAAAATCAAAAACACCTAAAAAGTAGGCTATCAAAACAGATAACACAACTACGATTATCGTATAATAAATAGTCTGGCGTCTATTTGGCCAAATTACATGCTTTAATTCTATCTTTGTTTCTTTAAAATATTCAATAATTTTTGACATCCCAGTACTAAAATTTTAATTAATAATCTTTATCTTCATGCCCCGTAATCAAAAATTTAGTACGGGGCAGGTATCATAGAAAAGCCCCTCAAAAGGGCTTCTCTTATAATACTCTTTCTTCCCAAATAGTCAATTTTTTACTTTATCTTATTTCGTAAGTAATTGAAACATCTGAACTTATGGTATTTTCTCCTTTTGGTATAATAGCTGGAGCAGAAGATTCTTTTGCGACAGACAAAGACATCGCTCTGTCATACATTGGGCTAGGATAATTTCCTGATTCATTAAAGGAAGTAATTTTACCCAAACGAATACCTAAATCTTTGGCTAAAACTTTTGCTTTTGATTTAGCGTCATCAATTGCTTTTTTTCTGGCTTCAGCTTTCAAACTATCTTCATTGTCTATGGAAAAATTAGGGCCGCTTAAATCAGATACCCCCAACGCACCAAGTCCTTGCATTATTTTACCTACATCATCGGTATTTCTAACTTTTACGGTAATACTTTCCGAAGCTGTATAACCGGTAATCACATTTTTGCCGGGAGTGGGCGGACAACTATATTGGGTGCAAGGAATTAATACTTTTGTATCATATTTATATTCATACTTTGGATAAAAAGAAGCGTTTGAAGTTTTGATATCTTTTTCAAGAACATTATTTTCCTTCAAAAAATCCAGAGATTTTTTTTCAATTACCGCAACTAGAGCTTGCGCTTCCTTCACTGTTTTTGCATCTTTACTAATAGTGAAATAAACATTAGCAATATCTGGAACAGCAGAAACTTCTCCGTGCCCAGAAAAAGTTATTGTGTTTTCTTGTTTATTGCTTTGGTCGCGAATAGTTTCAGCCAAAAAACTGACACCAACAGCAACCAGGGCAACCAAGAGGGCGATTCTAAAAACTTTATAAAATTTTATTTTTCTTTCTGGTGATATTTCCATATAATTTCCACGCCAAAGGTGGGCAAGATTTATTTTTTAATTCCCAATAACTCGACTTCAAAAATCAAGGTGGCATTTGGAGGTATCACTCCACCTGCGCCAGTTGCTCCATAAGCATCCTCTGGTGGGATTACAAGAGATTTTTTATCTCCAATTTTCATTCCTACTATTCCTTTATCCCAACCAGGAATCACCTCTCCTGCCCCTAATGTAAACTCAAATGGCACCACATGGCCAAATTTTGGATCAATATTTGAATCAAATACTGTCCCATCTTCTAAAGTTCCGGTATAATTCATGGAAACCACATCCCCTACTTTTGCAATTTGTTCTTCAGGCATTTTATTTTTACTATTAATTGTAATATAAACTAACCCTGCGACAACCACTAACACTATCAAAAAATATATGATTGTTTTGTTTTTCATAAATTTTCAAGAAAATTACTTTTAATACTATAATTATACCCCCTCTTGCGGTCCTAAATCAAGTTAACTTCCCTCTCAAGTTTCAGTCCAAATTTAGAAAAAACTGAAGTAATTATTTGTTCGGATAGATTTTTTACTTCTTCCCCGGTGGCTCCGCCGTAATTTATTAACACTAAAGCCTGTTTCTGGTGTACTCCGACATTTCCCATTCTTTTTCCTTTCCATCCGCATTTTTCAATAAGCCAACCGGCAGGAATTTTTACCAAAACGGAAGCCTTGCTTCCGTTTTCTTCATTTTCAAAATCAAAAAACGGTATATCTGAATATTCTGATTTTATTTCTTTAAATTTTTTATCACTAACAAAAACATTTTTAAAAAAACTTCCGGCATTCCCTATTAACACCGGATCAGGTAATTTACTTTTTCTTATAGCCATAACTGCGTCACTAATAATTTTGGGAGTATATCCAACAATTTTATTCCCGCCTGCATCAGCTATGCTGAAAGCATTGCGGGCAGGTTTCTCTAAATATTCTCGCAATATTTTATAATTTATATTTTTTTTCTCCATCTTACTTAACTTCAAAACAACAGCCGCAATAAAATATTCGCCTTTAAATTTGTTTTTAAAAATACTGTCCCGATAACCGAATTCACATTCTTTGTTTTTAAAAATTTTTTTCTGTCCTGTTTTTATCTCATATGCTTCAACATTTTCTAAAATATCTTTCAGTTCCGCTCCATAGGCTCCAATATTTTGTA
>ERZ1292630.4978-Hain-H41-02um-R3-4978-length-11093-cov-54_pt1 | contig 11093 bp, 8 predicted proteins | sample MGYA00564408_ERZ1292630 | MGnify/ENA primary metagenome ERZ1292630 (study PRJEB36523, sample SAMEA6512641) | groundwater metagenome | collected 2019-01-08 | study: AquaDiva: Metagenomics assemblies of 32 groundwater samples | reverse complement strand
TCCGATGAAGTTGCACTCTAAAGACGGAAAGTTCTGCTTAAGTTACGTGAGGTTATGAGTTCTGTCAAGAATAAACATTGGCGGGCAGGCGGCAGGAGCTCGCTAACGCTTCGAAAGCAGCTTGTACTCAATGCTGTCGGCTAAGGCTTGCCAGGTGGCCTCTATAATATTCTCGGATACCCCGACTGTTCCCCACTTATCTTTGTGGTCGCCGGATTCGATCAGCACCCGCACCTTCGACTCGGTGCCTTTATTGGCCGCGAGCACGCGGACTTTGTAGTCGAGTAGCTTCACTTCCTGCAGTTGCGGGTAGAACTTTTCCAGCGATTTACGCAGCGCATGATCCAATGCATTCACCGGCCCGGCTCCGACCGCTGCGGTATGCTCAACCACTCCGCCCACCTTGACCATCACGGTCGCCTCTGAAAGTGGAGCGCCGTCCTCCTGTTTCTTTTCAACAATCACACGGAATCCCAGCAGCTGGAACGCCGGTTTATGAGTCCCCATCGCCTTGCGCATCAGCAGCTCAAACGAACCCTCAGCGCCTTCAAACTGGTAGCCTTCATTTTCGCGCTCTTTGAGCGTATCGATCAGCTCTTGCACCTTCGCGTGATCCTTTGACAGCTTGATGCCGTAGGCCTCGATCTTGTCTAACAGCCCGCTCCGTCCCGCATAGTCCGACACCAGCACGCGCTGGCGATTCCCGACCTTCGTCGGATCGACGTGCTCATACGTCAACGCATTCTTCAGCACCGCATGAATGTGGACGCCGCCTTTATGAGCAAACGCAGAATCGCCAACATAGGGCTGATGCTTGTTGGGCATCAAGTTCGCGATTTCCGTGACGAATCCCGAAACATCTTTCAAATGACTGAGCCGGTCACCGAGCGCCGGACGCCGCATCTTCAACTCTAGATTGGGAATGATTGAACACAGGTTGGCATTTCCACAGCGCTCACCGATCCCATTGATCGTCCCCTGCACCTGAACAATGCCGGTCTCGATCGCCACCAGCGAATTCGCCACGGCCATTTCACAATCGTTGTGGGCATGGATACCCAACGGCACCTTGATTTCCTGGCGAACGACTTCGCAGATCGCCCGGATCTCCCACGGCATCGCTCCGCCGTTTGTATCGCAGAGAATGACGCGCTCAGCCCCTGCCTCCACCGCCTGGCGAATCGTCTTCAGCGCATACTCCGGATTCGTCTTGTAGCCGTCGAAGAAATGCTCGGCATCGTAAAACACCCGCCGTCCCTTACTTTTGAGATGCGCGATGGAATCGCCGATCAATTCGAGATTTTTCGCCAGCGAGATCCCCAATGCATCGGTCACGTGCAACGACCAGGTTTTTCCGAAGAGCGTGATGGTCTTGGTTTCCGCTGCGAGGAGGGCCTGCAGATTCTGGTCTTTCTGAACGGAATTACTGGCCTTGCGCGTCGATCCAAAGGCAATGACCGAGGCATGCTTGAGCGGTGTCGTCTTCATGATCCGAAAGAATTCGATATCTTTCGGATTGGCTCCCGGCCAGCCGCCTTCAATGTAGTGCACGCCCAGCTCGTCTAGCTTTTGAGCGACACGGACTTTGTCTTCAGCTGAAAAGCTGACATCCTCAGCCTGCGCGCCATCGCGGAGTGTCGTATCGTAAATTTCCAGGGCGGCGGCTCGATCGACGGTGAGAACCGGAATGACGACAGGCTCCTCCGGTGGAGCGTGACGAGAAGGACGAGTCTGTGAGGATTTTCGAGCCATCATTTAAAAGAGTAACAGGAGTGGGAAGGATCTGTCGAGCCTGACCGAATCAGATCCGTCTTACTTAGCCGGCTGATCTCCCTGCGCTGCCCGATCGAGCCCGAACGCGGTGTGTAGCGAGCGCATCGCGAGTTCCAAATACTTCTCGGCAATCACGCAGGAAATTTTGATCTCCGAGGTGCTGATCATCATGATGTTGACCCCCTCACGGGATAACACCTCGAACATCTTCGCTGCGACACCCGAATGCGAGCGCATGCCCACCCCGATGAGCGAGACCTTGGCAATCGCTTCGGTGATCGCCACACTTCTGGCCCCGATATCTTTGGCCACATCTTGAAGCAACGGGGTGGCGGCGCGCAAATCCGCCCGAGGAACGGTGAACGACAAGTCCGTCAACGCATCCTGACTTACATTCTGAATGATCATATCGACGTTGATGTTGGCCTGGGCGACGGGCCCAAAAATCTTTGCCGCGATGCCGGGCTTGTCGGGAACACCGACCATCGTGATTTTTGCCTGGTTCCGGTCTCCCGTGACTCCGGCCACCGCCACCGCCTCCATATCCGCATCTTCACGTGTCACGAGAGTCCCCTTTCCTTCTTTGAAACTCGAGTTCACCTCAACCGGGACGTTGAACTTCGCGGCGAACTCCACCGATCTGGCCTGCAACACCTTGGCGCCGAGGCTGGCCATTTCCAACATTTCTTCGTATGAAATCTTATCGATCCGCCGCGCCGCGGGCACCACATTGGGATCCGAGGTGTAGACCCCATCCACATCGGTAAAGATGATGCACCGATCCGCTTTCAACGCCGCGGCCAACGCCACCGCAGACAGATCAGACCCGCCGCGTCCCAGAGTCGTGACATCCGACTGTTCATTGATACCCTGGAACCCCGCCACCACGGGAATGATGCCTTTGGCCAACGCCTCGCGAAGCCGGTCGGCGGAGACCCGTGCGATGCGGGCCTTGGTATGGGCGCTGTTGGTGACAATGCCGACTTGCCGTCCTGTGTAGGACCGGGCATTTAGGCCGCGACCACGGAGATCCATTGCCAAGAGCGCCACGGTCACGCGCTCACCCGTGGACAGCAGCATGTCCATCTCGCGGTCATCGGGCGTGGCGGCGGCCTCGTGCGCAAGCTTGATCAATCGATCGGTTTCGCCGCTCATCGCAGACAACACCACGACCACCTGATCTCCGGCGCGATGAGATTGCGCGACCCGCTCTGCGACCCGATGGATCCGTTCGATCGTGCCGACCGACGTCCCGCCGTATTTTTGAACAATCAACGCCACCGACTCATCCTTTGGCAAACAGCTGAATTACAAACTGACCGGCATCACGAACCGGCGCCTTGGAGCCCTGCGCATCCGTCTCGGTGATCCGATGAATTCGTTCGATCATCCCAACCAATGTCCCGTCACATTTCTGAACAATCAACGCCACCGACTCACCCTTTGGCAAACAGCTTGATCACAAATTTACTGGCATCACGGACCGGCGCCTTGGAGGCCTGCGCATCAGCCTCGGTGAATCGACGACCGCCTGACGCTCCGTCCTTGCCGGGGCCCTCACCAAACACCGCGAACGCCTGTCCCTGCACCCCTTCACCATGATCACACAACGTGAGAAACCGATACGGGCCTTTCTTCGCAAGCCCTTCCAGGATCGGCCCGACGAGGTCCCGGTCAAACTCTTCGATGGCCTGCACCGTGGCGTTCACGTCACTGCCATGCATCACTTCATCGGACAAGGAGGCATGGACATACACAAAATCCTTCTTGGCAAACTCATCGAGTACCGTCGCCGTCATCGCCTTAAAATGTTCGTCACCGAGCCCTGGAGAATCCGCCGCGTCTAACCCGGCGCACAATCCAACCCCACGGTGGACGTCGCTGGAGGCCACGACCGCACCGGTCACCTGAAATCGTTCAGCCAGACTGGGCCACGGGATGGCCCGTCCTTCTCCCCATAACCAAATACAATTGGCCGGATTCTTCCCTGAAGCCAGTCGCTCCGCGTTGACCGGATGATCGCGCAAAATGAGATGGGACGCTTCCATGAGCTCGCGCAGAATATTCGCTCCGTCTCCCGTTGGGAGCGCATCCCCGATCAGACGGCCTCTCACCGACTGCGGATCGACACACAGGGCCCGCGGCTTGCCCTTCATCCACACCATGACATGGCGATGGCCCGTACCGGGGTAGAACTGCATCGTTTCAGACCCCAGCTGCTCATTGATCGCCTCGATCAACTCACGCGCCTCATCCGTTTCAATGAGGCCGGCCGTCGCATCATCTAGCACAACATGGGCGCTTAACTTCTTGATGTCTGCGCCGACTTTTCCGCCTTCCGGCTTCACCGTGACCATCGTACAACGATAGACCACGTCTTGCTCCGTCACAGAGACACCGAGACTCGCGGCCTCGAGCGGCCCGGGACCTTGATAGTATTTCTTGGGGTCGTACCCGAGAATCGCGGTCCCGTTGAGACCGCTGCCATGACGATTCCCCTCCGCGGGATTCGTGACCAACCCGAGTTCGCCGATCCGTGCCAATCGATCAAGATGAGGCGTGGCAGCCGCCTGGAGCGGCGTGCGCCCCCCCAAAGCATCCTGCGCATGACCCGCTAACCCGCCAGCATGGAGAATCAGATACTTCATTGAGATCAGACCCTCATCGTGCGTTTAATAACCGGGCAACATCCGAGGATGTCGCCTTGACAGTCAACGGCGGTTTCGACACGCTGATCGCCGTATCGGCATCTTTCAATCCATGTCCGGTCAGCGTACACACCACCGTCTCCCCTTCCCGCAATTTGCCTGCGCGGCCCAACTTCGTGACGCCGGCCACCGATGCCGCAGACGCCGGCTCACAAAACACGCCCTCCGTAGCCGCCACCAGCGTATAGGCTTGAAGAATTTCTTCATCGGTGACCAGATCGATCGCCCCGGATGATTCCTCCACCGCGGTCGACGCCGCAGCCCAGCTCGCCGGATTCCCGATACGAATCGCGGTGGCAATCGTTTGCGGTTCTTCAACCACCCGACCCAATACCATCGGGGCGGCTCCTGCCGCCTGAAATCCCATCATGCGTGGCAATTTTGTCGTCTGATTCGCGGCCCGATATTCTCGATAGCCTTTCCAATAGGCCGTAATGTTCCCGGCATTCCCGACCGGCAGCACGTGAAGATGCGGCGCATCCCCCAATTGATCACACACTTCAAAGGCGGCCGTCTTCTGGCCTTCGATTCGAAAGGGATTGATGGAGTTGACCAGCTCAATATGGTGCGCGGCCGAGAGATCTTTGACGATCGTGAGCGCCTGATCGAAATTACCTTCGATTTGAATGACCGTCGCCTGGTGCATCATGGCTTGCGACAGTTTCCCGAGCGCGATCTTGCCCGCGGGAATCAGCACATAGACGGCCAGCCCGGCGCGAGCCCCGTACGCAGCGGCGGAGGCGGAGGTATTGCCGGTCGATGCGCACATGACCGCGCGCGCGCCCTGCTCCACCGCCTTCGAGATCGCCATCGTCATACCGCGATCTTTGAATGAGCCGGTGGGATTGGCGCCCTCGAATTTCAAGTAGAGATCGATACCCGGGGCGATCGCCTTCGCCAAACGCTCCGCGCGAATGAGCGGCGTATTGCCTTCCCCCAAACTGATGATCGGCGTCGCCCCCGTCACCGGAAGAAACTTTCGATACTCCTCAATAATGCCGCGCCAACGAGCCATCCGACTACTCATCCTTCCCTTCCACGCGGATCAGCGTGGCGGGCTCAGAAATAAAGGCCTGGCGATTGATTTCACGAATCGCCTTCTGCACATCCCGCTCCTTCGCCATATGCGTCTTGATGACCACCGGAACCGTCTGCCCTTCGCGACGGCCCTGCTGGAGCATCGACGAGATGCTGATCTCGCAGCGGCCAAGCTCTCCCGCAATCTGTGCCAACACACCCGGTCGATCCAGCACCATGAATCGGAGATAGTACAGCGAGCTGATTTCGTCCATGGGCTTGAGACGGATCGGCCGGCGCTGGTCTTGCTGAAACGAAGCCGGCGGAACACGCCCGGCGGCGCCCTTCAACACATTGCGCCCGATCGCAATCACGTCGCTCACCACCGCACTGCCGGTCGGCAGCGAGCCCGCGCCTCGGCCATGGAGGATCACGTCGCCCACCGCATCACCGACGAGATGGATCGCGTTATAGACCCCCTCGACTTTGGCGATCGGAGAATCGGACGGCACCATGGTTGGATGCACCCGCGCTTCAACAGCTCCGTCATTGAGCTTGGCGATCCCCAAGAGCTTGATTGTATATCCAAACTCCCTCGCGTACGCGATGTCCTGCTCCGTTATATTGGTAATCCCCTCGGTGTAGATCTCTTTGAAATTGATCGGCGTTCCAAAAGCCAGATTCGCCAGAATGGCGAGCTTGTGGGCCGAGTCAATCCCGGCCACATCAAAGGTGGGATCCGCTTCCGCATACCCGGCTTGCTGAGCATCTTTGAGGACCGCGTCGAAACTGTGCCCATCTCGCGTCATCCGGGACAGAATATAATTCGACGTCCCGTTGATAATGCCGTAAATCGATTCGATACGATTCGCTGCCAGCCCTTCGGTCAGCGCCCGAATGACCGGGATTCCGCCGCCCACGCTGGCTTCGAACCCAAGGTCCACATGCTGCGACTCCGCCGCCGCGAAAATTTCTTCTCCGTGCAACGCCAAGAGCGCTTTATTGGCCGTGACCACATGTTTGCCGGCGGCAATCGCGTCGAGCATCACACGCTTGGCAAAATCGTAGCCGCCGACCAGCTCGATCACAATATCGATCGCCGGATCGGCAAGGACCTGCTTCACATCCGTCGTCAGCACGCCGGGCGGCACCGCCACTCCGCGATCGCGGGTGATGTCGAGATCGGCGATCCGCAGCAGCTCGACCGGAACGCCGACCCGCCGACGGATCAAGGCCGCGTTCTCGAACAAGACTTTCGCGACGCCGGTTCCGACGGTTCCGAATCCGATCAGGCCGACACCGATGCGGGTTTTCATTCCTCCGACCCTTCGAGCTTCAACACCTTCTTAATCCCCCGAACCGCCTGCCTGGTTCGATGCTCGTTCTCGACCAGCCCAAATCGCACATACTCATCGCCTCCCTCACCGAATCCGACACCGGGGGAGACCGCCACCTTCGCTTCACGCAGCAACAACTTCGAGAATTCCAACGACCCCATGTGCCGATAGGCCTGCGGAATCTGCGCCCACACAAACATCGTCGCCAGCGGTTTGGTCACCTGCCACCCGATCCGGTTCAAGCCGCCCACCAGCACATCCCGCCGTTTCTGATAGCGCAACACGGTCTCTTTGACGCAGTCCTGCGGCCCGTTCAGCGCAATCACGCTCGCAATCTGGACCGGCTGAAAAATACCGTAATCGAGGTAGCTCTTGATCTTGGCTAATGCTCCGACCACTTCTCGATTGCCGACACAGAATCCCACGCGCCACCCGGGCATGTTGTAGGCCTTTGACAGCGTATAGAACTCGACACCGATATCCTTCGCGCCGGGGACCTGGAGAAAACTCGGCGCCTTATAGCCATCAAACACCAGGTCGGCATAGGCGAGATCGTGAATGACAATCACGTTGTGCTCTTTGGCAAATGCGACAATCTTCTTAAAGAACGAAATATCGACCACCGCAGTCGTGGGATTGTGCGGAAAGTTAATGACCAGGATTTTCGGACGCGGCATCGTCTGCCGATAGACCCGTTGCAAGTCCTCAAAAAAATCGCTGTCCTGGCGCAGTTCGATCCCGCGCACCTCGCCCCCGGCAATGATGAAGCTGTACATGTGGATGGGGTACGTCGGCGTGGGCGTGAGGACCACGTCACCGGGACCGATCATCGCCAGCGCAAGATGGGCCAGGCCTTCCTTGGAGCCGATCGTCACAATGGCTTCCGTCTCGGGATCCAGCTCGACATTGTAATTCCGCTTGTACCAGCTGCAAATCGCCTGACGCAGCTTGGTGATCCCACGCGAGGCAGAGTAGCGATGGTTTTTGCCTTTGCGGGCGGCTTCAATCAGCTTGTCGACGATGTGAGGCGGAGTCGGCTGGTCGGGATTGCCCATCCCGAAATCAATGACATCCTCTCCGCGTTGTCGCGCTTCTAACTTGAGGCTCTGCACCTGAGCAAACACATATGGCGGAAGTCGCTGTAACCGATAAAACCCATCGCCCAAACCCATGACGGTCCTCTACCTCTTAAATTCTGGTCTCCTTCAAGCTGCTCCTCAGTGAACAGAGGAATGAACAGGCTGGAAGAAGGGCCTATTCTAATGGAGGGCCCCTGTCGAGTCAATTTGCCTTGTGATTCTGTGGGGTTCGGTTTCAGCAAACATGCAGGCCTCACACGGAACCCATTCCAGCGGCTCACATCTGCCAACCTTGCTCCATCCCTCGCCTTCTGCTATTAATGCGTCACGTTTCCCCCGTCACTCATTCCTTTCCTGTAGGTCTCCCACAGGCTGGAGGTGTCATGGCCAGGCTGGGCGTCAATATTGACCATATCGCGACCCTTCGCCAAGCCAGGGGCGGGACCGATCCGGATCCCTTGGCCGCAGCAGTCCTCGTGGAACTCGCCGGTGCCGATGGCCTCGTCGTGCACTTACGCGAAGATCGGCGGCACATTCAGGACCGCGACCTCACCCTCTTGCGGGAGATCGTCCGGACCAAGCTAGACCTGGAAATGGCCGCCGATGAAGCCATGGTTAAGATTGCCCTGACCGTAAAACCGGACTTGGTCACCCTGGTCCCGGAAAAACGACAAGAGCTCACGACCGAGGGCGGTCTGGATGTGGCAGGATTGAAAGAACGTATGCAGACCACCGTCTCCATGCTGCACGACGCCGGGATTCCCGTCAGTCTCTTCATCGAGCCTGATCTCAATCAAATCAAAGCGGCGCACAAGATTTCGGCCGACTTCGTCGAACTGCACACTGGGCGCTATGCCAACGCCACCAAGTCAAAAGAGGCTGATGCGGAATTCGAGGCGATCACCCAGGCTGCCAAGCTCGCCTACAAGCTCGGCATGGGCGTCAACGCCGGACACGGCCTCAATTATCGCAATGTCGCACGGCTGACCCATATTCCGGAAATCGTGGAGTACAACATCGGGCACAGCATCATCGCCCGCGCCGTCCTCGTCGGCCTCGACCAGGCAGTCAAAGAAATGAAAGCGCTACTCGGCTAACCTGCCTGTCGACGCCATTCACTGTGCCCCGAGCCGTCAACGATCTCATGACGCCACACTCATCCATCCCACCGCACGACGTGCTCCATGCCGCGCCACAACAGCGTACGGCGATGAAAGGGCCTGCCCCGCAATGATGCTCATCGTCACCGCCGCACAGATGCAAGCGCTGGATCGTCGGACGATCGAGGAGGCCGGCGTGCCCGGCACCACGTTGATGGAGCGGGCCGGAGCCGGTGTCGTCGCCAGCCTTGAGCAACAGATTGGTTCCCTGCGCGGGAAAACCATCACGATCCTCTGCGGGAAAGGGAATAACGGCGGCGACGGATTCGTCGTGGCGCGCCTGCTGCACAAGCAACGGGCCAAGGTACAAGTGTTCACCTTGGCTCCGGCCGCGGACCTGAGTCGCGACGCCGCGCGCATGTACCGGCAACTCATCCGGACCGCCGGTAAGACTATCGTGAAGCCGTTTTCCTCTACGAGTCAGATTCAGACGATACTCGGCGACAGCGACGTGATCATCGACGCACTGCTCGGGACAGGCCTGGCAGCTCCGGTCACCGGCCAATACGCAGACGCCATTGAGAGCATCAATCAGGCACGGCGGCTGACCGTGGCGGTGGATCTTCCCTCAGGCATCCACGCCGATACCGGCACAGTCTTAGGCAGAGCCGTGAAGGCCGATCTGACCGTGACCTTTGGGCTGCCAAAGCTGGGCCTGTTCCAGAATCAGGGCATCGATCACGCTGGACGTGTGGAGATCGTCGATATTGGTATTCCACCGGCCTATGTCGATGCCATGGAAAGCCGGATCCGCTTGATCACCGCCCCATTTGTTCGGACCGCCTTACCTCCACGCCGACTCTCCAGTCATAAGGGCACGTTCGGCCATGCCGGCATCATCGCCGGATCAGTCGGCAAGACCGGGGCAGCAGCGATGTCCGCACAGGCTGCCTTGCGAATAGGGGCCGGACTTGTGACCGTTGCCATCCCTGCGAGCGTCAATGATGTCCTGGAGGCCAAGCTCTTGGAAGTCATGACGATCCCGATGCCCGACACCAAGGCGCGCACATTGTCCCGCGCCGCGTTGGATCGGCTGAAAGACTTCATCGCCGCGAGAACGTCTGTCGCGATCGGCCCGGGACTCTCGACCCATCCGGAAACCGTTGAGCTGGTGCAGACACTTGTCCGGCAACTGGATCGACCGAGCGTCCTCGATGCCGATGCGTTGAACGCGCTGGCCGGGCGCGCCGCTCTCTTAACCGAATGTACAATCCCCCCGATTCTGACGCCGCATCCCGGCGAAATGGCCAGACTGGTGGCCGAATCCTCGGCTCAATCGGTCAACGGGGACCGGATCGGCACGGCCGCGCGTTTTGCCAGAGCACGCAGCTGCTACGTGGTGCTCAAAGGGGCCAGAACGGTGATTGCCGGACCTGACGGTATGGTGGCCATTTGCCCAACCGGCAATCCCGGCATGGCCACGGCTGGAACCGGCGATGTCTTAACCGGTATGATCGCCGGATTACTCGCCCAAGGAGTTGCCTCATGGGAGGCCGCTTGTGCCGCAACGTATGTGCACGGACTCGCCGGAGACCTGGCCGCCGAGACAATAGGACAGACCAGTTTAATCGCCAGAGATGTCATTGACCATATTCCTTATGCGCTCACGAACATCAGCTCAGCGTAGCCGGCCCACGACCGCCGCACCACGGAAGGCCCACGCAGCCACACGGCCACGCCCTGCGTCGCCTGTTCTCTGGACGGTGGCACTCCCCTCCCGCACCGCCACAGAAGCCTTTGGCCGGACCATCGGGCGATCACTGGCCGGCGGCGAAACCCTGGCCCTCTCCGGAGAACTCGGCGCCGGGAAAACGGCTCTCGTGCGTGGAATCGCCGCAGGCCTGGGCGCGCCGTCGAACCAGGTGACCAGCCCAACCTTCGTCTTGATCCACGAATACGCGGGAAGACTCCCGCTGATTCATGCGGATCTCTATCGACTGCGGAGCGTAGCGGAAGCCGAAGGAATCGGCCTGCAGGAGTACTTTCATGGGAACATCGTCACGGCGATCGAATGGGCCG
>ERZ1292630.4976-Hain-H41-02um-R3-4976-length-11094-cov-5_pt1 | contig 11094 bp, 10 predicted proteins | sample MGYA00564408_ERZ1292630 | MGnify/ENA primary metagenome ERZ1292630 (study PRJEB36523, sample SAMEA6512641) | groundwater metagenome | collected 2019-01-08 | study: AquaDiva: Metagenomics assemblies of 32 groundwater samples | reverse complement strand
CCGTTTTTCCTGGTCACTTAATATTTCATACGCCTCGGCGATTTCTTTAAATTTTTTCTCGTTTTCTTCTTTGTTATCGGGATTCCGGTCCGGATGGTATTTTAACGCTAACTGGCGAAACGATTTTTTGATGTCCTCGGTTGAAGCGGTTTTGGGGACTCCTAAAATTTCATAATAATCACGCATAATTTATATATTTCACAAAGGGGCGCAAATTTTTTCACAGACCAGCACCGATAACGAGGAGTGGATGATTTTAAGTAAACAGGAGTGCTTATTTTGCGATAGTCATTCGCTAAGTTTCTCTGGCTCTGTAATAGATCGGCATCTAAGAGTTCCAAGAATTATCCATTACCTGACGCTGCCTTCAATCTTTTTCTTCTTTTCTTTCAGATCCGTTACGAGTGTGCAGGAAGTAAGCATCAGGCCGGCGATACTGGCTGCATTCTGTAACGCGACCCGGAGAAATTTAGTGGAATCAATTATTCCGGTCTCCAGCATATTGACGAATTTGCCGGAAACGGCATCAAAGCCGAGATGCGGTTCGTTTCGTTCTTTAAGTTCCTCAACGATAATGCCGCCGTCAAAACCGGCATTAGCCGCGATTTGTTTTAACGGGACATCCAGGGCCCGGGCGACAATATTAATTCCGAATTTTTCGTTTTCATCTCCGGTGGCCGCGGCCAGATTATTAATTACCGGAATGGTTTTCAAATAAGCCGTTCCGCCGCCCGGCAGGATTCCTTCCTCGCGCGCGGCCTGAGCCGAATGAACGGCATTATTAACCAGCGCCTTTTTTTCTTTAAGCGCCGATTCCATCAGCGCGCCCACTTTGATGACGGCCACGCCGCCGGTTAATTTAGCCAACCGTTCTTCTAATTTTTCCCGGTCATAATCCGAGGTAGTTTGTTTGATCTGGTTTCGGATCTGTTGAATCCGTTCTTCAATTTTCTTTTTGTCGCCCTGGCCGCCGACAATAGCGGTATTTTCTTTTTCACAACGAACGGTCTGAGCCCGTCCCAGGTCATCCAGCGTGATGTTTTCCAGTTTAAGCCCTAATTCATCGGAGATAAGCCGGCCGCCGGTCAGAACGGCGATATCCTCCAGCATCGCTTTTTTACGGTCGCCGAAGGCCGGCGCCTTGGTGGCCGCCACCCGCAAAATTCCGTTAAGTTTATTAAGAATTAAGGAAGTTAACGCTTCGCCTTCCACCTCTTCGGCAATAATTAAAAGAGGCCGGCCGGTTTGATGGACGGCTTCTAATAAAGGCAATATTTCCTGAACATTAGAAATTTTCTTTTCATAAAGAAGAATATAACTATCATCCAGCGTACAGGTAAGTGTTTCCGGGTTATTGATAAAATAAGGCGAGAGGTAACCTTTATCAAATTGTAATCCTTCAACGAATTCCAGGGTTGTTTCACGGCCTTTTCCTTCTTCTACGGTAATAGTTCCTTCGGTCCCCACTTTTTCCATCGCATCAGCTACCAGTTGTCCGATTAAATCGGAGTAGTGAGCTGAAATGGTTGCGATGCGTTGGTAATCAGTTTTATTTTTTATCGGCCGGCTCATTTTTTTTAATTCGGTGGTAACGGTTTGAACGGCCCGGTCAATTCCCTTTTTAATCAGCATCGGGTTTGCGCCGGCGGCCAGATATTTCAACCCTTCTTCATAAAGGGCCCTGGTCAAAACCGCTGCAGTCGTGGTTCCATCGCCGACCACATCGGAGGTTCTGGAGGCGGCTTCGGCCACCATTTTAGCTCCCATATTTTCAAAAGGGTCAACCAGTTCTATTTCCTTAGAAATATCATTGCCGTCTTTAATTGATTCCGGTGCGCCGAATTTTTTTTCCAGGATGACATTGCGGCCGCTCGGGCCAAGTGTTATCCTCATTACCTCGGTAACGGCATTGACGCCTTTCTGGATTTTCTGCCTGGCCTCTTCGTCAAACATTAATTGTTTAGCCATAGTCGGTTCTCCTAATAATTATACAGAGTAATCGGATCATCTTTTATTAATAAGGCATTCCGCCGCCCATACCGCCCATACCACCCATACCCGGCATTCCACCCATACCGCCCATTCCCATCCCGGGTCCTCCCGGCGGCATCCGGGGGCCGGATTTTTCTTTTTCCGGTATCTCGGTTACGGCGGCTTCGCTGGTCAAAAGCATTTCCGCCACACTGGCCGCATTCTGCAACGCGCAACGTAACACTTTTACGGCATCAATGATACCATCTTTAACCAGATCGGCAAATTGTTCCGTTTCGGCATTGTAACCAAAATTTACGTTGGTATTTTTTTGCACCTGCCGCAGGACAACCGAGGGTTCAGCTCCGGCATTTTTCACCAGTTGACGCAGCGGTATTTCCAGCGCTTTTTGAACAATCGCCGCGCCGGCTTTTTCTTCGCCGGACAACTGAAGACTATCAAGGAATTTAATCAGGCGCAAAAAAATCACTCCGCCGCCCGGGACGATTCCCTCTTCATAAGCCGCCCGGACGGCATGAAGGGCTGATTCCGCCCGGCTCTTTTTTCTTTCAGTTCGGTTTCGGTGGCAGCACCAATATTTACCTGGGCCACCCCGCCGGAAAATCTGGCTAGACGCTCCTGCAACTTTTCCCGGTCGTAGTCAGAATCGCTTTCTTTTATTTCTTGGTGAATTTTCGCCACCCGTTTTTTAATCTCTTCGGGATGGCCGGTTCCTTCCATAATTATTGTATTTTCCGAAGCAACAATTACCTTTTTTGCCCGGCCCAATGATTCCAGAGGCAGTTTTTTTAAATCAATTCCCAGGTCTTTAAAAACCGGTTCGGCGCCGGTCATCACGGCAATATCTTCCAGCAGATCCTTGCGCCGGTCACCGTAACCGGGGGCCTTAACCGCCGCGCATTCCATTATCCCTTTCATCTTATTTACCACCAGCGCGGCCAGGGCATCTCCTTCAATTTCTTCCGCAATGATTAATAACGGTTTCTTGGCCGCGGCAATTTTCTCCATTAACGGTATTAAATCCATCATGTTGGATAATTTTTCTTCATAAATCAAAATATAAGGGTCATTTAAAACCGCTTCCATCCGTTCCTGGTCGGTGATAAAATGAGGCGAAATAAATCCGCGATCAAATTGCATTCCTTCCACAATTTTTACCTCGGTTTCGATGCCTTTGCCTTCCTCGATGGAAATCACGCCGTCTCGTCCGACTTTTGCCGTGGCTTGAGCCATTATTTCACCGATTGATTGGTCATTACCGGCCGCGATGGTGGCGATCTGTTTTATTTCATCATTGTTTTTGACCGGCTGGGCTAATTTTTTTAATCCTTCAGTGGCCTGAGTTACGGCTTTTTTGATACCCCGAACTATGGACATCGGGTCAGCCCCGGCCGCAATCAGTTTTAAGCCCTCGGAAAATATCGCGCCGGCCAGGACGGTCGTAGTGGTGGTCCCATCGCCGGTCTGGTCCTGGGTTTTAGAAGCCGCTTCTTTAATCAACTGGGCGCCTAAATTTTCATAAGGGTTAACCAGTTCAATCTCGTCGGCCACGCTGGCGCCATCCTTGGTAATCTGCGGACTGCCCCAGCCCTGGTCCAGCATCACATTCCGGCCCCGCGGGCCCAGAGTGTATTTAACCGCCCGCTCGACTTTATTAACACCTTTCTGGATGGCTAACCGGGCTTCCTGATGAAAAGCTATTTGTTTCGGCATATCTTTTTCCCCCATCAATTTTTTGGTTTTTTGGAAAATTGAATTATTAATTATATCAATAAAATTGAATTTGTCAAGAATCTTTGTAGATTTTATTAAACACGAAAGTCCGAAATAAAGAAACACTGCAATAACCAACTTCCAAAAAAGTTGTTTTTCTTTTCGCCAACCTATTTTCGGGGGGAGGGGGGTGTATTTTCTATTCTTTGGGTGCCGGTATCTGTAAATTAATTTAACATAAATGTAAAAATATTTAACAATATTTTTGCGAAGCAAAAATATCTGTTTTTTGATTTCAGGCTCTAAATCAGACCGGCCCTGCTTATTACCCTAACTGCTTATATGGCAAGTTGTTATGTATCAAATAATTACGATTTTGCCAATAATGCGAAACTGCCTCTTTTAAAAAACATCGTTTTTTTGGCATAGTAATTGCTATATAGAATATTATCCGTCTCAAGCGGAGCGCCGCGATATTTTAGGTGGTTTCGCATTTTCGTTATTTTGGGGTTTAATTTATTTTGCGATTTCGTGTTAAGACATCCTATAATGAGAGGATGTCTGATTACACAGATACGTGCGAGTGAGTGGTCCGTAACATCGAATCTGTGTAATCGCTATTCAAAAATCGGTGTAATCAATTATAAAAAGGAAGTGTCCTATGGAAAAAAAATGGTTTTTATTGGTAACGGGATTTTTTTTAGGCGGGTTATTTGTCGTCGCGGGAATGTTTATGGCTCAGCAGCTGTTAATAGCCCAGGTCCCGGCGGCTAATGTAAATTCAGGGGCGTCCGGTGATTTTATTGCCCTATCCAGTAATGACTCTAAAGGACATACTCTTCTCTGGGTCCTGGATACCCGGAATAAAAAATTAGTCCTTTATGATTATGATGCCACTAACGTTATTTTTTCGTGGGCCAGGGATGTCCAATACGATTTAAATATCCCTGAAGGACAGGTCTATCTTGGTAAGGGAGCCAACCGTTCGCCCTTTGACATAAAAAAGTTGTTTGGTGAATGGCAGGAAAAATTGGACGATTCAAAAAATCCCAAATAAAAATTCCGCGCCAACAAACCATTATCCGAGGGTAGAAGTATCCCGCCCGGGCTGGACGAAATGGGCCTCTTTTTAGACACGCTTAGATTGAGGTTAATGCCTCGAAAGTTGATATTCGGATAGGATCTAATTTCAAAAATTTTAAATTAGCGCTTGACTTTTCATTTTTTAATGGTAAAATTTTTAACATAAAAAAGTTAAGGAAAATCGCTTTCGGCGAAGCTTTAAGCGATTTTTCGCAGATCCTGAGGAGCAAAGCGACGAAGGATCTAATATTCGTGTTTCGTAACGAAGTATCGCTACTTCGCAGAGTAGCACAGGTAAGCATTTATAATTTATGGGTAATAAAACGATTTGGTTAATCTGGTTTATTTTATCTTTCGCTTTCATTCCGGCGCTCGGACTTAACGCCGATCTGGTGGTCTTGACCGACGGCAGTAAAATGGTCGGCCGGGTTGAAGATAAGGGAGAGCAAGCCAAAATTATCACGCCGAACGGTGAATTTACCGTGGCCAAAGCGGAAATCAAGGCCGTTTACCAAAACTACAGCGCCATTTTAGAACGGTCCGCCGAAAAAATACAAGCGGCTTCCATTATATTAGAAGAAGCTCAAAAGATTGATGACTTGCTGAAACGGAACCGGGAATTAGACAAATGCCTTGATCTGTTAAATGAAGCCAAAAAAATCTGTTTTGACGGGTTGGATATTTTCAGCCCGGCCGAAGAAAAATTAATTACTAATAAAATTACCGAGATTTACATGGGGTTAAAACTTATTCGTTCGCTTAAAGTAATGGAAAAAGGGGTTAACGCCGGACCGCCTCAACCGGGGTTGCCTGAAATTAAACCGCCGCCGGAGGTAATACCCGAACTGGAAAATAAGCAACAATTAGCCGGAAATTCCTATCAGATTGCCCTGGAACATTTAAAAAACAACGAATATCAGGAAGCGGCCACCAATCTTAATAAAGCCCTTGAATATAACTCTGAATTTCCCCAGGTATTTGCCAAATTGGGCGAAACCTACGGCTTGTTAAAAGACGAAGAAAAATCATTGCATTATTACCAGGCGTGCCTGAACCTGATAGAAAAGTATGTCCCGATCGGATCGGGGCATGATAAAAACCGGCCGGATGAATTAATTTTATTGCGAAAAGAAATAACGCCCAAGGCGGAAAAACTAAAAAAACTTACTGAAGAACTGGCTATTATTAATCATGAAACTATTGAAGACCTGGTTGGGTTAGGCGCCTGGGCGATTGATAATCGTGATTACTTGCTGGCCGCCGACATTTTTAATCTGGCGCTTGAAATAACTCCGCAGGATGAAGACCTTGAATTTTATCTCCGCGAAGCGGAAGAATTAATCAACCGGTCAGAAAAAGAAGAACCAGGCAAAGAGCATAATCCGCCGTTAGCAGACCTGTATTACGAATTGGGAATGAAAAATTTAAAGAAAAACGTCCTTCAGGCGCGTAATTATTTTAAAAAAGCCGTTCGTTACGACAAAAACCATACGCCGGCTTTATTCAAATTGGCCGTTATTTATGAAAACCTTCACGCTTTACCGGAATCAATTAACTATTATTATCGTTGCGTAAAATCATTAATGGACAAAGAAAGTTTTTCGGAAACTGAAAAGAAAATCCTGTCCGAAGCTCAGGCTTCTCTCCAGCGCCTGGACATATTAAGCAGGAATTTCCTCAGGATAAAAGAATCCAGGGTGAGGCAATTAATAAAATTAGGTGAGGATTATTACAACCGGCAATATGAAAAATTTGCGGTGCGAGCCTTCCAGCAGGTTTTAATGCTTGAACCGGAAAATAAAACCACGTTTGATTACTTGAAAAAACTTGACCCGTCTTATCTGGCCGAAGAAATTGAGCCGGCCAAAGAAGAAACCATTGAAGTTTATAACTTAAACGAATCTTATCCCGAATGGACCAGCGAAAAGGTTCAGATTGACCAGATGCTCGGGTCGTTCAAAGTCTGGCGGAAACTGGACCGGATCCAATGGTACGAAAAATTGCTCGCGACATTTTCTGTTGAGGTAATCCATTTTACCTCCGACCCTTCAGGAAAAATGCTGGATATAATTCTTGAGGGAAAAGGAGGCCAGGGAGATAAATATGAGTTTTTTATCAGGCCATCCATCAAGAGGTTTCAATCGGTAAAACCAAACGAAAGGGACTGCCTGGTTTATCTGCTTAAAAATTCCAGAATCATGAAAACAGGCAGTTTTACCGCCGCCAGGGATACCCCGTTAAAAGTTGTTAAGCAAGGCGGAAAATTATTTTTTTTCAGTAACGATAAAAAAATCATAGAAGTTAAAAATGATAATTTAAACCGGTGCGTTTTCCGCATTGGAATCGCCACCAGCGATAACATTAGATACAATTTGCATACGGTTAAAATCCGGGGCGAAAAAGAATAATATGAAAAAAGCAATCATAGTTATTATCCTGGTGCTCAGCGGCCTGGTGGCCGGCTGGCTGAATGCTTTTTATAAACAAACAGAACCGGTGGCGCGCTCCTCCTTTTTGATGAATACTTATTGCACGATTAAAATACCGGGGAAACCGGAAGTGGTCGAGCCGGTGATTGCCAAAGGATTTAAACGGATGGCCGAAATCAGCCGGAAATTTAATGCCTTTGACCAGACCAGCCCGGTCTACCAGTTTAATCATAATAATGTTCCGATTACCGATCCGGAAATCATTGACCTGATTAAAATTGCCCAAGAGGTGGGCCGGCAGTCCGGCGGGGCATTTGATCTTACAGTTGAGCCGCTGGTAAGAAGATGGGGGATTTATAGTGATCCCGCTAAAGCGGGACCGACCCAGCAGACCGGTTTTGAAATCCCGTCACCGTCTGATATCCAGAGCGCGCTGACCTTGGTTGGGAATAAACATTTATCAATCCAGGACGGGAAGGTAACCAAAGATACCGCCGGCGTACGGATTGATTTCGGAGGAATCGCCAAAGGATACGCCATCCAAGAAACCGTAAAAATTTTTAAAAATGAGGGGATTCCTTCTGCTTTGATAGAAATGGGTGGACAGGTTTATGCCTTTGGAAAAATAAATAACCGTTCCTGGCAGATTGGTATTCGCAATCCCAGGCAGCCGGACGGGATATTTATGGAATTATTAATTGATGATGATGGTACTTCGGTGTCCACCAGTGGTGATTACGAAAGATTTTTTGAACGGGATGGGCAGCGGTATCATCATATTTTTAATCCGAAGACCGGTCAGCCGGCCCGGGGTGTTATTAGTCTTTCCGTAATAATGTCAGACCCGGTGCTGGCTGATGCCTGGTCAACCGCTTTTTTTGTGATGGGACCGGAAGAGACCTTGAAATTAGCCCGAAAAAAACCTGAATTGGAAGTAATTATCATTACGGAAACCGGGGAAATTATCTGTTCGCCCAAGATCATCAAATATACCGGACAAAAGAACTATCCCCGTAAATTAGAATAAAAGATGATCTAAATAAACACGGAGTGAAATTTGTGTTAATTCGTCCAGCCATAGCAGGATTCGTGCCGATTTGTGTTAACACGGGAGTGCAAAGATGAAATGGAAACGATTATTAATCGGTATCGTGATCTGGTTAGCCGCGTTCTGGTTAAGTCCGCAGATTTTTCCCGGTTTGTTTAATCGCGGATATGATAGTATTTCAGGGGCGACCTCGCGCGGCGGTTCGGGCGGATATGAATTAGGCGGCATTGAATGGGTAACGGATTATAAAAAGGCGTTGGCCCAGGCCGAAGAAAAAAGTAAACCGCTTTTAATTTATTTCAAAGCCCACAACAAAGATTGGTTGGCCTCGAGTATGTCGATCCTTAAAAATATCCCGGATATTATTAATGACGTTACTTATTTGGTAGTTATTCTTAATCGCGATGAGGACGGTAATTATACGGAAGACATGAGTGTGGTAAAAGAATTTCTTAAGAAAAAAAACAAGGATGATGAACCGGCCGGAGACGCATTGACTCCGTTGAAAGAAGAAATCGCCTTAGCTATTAAATATAAAGTAACCGAGTTGCCGCAATTGGTCTGGTGCGACCATTTCGGGAATAAATTACAAAGTGGCGATGCGAATATTTTAGCATCTCCGACGCCGGGCGCCCTGAGACGGGAGGCCCGCTCAATCAAAGAAACACAGGTCAAATTACAACAACAACTAACCGAACAATACGAACCCTTGCGGAAAAAGTTTGAAAATCAGAAGACGGAAGGAATTTTTTCAACCTTCCTTATTCATAAACTCCAGAAAATCGCGGTTTATAACGGTTACGACCCCTGTAAAAAATCCCGGGAATACCTGGCGGAAATCAATACGCTGGGTGAAGAAAAGTTAAAAAGGTTAAATCAGATAAATCCCGATACTTTAGACCAGGAAGATAAGGCGTTAATAATTGACCTGATGACGGAGAAACTGGAAGAAATTATCAATAACTATCCGACTTTACCGGTATCCGAAAAAGCTTCCGGAAAGATAAATGAGTTGGCGGGAAAATTAAACTCACCGAAAAAAGAAAAGGATGCTTCATTGCCTAACTGGTTCAATGAACCGTTTGGAAAAGATACGAATAAGGAAAGTTCTGAATAAAATCGGTTCGTGGTTGTAATCAACCTTATAAAATCAGTCAGGCATCCCAGTTTTGTGGCAAACAGCGAGGTTTACGAAGCGACAATCCCCCGATATTACATCGGGGGATATCCGCCAGAGGACGGATCCGCCTCAGGCGGAAACTCCGTCCCGACTTAATCGTAGCGGTCGTCTTAAAGGTCACCAGGCATCAGACCATCGGCTTATATCTTTTCGTATAAACACCAATAATAATCTGAGACGTGCTTATACTGATCAAGTAAAGATCTTCCTCTTCCGTCCTGTAATTCTTCTCTGCCTTTGTGCGGCAGGAGGTCAATTATCATTGACGGATTTACATCAGGCGGAAGGTTAGGGAAATCAACCGCATTTCCGGTAACACAAGGCAGTTTTTCTCCATCTTCTAAAACCAGCGTAAACACGCAATAGCCCATACCTGATTCGCCGGCTTTATACATCTTATTGGCAAGTTTTGCGGGCAGACGGAACGGGCTTTCTTCTATTTGGACTACTTCTGTAATTGGGATGGATTTTTTATGGTTGTCCTCTTTAGGCCAGACGCCCCAATGCGTTATGTATGATTCGGACTCCTGGACATAGACCCGATCAAAAGAACTGCCATCTTTTAAGGTAACCTTGCAGGGATAATACTCTATGCCTGTTCCGAATTCATCTCTGGAGGGCTTGACTTTTTTCAATTGCTCAAGAAGTAGCGGAGTAATTTTTGGTATATCCATAATTCTACATCCCTGCCCGATGGTCGGGTGGGGATACTATTTCGGATTATTGGGTCAGGCGTCCACCGAATGATTTCATTTAGGTGGACCTATTTCCTGCCCCGGCGGGACATTCTCAAACCATTCCCAACCTGTCGCACTGCCATCAGATTTACGCACTAAGACATTAACCCAGCGGTTCCGGTCGCCTTTAAAGAAATATGTCCAGGCAACCACATGAACCCATTTGCTCTTTTTATCTTCATCGGTAAATTTGAGGAACTGTTTATCATCGGGAAATGATGCGGTAGCGTTCAGGTTCATTTCTATTTCTGTGGTATCAGGTTTACCAAACTGACTGACAATCTCATCAGTTGTCGGCATTTGGGTTTTGCTGCGGAATGTCTCAAGATATGCCCATAATGACTGGGGTTGAGGTGGAGGATTTTCAGATTTACCGCATCCGATAAGAGATGCCATAAAAAAAACTAAGATTATTGCAATCCGGACTTTCTTCATATTTAATAGATCCTTTAAATGGCAAACACGAGGCCGGAATGATGTTTGTGTCTATCCGTGTTTATCTGGTCAGGGGTCAGGTCTTAAAATACTCAACAAAGACAACGCGGATAAACATTGATAATTCTATAAGGGTAATTAAATTAATCTGTGTCCATCCTGATCAACCGGAAGTTCCCCTCATTCACTTGTTTAGGCGGGGTTCGTCTTTGGTGAACAAACGACCGGTTCTTCGGTGGTGCGGCAGGCCTCAAAATATAAATGATTATCCTTCACTGTAATCTTGACTTGATTATAGTGCTGGTAATCGCCTTTAAGAATCTGCTCGGAAAGCGGGTCTTCAAGATAACGTTCAATCGCCCGTTTTAAAGGCCGGGCCCCGAAATCAGGATTGTAACCCTGTTCAATTAAATAATCAACCGCTTCGGGTGTTAACTCTACGTTTAATCCCCGGTCGCTTAACCGTTTCGCCACCCC